>Ga0123342_1001099_pt1 | contig 45027 bp, 24 predicted proteins | sample Turbeawhitnodule_FD_89960 | JGI IMG/M metagenome (GOLD analysis project Ga0123342, IMG submission 89960) | Root nodule microbial communities of legume samples collected from Mexico - Turtle bean Mexico white nodule | ecosystem: Host-associated > Plants > Roots > Nodule | place: Mexico: Nepantla...
ATGTAAAAACAATCTGTTCTTTTTGCCTCTGGAATACTGAAAAATTGTGTGTTCTTGCGAAAATTTTATAAGCTCAATTCACCCCTCCCCTCTTGAACTTAGACACTAATAGACCCAACACTTATTACATGCATGACAGTAGATACTTGCTACAAAGATCAATGTTACCAAACAAACTTTTTCCATAAAAGACAATAAGAGAAAACTTAATCTCAAACTTTTATGTTTCAACCAATGCCTCTCTTCATAATTGGCTTTGTTTCTTATTATGATATTTTTAAGGTGTGATATATATATATATATATATATATATATATATATATATATTTATATTTATATCAATAATAACATTAACTTTCATAATTTTAATAAATTTCTTATGATTTTAATAATATCTTTATTATTTTTACATTGTTTATCTAAACAATAAATCATAATAATGAATGTTATCTTTTCATAATAAGGAGCTTTTTTTAAAAAAAAAACTTATATTTTCTATTTATAATAAAATATTGCATTAATATAGTTAAGTGCAATCTCTTATTTTACTAAAGTTTCATAGAAAAATATTTTAATTCTTTATAAACTTTTAAAAGTAAAAGAATAATTGGTAAAAGGATAATTAATATAATCTTAAACTTTACAAACAACAAAATAGAAACAAAATTTGAATAAAAATTGGACAATTAAAAAGGAAATTAAGATTAGTTATTAATTATTTCCACACTTCCTTAAAAATAATCATTATCAATATATATAATTATTAATATATAATGAATTAGTTTTTTTATAGACTAAGTTAGAATCATGGGGGAATTTATTAGAGCTTTTTCTGTGTTTTTTGAAGTTCTAATTACTCTGATTGCTGAGTTTTATGGGGTTATACATGTTATGGAGGAAGCTCAAAAGATGGAGCTTACTAATGTCTGGTTGAAATGTGATTCTGCTTTGGTTTGTGTTACGTTGACTGGTTTACTGCTATGACAAAATGTTCATTGGATGCTTCGTAATCGATGTAATATTTGTCTTAATTACTGTGGGAAAATTAAGTTTAGAGTTACCCATATTTTTCACGAAGGGAATGCATGTGTTGATAAGTTGGCTAATTTATTATTTATTCATGGAGAATCTTTTCATTGGTATAATAGGTTTCCATCTAATTTGTTCTTAGAATTCTTTATGAATAAGTATAGTCTACCTATGTATTGTTTTTATTAACATATGGATTTTAGTCTAGTCTCCCTATATTTTTGTATTTTTTTTTTCTTTTTTTAATAATACTTTTTTCATATGATGGCAAATGATTGTTGTTACTTGAGGTGTCAGCCTAACTGAGATCTCAAGTTGCATAGTGATGTCTAACATAAAAACTTTTATTTAAAAAAAAAAAGAATCTAAAATATTAGTAGTTAAAACCATGGTAGCTAATGGTTAAATACTAATTTAAAAACTACTTTATAAAATTTTATTAATAATAGATACTACTTTATATACCAATAATTTTTTTAGTCTCTATAATGGTCTCTAATTTAGTCCAATAGTAATTAATTATTTTAGTCTCTAAAATTAGTTACAATTTGATGATTTTCTTGTAGTGGATGGATAATTGGTTGTTGATCTATTAGTCTCTTTATATAAACTTCATCTATTATATTAATAATTCAAGAAACTAATAATGATCTTTTTATAACTTTTGTTATTCCAACCCACATATAAATGAATAAGTATTTTAATAAACAATTAATGAAATAAAAATAATTTCAATGGGAGAGATTAAAATTTAATATATATCTATTATTAAAACATCATTTATTAGCATTTATTGTTTAATAATATTCTCACTAGATATCATATACTCTCCTAACTTTCTAATCTTTATTGGTTGAAGATTCAAAACAAGAAAAATGTTTATTTCACACTATCTTTTTCTCTCACTTTCATTTTACAACACTTTTTAATAATAAAATATTATGTTTTCACAATAAAAAGGAAAGTATTATTTTAACAACTGCAAATTGAAATACACCAGTTTACAACTGTGATTTGACCAATATAATTTTAAAATTGTTCAAGTTCAATAAAGAGTTATTTCTCTTTCCTGTTATAATTTGTGCATGGTTGTCAACATATAATCATTCTAATAGAAATTAATATAAATAAAAATTTAAAATAAAATAATAATATATTTGATTGTTAAGTGAATGCCACTTAAAGGTGTCAACCTATCATTGTTCTTAAAATAATTACACAGTTTATGTTAATTTAAAAATATTGTTTCTACTATGTTACTATAATTTATGTGTTATCCTATCTCAATTAAAAATCAATTACTTTCAGAAAAAAAAATTCCATTTTTCCAAGTTAATCAAGATTTTACTACAATACATATTTTAGTTTTTATTTAGGATTTGATTTATAGTTGTGAAAAATGGTCTAGTTAACTAGTTCTTTCTCTCTTGTCTACCCTTATAAGATGATCACTCATGTCTATGCCTCTTTCTTATACACCTAAAAAAATTCTTAAATACAAAGAATTATAATTTTAAATTCTCTATTAACATCCTTCTTATAAGTATTTATACCATATTTTCTTACAAATTTTCTAATTTAGTACTTTGAATGATAAGTATTAAATGTTTTTTAAAGGTTTGAAGATATTAAATGCATTTATCTCTTATTTAATACTTTCTATACACACTGGTAAAAAAAATTTAATACTTTTAATATAAAACATTAAAAATTTGTTACAAAATTGAAAGTATTGCATTTATTAAATTATAAATACCTTAGCACACATTACATCATACACACTTTGATATTGATCAGTGAAACATTTTGATAGTGTTGCAACATGTCTTTTGACCTCAACAAAGAGCTTGCACTATTGGTCTTAAAGTACTTTCATGACCAAAATTTTAAGGAAACAGCACTCACGTATGTGTTTTTTTTTTCTCTTCCACCACACAAAATGAAGACTTTCTTTAGTTTTTAACGTTGTATATGTATGATTGTTCTTTTGTCATGTTGTTTTTCCTTTGATTTTTCATTCACAGGCTTGGTTGTGAAAGTGGGTTATACTTTGACATGAAGTATTTTGAGGACATGGTGCTTAAGGGCAAATGGGATGATGCTGAGAACTATCTTTTAGGGTTCACAAAGGTCAAGGACAATGACTACTCAATCAAGATATACTTTGAAATGAGGAAACAGAAATACTTTGAGGCATTGGACAAGTAAGCTTTTTAATCTCATGATCTTAGAAAAACATGAAATTAATGAGAATGGTTTTTAGGTAAATTTTAAAAGGACAAAACTTAGAAGTAGATACTCTTTGTGCTGTTTTCCAAACAAAAACAGAAGTTTTATTTCCATTATACATTTTTGTTTGATGAATTTTTAATTACATAGATTATATACTCCACCTTTGATTGGAGAACTTCATACAAGTTTTTTCACTTTTTCAAAATACTTAGTGTTCCTCAAATTAGTGAGAGAAAAACAATTTTGGTGGTACTAAATTTGATGATTATAGAATTGTTCATGGTTCTTCAAGACATTGGCTGTGTATATTTATTTATTTTTTTTATCTAAAAGGGTTTGTTTTATTTTATTTTTTGTAGTAATGATCGTTACAAGGCCTTAGATATTCTCTTGAAGGATCTCAAAATCTTTGCACAAGGGAATGAGAAGTTGATCAAAGACCTTAGTCACCTTTTGATAGTTGATAACATAAGGTAGATTTCAATTTGTGTGGTGATTCAATCATGAAATGTTTGATATGCTTATGCTTATTTTGAAATTGTTTTGTTGCTCCAAAACAGGGAAATTAAACCAACATATCGAGATGCAATTTCTGAGAGGAAGAATTTGATATTTGAAATTAAGAAAATTATAATTCAACATCCTCTTTTAGGTGGTAAGCTAAAACTGCCAGACACTGAAATTCACAGACTACGTTATCTTCTCAGTCAAAGGTTTCACTCTACCATCCTAGTTTGAAGTTGATATATGCATTCATATTTTCCTTCACTGCACATTTTCTTAGTTGTTCTACCACATTGTGCATGCCCTATACTACTACTACTCTTGATTTCTAGATGTGCATTTCTGCCACACATGAAATTTATTTACTGTTCCATATTTGTTAGCTTGAAATGGCAGAAGCATCAAAAGCCTGATCAAGATCCTGACCTGTTAAGGGATCATGACAGTAATTCCATACCTTCTGCATCAGCTCTAATGAATTCAGGTATATATGCTTTTATAGTTTTGTCAGGAAACTAATTTGATGCATGCTTATTTATCATAGGTTGTGTCACAGTCCCAGGTTTTTAAATACTTTTTTATTATTTTAGTTTGGCCACTTAACTATTTCATTTCAGCTCCACCCTTATGATGTAGCCTTTTTTCTTAGGATCAGCTTTGGAGTGGAAACTTTCAACTAGTAGAAGGCTAAGTTTGGATTCTGAACAGGTTAGTTGGATGAAATCTTTAGCCAATATTGTTTAGTGATTGAAAAAATTTCATAACAAAAGTTTAACATGTTTAGGAATCATTTATAATTTTTCTAAGATAATTGTATTTTTTTTGTTAAAGTATTTGATAATGCATCTTTTACACTATTTGACAAGGATTTTTATTTTGATAGCTATATATATACATAAACTTTGGTGCCTTGTGCTGTAAGCACTTTTGATGTTGGCATGTCTAATGTCACCAAAGATGTTGACATCTTAGACTCACAGGTTTTGAGAAATACAGTTTCAAGGAAACTGCAAAATCTGGTGGCTTTCGTTATGATTTCATCATTTTTTTTCAGGGAAACTGCAATGGAGTTTTGGGGGATGTGAACAAGCTTTCAATTGAAGAATCCCTTAACAAATCAAAGAATGCATTTGATATTGGCACATCATCTCAGTACCAGTTCTTGCAGCTCCCTAAGCATCCTGAAGTAAAAAGGGTATGTGACTTTAATAATCATTGAGATTATTTGTTTTCAAACAATGTTTGAACACAACACAATGACATGATCCATTAACCCCTTAACATGTGTCTATCAGTAGAATTCTTTTAGTAACATTGATAAAAACTATGCTTGTATATTCAACTTATACCACACCACATTTTTGTGTGTGCAAACTATAAGATGTGATATACAAAATAACTAGTAACTGGACAATTAGACTCCCAAGAACAAAGAAATTATGATTGACTAACTGTACATGAAGCAGATTGTTAAACTGGCTTACAACAATGCGGGAAATTCAATTTTGGCATTGGCATCGAATGGTATTCATCTGGTTTGGCTCTGGCCACGTACTGGCTTTAACTTGGATGGAAAGGTATTTTCTCTTTTCCTCTCTTGTGATTTGTTCTTGTTTACCATTAAGTTTAATATTTTGGAAATTGTTTTTTTCATAACGAGGCAATTATTTTGTAGGCTAGTGCTCAGGTTTGCCCTCAATTGCAGCAACCAAAGGATGGCTTCCAAGTTATGATCAATGACCTTTCAAGGATCAGAAGTGCAAACCCAGTTTCCTGTTTTGCATTATCAAAACAGGGTGGATATGTCATATCAACATCTGGGGGCATGATCTCTTTGTTCAATATGGTGTCCTATAAGGTAATACAAAATTCTAGATAAAAATAAATAAATTCCTTAAAAGTAGAAACAAAAAAGAACTTACACCAATATTCATTTTCAAAACTAAAACCAGAAGCTACCCCAGATAGGGCTAAAAAAACTCACTCCATTGCTTATAATTTCAATGTTTTAGGCAGTTGGAGTTCCTTTCATCTAGACATTCATAAAACTAAACATTAGCCTTAAACAAGTTAGCTACATGAGTTCATTTTACACATTCTAGAATGAGAATAATTTGTTTTCATTTTGGTACCATGTTGTATGCTATTATTTTCAATTTTGTAACTTACAACGATGTTGTTATTGTTATGATTTAACTTAATTTATGGCATACATTGCATAATTCAGACTCTGAGAACCATCATGTCTCCACCACCTATGGTAACATGCCTTGCTTTCTACCCTGAAGATAACAATATATTTGGCATTGGCTTTGATGACTCCAGCTTAATTATGTATAATGTTCGTGATGATCAGGTATGTCTCTTTCTCTCTTCTAGAAAGATATGTTCCATTACATGTTTCAAAGAATATTGAAGCTGGTTTCTATTTCCATATCATACATTTATGTCAGGTTTTACACAGGCTTGAGGGTCATTCCAAAAGAGTTACTACTCTTGCCTTCTCAAGCACTTCCAATATTCTTATATCTGGTGATGCAAATGGTCAGGTTAGTATTTAATATTCTTTGTATGAATCATGCCAACCACAACACAACTACTACTGAAAATTAGCACCATTGTTATATTAGCCAGTAAGATTGTAATATGATTTGTTTGCTAAATAAACTATTATTATTTTCCCAGGTAAAATTCAACTTTTTGAAATGTTTGATGTTGGTTCCTATAACAGTTGAATATGTTTTTAGGAACTAATAATGTATTACATTTTAATAGAGATTAAAACTGAATTTCTAAATATGTTGAGAGATAGAAACATATTTTGCCTATGTTCTTTCTTTATATAAATTGCTTTGCAATCATTTTGATTTCTCTGACAGATCATTCTATGGGATACAAATGAGTGGAAAATTCTTAAAGATATAAAGTTGCAAATACAAGAAAACCACATGCTAGAATCTGAAACTCAAATTCAGTTTCATCCAGATCAAATGAAATTCCTTGCTGCATATATTGGTCATCTTGCAATATATGAAATAACAGAACTAAGATGTGTCAATGAGGTTCTCTCTTCTTCCCTTCACATGTCATGAAAGTGATTTTTTTTTCATTTTCTTTTCTCAGCTTATTGAATTTGTTGTTTACTTCATGACAGTGGGTTCCAGAAGTTCAACAGCTTATCTCTCAAGCAACCTTCTCATCAGATGGTCACATTGTGTATTCCATTTTTGTTGATGGGACAGTGACAGTATTTGATGCTACAAATTTTGAAATTCGTTGTAGGATTTGTACCTCTTCTTATCTTCCTCCAATTTCAAGGTATTAAATTTTAGAGTTTAAATTTCTTATATTTTCATAGTAAAAAAAACCATTTGAATTCCCTCCCTTTTATTATTAGTAGGTTAGTAATGCACTGAGTTTTATTATTTCTAACAGTAGATTGAATTATAAACATGATAAATTATTAGGATTTTTTTCTCTTCTTAACAATAAATATATCCAAATCAAAAGTTAACTATAAACTAATTAGAAATCACCTTAAGTAAATGTTTTTAAATAGTCATTACAAAAATTAACAACTTTTACTATTCATGAGAACCCAGGTTAACAAAGTATTAAAAATATTGCCATTCAATTTGAATTACATATTGTTCATCTGTTGCAGTTTGAGCATCTACCCAATTTCCATAGCAGCACATCCACAGAAACCAAACCAGTTTGTTGTGGGGCTCACAGATGGCAGTGTTTATGTGTTTGAGCCACAGAAGCCAGGGGGTGATTGGATCAAAAATCATTGAGGCACCTAAGGGATTCAAATGCATTCAGTTGAATAGTTAAGACTAATGCATTGTTGATTGATGATAAAATGTTAGAGAAGATTAACTTAAGTATGTTGTATCAGTAGAAAATGATAGGAATGATTATCTTTAAAGAAACTGTGTAGTAGCTTCTAATTGTGATCTAATCACCTCATATAGTTGTTATTTCTTCTTCTTCTTAGTCAAATTTCATTACTAGGTGTGTAATGGATGTTACTGTTTTAAATCTCTTTTCTCTTTAAGATGAAATTATATATGCCAATGAATATTTCATTGCTATAAATCTGACTTTTATAGACCTGTTTAATGGAAAATTTTCAATGTGGTCAACAATTCAATTATAAAAGTGTAATTTGCACTATAATAATTTATATAAAAAGTGAATGTTAGTCCCTCCAACTGTTAAATTATAATTTTATATAATTATTTATCTTAAAGTTTGCTAAAATTAAACAATAATACTGGTCAAATGATTTATATTTTAGTATATTTTAAAAAATATGTATTACATATATTTTGATTTATATAAATAATACATCAATTAATTTTATAATGATATAAAATTTTGAGCGTATAGTCCATTTGAAAAACCTTTCAAACTAAGAATGAGTTTTAAAAAAATGATTCAAATGGAAAGATATTTAACTTCTTTATTAATGTAATTTCATTTAGATTTATACGCACAATAATTGTTATCTCCAATCAAATTAATAAATCATGAACTAATTGGTCGTACAATATATATCTAGAAATTTTGTGGTGGTTTTTAGCTATTAGAAATTCTTTTTAATTTTAATAAAAAATTTAATAAAAATGTTTTATAAAAAAAAAATCTCAGAAAATTAACAGACACTTTAACATAGGACGAACACGTAATATATTAAAACAATCAAATTTTAGTATTAAAAAAACTTTTGGAATTTTTGCATGAAAAAACACATTTTACCTTGAAACAATTAAATCTTCGTTCTTACATTTCAAATAAATTATTGTCGTGTCACTTCAATTATCCACATCAAGATACTCAGCAAACAGGTAACAATTACTTAACAAAACTGCTTACAACCTATCCAAAAATCACAAAAACCTTTTGTGTGAAAACATTTTTTTCCCTTCTTGTTTTGGTTGTTGGATGATCTCAAAATTTTCCTCTTCTTCAACAATTTTGGACCGAAAAAACATTTTTTTGTTAAGAAATTCATCTGCAAGTTCCTTCTTGTAGAAGGAACAAGAAACACTCCTTTAACACCTTAGAAGCTGTAAAAATGTTAAAGAACAAGAAACACTCCTTTAACATATGGATCAACTTTAAGAACCCCAGATCGAAATGCTCCTGTATATGCTAAATTTGTTGATAATTAAGAATCACTATTTTAAAAGTCATAAAATAGGGATATTTAATTAATTGATAATGTAAGTTTTTATCAGACCTTTGTTACTCATTATCACTCCTTTACTAAGTGTTTATCACTTAAACCAGAGCCATGTTATGATTCTACCCACTTAACTTAAAATGAATCTCCCTAGTTACCTCAGATCTTTATTCTGTGTTAAAACACAATATTTTAAAATTAGGAATTGATTCCTGTACAACGGTGCTCCCGACTAAGAAATGGTTCTTCTTACCTCAAAGTATTACCCAACAACTACCACTAAACACCAGTCAACACAGTTCTAACTCTGTCTCCCAAAATAACTATTTGGCTTACACACTCTATGAATTCATCCCATAAGGAAATACTTTCAGGTTTTCTAATATGAATACATCTAAATTAAGATGTTAAAGACACTTGATAACACAAAATGCAGTTTAGTTGCTCTCCCACTAACACCACATCATAAGCCAATGCCACTGCAAGCACTACTAGTATTAACCATCACTACCGCAGCTAAGACTACATTAAAACAAAGCTGATGTTTGACAGTGCAATTTAATAATTTGACAGTTGCAACCAAAACATGATCAATTGCATGTTCATAGTCACAACTTTCTAAGCATGTTCGTCACTAGGGGCGCCAACTAAAAGTGTAAAAGAATTTGATTATTTGACAACTTCCCCGGCTAAAGACAAGTCATATATGTTAGTGAGAATGATCTATAAACATGGAACACAATATCCAAATGTTCAAAGCTTAAATATAAATAGTCGATTTAAATGAAATGACATTGCTGGATGCCACATAAATGAAGACCTTCAACTGGAGCTCGATTCATCAGTTTTTGCTGCTGCAGATGCATAACTAACACTACTATCCCTGGTACTTTTGCACTGGCTAGATTGCTCATAGCGAAGAAATTTGATTTTTATCTTTGTTGAGCTGTTCCTCAGCATCTGATAAAATTGCAAATAGATTGATAGTAAATAGAGGATCAGCAACAAACAGAAAAATTCATTTCATTTTATAAATTACAAAGTATATGGAACAAGAGACCAGATAGACATCCTTCAATTTTTTACCAACATTTAGTGAATGTCAACGTACCCCTATAAAAGTTGCAAGAAATGCTGGTAAACATTACACAGATAATTTGTTTAAACTAGGAGCTGAAGAAACTAGTTAAATGCCAGTTAAGTGAAACTAGATTTTGCAATCTTATCTTTCAAGTTTCACAAACTAGTTCTCAAATTCTCAAGTAGTACAATAGTGAAATCATAAGTGATGCTTCACCAAATCCCAAGATCAACAATATTAAAAATACTAACTGCAAACATTTTACCTATTGATGGACTCATAGTTCATTTAGGCTGGTGACAAAAAAATTGTGAAACTTTAGAAAGCTAGATATATTAGTTGGCCTCACAAATAAAAACCAGGATGAAATTGAAAACCAACCTAGTCAGTAACCTCTATGAAAGCTATATGGACAACAAGGAATAAGACCTGCTTTGTTAATTATCCTGTGACAGAACTAAAATCATCAATTATGTTAAGGTCAATTGGGCCGAGAATTTTTGTACTGGTTGAATGATGCCCAATATGCCAAAGCTCGTTATTCTTAAAAGTTTTGGAGTGGACATGCATCCTAGGAAGGTACATCCTATGTTCCTGTTTTTTAGCTTCCTCCACCTTGTCATAGTTTTAAATGTAATACTGATAGGAAAGCTAAAGGTTCTCCTGGTGTATCTGGTTGTGGGGATATTTTTTAAGATCATCATGCTTCCATTGTGGGTTGTTTCTCTTTGTATCTTTGTTTTCATAGTGTCTTATATGTTGAGGTGATGGGTGTGAGTTTGGCTATGGAAGTTGTTATCTCCAAACGTTGGAATAATCTTTGACCTGTGACTCAACCAACTTGTTATTCAAGTTTAGTCCAACACTTCAATTATTCCTTGGGAACTTAATAGTAGATGGCTGAATTGTTTGGTAATGAGTAATACTATGTGTATTCACTTTGCGCATCATTTTAGAGAGGGTAATCAATATGCTGATAAACTTGTTGAGTTTGGCACTACATCTCAAGGTTATACTTGTGGGATAGTGTTCCTAGCTTCATTTGTCCTAAGTTTTTCAGGGATAAATTTGAATTGTCCTTTTATAAGGTTATGGATTAGAAGGTCAGGTTTGGTCCCCCCAATATTTTTTTTTTGTATTTTCCACTTTTTTCTATGATATTCTGAGGAGCTGCATACAAATGAGGTTGTTTGTGGTGCCAGCATATGACAAACAACATAGTGATGCTTTAGCACTCTCATTTTTATTAAAAAAAATGTAACCTATATGTTTTTGTCTCACTTCTCCAAAATTTTGAACAACCACCTAAAATCTATTATCAAGCAACTGGTAATTGAATTACTAAAACAAGCTTAAGCACCAAAACACAAAATTAAGGAAAACTTGTACAGGGTATTACAGAGCATTCAAGATTTCAAGAAACCAACAAAGTACAATTGTACATGTGATCTTTTGCATCTTTATCGTCTTTTTTGTTTGGAAAGGTAAAGGAGTGAAGTTCTCAAATTGATTAATCAACTTCATATTGGTCTGATAAGAAAACATGATTTATAATAATAACAACAATGACACAATATTATTATTGTTATTTACTTCAAGTTATAGCAAGGTTCTCAACTTAGGCAAGAGATACTTTCATGAAGTATTACTATTGTTACAATTTATAAGGAACTTACATGAAGAAAAACACTAATTGGATGTCTTCCACATATTGTATTGTCATACTCCAACAGATATTCTTTGAACGAATCCGGATCTCCTGTTTCTATGATATCCATGCCCATCTTGTCTAGGGCCTCAATAGATTTGTATATAGGCCCATGCTTCTTGTCATAGTGCATGTAATTGAATCTGACACAAAATGTCAATCAGAAGGTTATATCAACGACAAAAGATCTTTAAATGCACAATAGTCTACATCTGCTTCAAACTAATGAGACTAGAGATGTCCATAACATACATAACCATGATCAATAAGCAAAAGTGTAAAGCATTCAAAACACTGGAGTCTATTTGTTTGTTGGAAAGTCACCTTAATTGCAATCACCCATAACCTGCCTTAATTGTGGTCTCTATGGAGCACCTTCATTGTGCAGGATGTGAGGGGTGTGTTGAGTACTTTAGTCCCACATCAACTAGGGATAAGGCTTAAGTAGTTCTTATAAAGTTTGGATAATTCCCACTTACAAACCAATTTTGTGAGATTGATTTAGGCCATAAAATCAATGGTATGAAGTCTATCCTAGATTCATTGGAGTTACACCCTGCCTGCCTTAATTACAGCAGCCTCTTTTGAGCACCTTCATTGTGCAGGGTGTGTTTAGTCCCACACATCCACTAGAGATAAGGCTTAGGTAGTTCTCATAAAGAAAGAGTAATTTTCAACAAATAAGTTGGTTTTGTAGGATTGTAGTAAGCTCGAAGCATTTTATTTTATAAAAGCTTTCATGTTAGGCATCAACTCAAAGCATATTATTTGAACAATGTAAATCATCTAAGTATTTTCAAATAAATGACCATGGAAAATATTACTGGAGTGTTAATGTTTGTTTTTGTGTGCTCTTGTTAACACATCTCAAACAACTGTAAGGGAATATTTGATAGAAGGAAAGTCTTTAGTTCCTTAGGAATTAGAAGTAGGAATTTTGTTTCCCACGTTTGGTTTATTATTTAAAAAATAGCATTCCCAGGAAACAATTTGTTCCCTGATATTTTTTAACTGTGTTTCCAACAAAATTGTTCTCATGGAAGGATGTCGCAAATTGGCAAAAGTTTTAATGCTGTAAAATCATTTAATGTGGTAAATAATTAATGTTACTGGGAAAATTCAATTAAAACTAATTGTGGAAATCATTGATTCCAAAGAATATTTATGATTCCCGAAATCTGTGATTCCTAGATTCTTAGGAATCATGAAGCATGGAAATTTTCCCTTTGGGAAGAGGGTAGTTGAATGTGTGAAAACAGAGGTAGTTGAATGTGTAACAGTACATACCGAGATCCCCAGTGACAAAAGTCTGATGAAATAGAGAAGAAGTTATTGGGATCATCTACATATTTGGCAAGAATCTGTCCATACATAGCTTCATTTTCAGCACTAACAGCACCAACTAAAATGGGTACAATTTTCACCTGGTGCCTGCATAAATATTTGAATTTAGTCCCTGTTGCACAGTTTCAAAACAGGAAGCTCTATATAACAAATCTTACCCTTCAAACACTTTAGCAAGATATGGAAGGTGCATTTCCATGCTATGTTCAGCTTCATCAACACGAATATCCATTAGTTCAAATTTCCCTGTAGCTTTAAGCTCCTCAGTTACTGGCAAAACAAAAAGTTAAATGTGGGAAACAAGGAAATAAAGGACCATATCAAAGTCAAACAAAATGAATCAGTTCTCAGCAAATCAATTCAAATAATCTACCATCTACTTATTTCCATTTTCTCAATTTATAGAATCCTCCTCGTCAATATTACACAAAGAAACTACATTCACAAAAAAAATAAAAAATTTCGCATTCAAATCCTTGAAGATTTCATACAGTTATAAAAGTACCTTCCAAATCAATAGGCAGGTCACCAATGGGAGTCTTGTAGACAGTTGCAGTTGAAAGTGCACACTTTGGAGTGTAATAGTGGTGAGAAGGACCAAGAAGGAACACGCGTGTACTGACACCACCATAAAAATACAAAGAAAAAACAACAACAATCCATAAGTGAGCAGAAACTATAGCAGCACTAGCAAAAGAACAAGGAAGCTAGTCCTGTTTCAACAAACAAGAAATAGGACACGTATGAATGTGAGAACAGTAAGAAAAGCAAACAAGAAACAAACCCACATGTTTGATGGATCAATGTTTCCAAAGGCATAAGCAGCAGCTCTTCCTGAATAGGAATAACCTGCATGTCTAACATCATAACATTCCAGTTGGACCACAAGCACACATCCGAATTGTTACTTTATCTCAAAAAAAAAATCAATAAAAAAAAGGGCACTTCCACTTACGGTGCTATCACTCCCCGCACTTCAGGAGACTTGGCCAAACCACACGATTGCAGCCACCCATCAAGTTCCTCAGAAAGCTGCTTAGCTGAAATGAAAAATTTAAAACAATAACAATTGAAATTTTAAAATTATAAACGTGAGTAGAAGGCTGTAACTGATAACAGGAAAAATCAACCAAAAGCATAGAAAGTTGAAAACTTTAACTGTTCATGAAGTAGTTCAAAACAATCAAACCGTTTAATTTATTAACAAACTTCAACCCAAATGCATGAATCGAGAGAAACAGCGATTGAAAGATTAAAAAAACGATATTTGAACCTGATCAGGTGAAATTGAACTCAAAATTGGTGAATCGTGAATGATAATTTGAGGGACTTACGGTTGTCGGTGTACCAAGAACCAGCATGGGAGGGTCTCCTGACCTTGGTGCCCATGATTGAGGATTTGAGTGAAAAAAAAAACACACAAAAAACCTAGAACTGAATGGAAGGGGCTGAAGAATTGAGTGAGAGTGAGTGTGACACGCTTCACGATTCGTTTCTTTTTCAAATAGTTTAACTTTGTTGTGCAACAAAGTGTCTGATTGCAATGTTCTAAGCTGTTTTTATTCTTCTTTCTCTTTCCAACGACTATGCAAGTCTAGAACAAGTTTTTTTGAGATAAATTATGTACCATATTTTAAACTTGAGACCAAAATAAATTTGGTAGTTTTTTTTAGTTATAACAAAATTTTAAAATTAAACCCTTTTAGCGTGTTTTGTTATATTTTTTAGTTAAAACAAAATTTTAAAATTAAGATAGAGAGAACTAATAAGATAAATCATTTTTTCTCCTTTCACTTATTATTTTGTATATGTATTTTTTAATTTTATTATAAATATTTGTATTTACATTTTTTTCAATATTATTATAAATTTATACTATAATTTTTTAACCTATTTACAAAAAATATAATGTATATAAAGAAGATGGAAAATTTTGAATAAAATCATTGTTCATATGTTAATCAAAACATAGAGAAAAAGGAATAGGAATAACTTAGAATAGATTATTTTAAAAATATTATAAATGATCATTTGAAGAAGTTATTAAATTGATAAATATTATTTTTTTAAAGATAAAATTGAAAAATGAAGTTATTAAACTAAGTGTTATTTTTTATGGATAAAATTATAAAAAAAAATTATGTAGACCAAACAATTTGTTATGTGAATAATCCTATTATATATTATATATTATATATTGCAGATATAAATACAATTATTATATATCACATAATTATTTTCTCTCATTATTTTATTTTATTATTGTTCTCACTAATGTATTTGGTATTATCTTTTCTTATCATTGTTTTTAATTCATTATTATTTTATTGATTTTTTTATTTCCACAATATAGTCACTCTTACTCTATTTATAACTTTTGGCCTATAACTTTTTAATCCATATAATTGTTTATCGTATACTATCATTTTGCTAAACGTTTATGTGACAAACTAAATATCAAATTCTACATGATTTTTTTTTATCGATAAAAAGAATAAATAATTGAGGTATTTCAAGGATACCTTAATCCTTATACAAAAACTCAAATCACTCACATATCTTCAAGAACATCAACAAACGCTTAACTAACTTGAGTTTTTAGTAACGGACCTCGTGCAAACTAGTGGTTTGAGACACCAATCAAAATAAGAAAACACATACTAGTCTAACCTTTGCAATTATTCACGACCAAACCTTCAACTGAACCATCGTGAAGATTTCACTATGATCTATAGTTCCTAAAAATCTTCTTGTTCCTTTGTTTCCACAATTCTCCAACTACTGCTATCCATACATAAAATCATATGTTGTTGGCGACTTCACTTTTCTTAGTCAATCTAAATTGGGCGAAGTGCCTTTTAGGTTCATAATGAGCAATCGATGTCACCCCACCCATTCATAGCATTTTGCCCACACCAACCAAGCTACCATGCATGCACAAAAAATATGTGACGTTGTTTCCTCTTCCTCCCCACACATACTACATAGGCTATTCTCCACTGATATCCCTCTCTTCGCCAAATTTACCTTAGTTTTATTTTGTTTTCCAACACCCGCCATACAGTCAAGTGAGTTGATAGTTGAGCCTTTATCCTCCAAAACCCCTCTTACATAGGTCATCATTTCCCTTTCTTCGTCTGTTAGGATACTGTATGCTGATTTGATTGTATATTCTGTTGTTTCACTTTCCTTTCACACTCATCGACCCGAGATATACATGATGTTATGTGTTGTGTTAACACTTTTTCTATCATATTATTATTTAATAATGAAAATCAAAAGAATAAAATATCATATTACAAAAATTAAAAAAAAAAGTAAGAAAATATGAGAATTAAAATAATGAAATATGTAGATTATAATGATTATTTATATGCTTAAGTTTTAAGACTTTTATTTTAGGTTATTTGTGTTTTGTATTCGTCCAGGGAAGTTAATGTAAAACTAAATCAATGAAATCTTAATGAATAAAATAAAAGTATTAAACTTAAATAAACAAGAAAAGAAAAGAGAAATGTAAAACATGAGAGCCAAGATCTGAATGACTGATGATTCAAGCATGAGCAGCTTATATCTCACTCAGGAGAATGTGATTAAAAAATGCATAATGTACTATACAACACTCTGTATACTGTTACAAATGACATTTTGACAACTAAAATAATCATCAAACCCCAGAGCCAACAAATCAAATCAAATCACTCACTACCTCACACCAACAAAAGCAATCATATATTGATATATATCACAACTGTAAAGAATGACACACACCACACATCCCCTCTAAAAGATCACAAACCATATAACTAGGCTTTTCCTAGCCTAAATATCTCAACCTCGTACAAAACTGCAATGCAAAAGAATAATCCAATCGTAGCACCAATCAATAAGTTAACAATGTGAAGAAAGAATACCTGCAACCAAAGGGCAATATAATTCAGTCAGGGTAATCATATCGATGTCATCATTTGACAAAAACTTAATACTTTATTCAAAATTAGAACAAAAAAATAGACCATTTAGAAGTTAAGGATGAAAATATTGATCATACTAAAGGAAAAGATAAAGTACAAATTTGTTCTCTAAAGTCACTAGTTAGTCTATCCACTTATCCTATTAATCCCACAATATCGCAAATGCAAAATGGCAACAGTTTCTTCCAGGGAGGGGATAAACTGGTCTAGAAGCCATGCATCCAGAAGAGCCAGATGCTATTAGCACCATGTATCATACCAGTACTAGGAATTCAAATCATCTAATTTCATCAACCCCATAAAAAATTCAAAAGCCTTGTCACATAAATCAGTTGTCTATTTTTTTTTTCTTTACCTCTTTTGTATATTCGTTATGCATGTTATTGACAGAGTCTATTTTTATCTCATGGGGACAGCATAGCAAAAGGCCATTCATTCCCCAAAATATTGAGTAGGGATGACTGCTACATATCCCCAGAGGCCAGAAGCTTTTAATTGTAATATGTTTACACAAGACTTATCTATTACTCAATCTCACCACAAAATCAATGCAAAATTTAACATGATAAGCAACCTCACTAGTCTATAGCCTTACAATAACTTGTTGCGTCAAACACGTCACAGAACCATCTCAGAAAGTACTAAAGACATGAGCATCTAGTTGATTCCATGAACATATCATTTCTAAATTAATTATAGTATTTCTACTATATAGGCCAGGCATATGCACCTATAGTCCTATAACTTGTTACAAATAAAAGTTTTCTGAAATCTACCCTCTCTAGACCCATGGTGTGGGAGCCTAGTGCATTTGGCTGCACTTCAATCTCCCTATTAGTGTTCTGAACACAGAAATCAAGATTTTAAGCTCTCAACTTTTGAGAGCCTAACAACAGAAAAGATAATTCACGAGCCAGCCCAGGTACATGCAAACGAAACTGTAGTAGAAGCATGGTCTTACATACCTGTCTTAGAATGGAAACAAGAAGGCCTCCAAAACTTATAAAGAAAATAGAAGCAATAATATTGCCCCTATAAAGAATAACAAACGCAAGAAGAAAACTCAAAATTGCTCCAGTATGTAATGGAGTTTTGGAACACGCCGACGGAACAACGGCTCAAGTCGAAATGATGGGACATCAAACTGCCACCCATCATACATCTCATTCCAAGCTTGCACTATCTCATCAATTTTGAACCCTGCCATTAAGAGAATAGGATTGTCAGTTCCCAGAAATATTTGAAACTGAAGGAGATTTGAGAAATACACTCTATGGACCACATTTTCCCATTTCATACCTTCCATTGCCGTTTCATTAGAACAATGGTTCTTTATCATGACCCCAATATCAGTTGTAGAAGCTCCAGCAAGTTCAAATTTTTCAACTGCAACCTCTACACATTCTTCCCATGTTGGCAGGCCTAGCTTATACTCCACAACAGAACGCTCATACAACAAAGTGCCCCATAAAAGATATATTTGCAACCTCATCCTTGCAGCCTGTTCATCAGCTTCATCAGAAGAAACATCCCTGAAAATACCATGCAACCCTATTTTCTCTAGCTGCTCTTTATACTTATCCGATTTGGACAGTCCATTCAATCGCCGCTCCTCCAACTCCTCCCACATCATCATGCCTTTCTCCATGTTGTCCTCAGCCCTGTTATAGAGCTCCAGAACCTCATCCGAATGTCTGACTTCTAAATCCTTCTCGTTCGCAGCCAATAAACACCAGCACAGCCTTGCTTGCTCAAATTGCTGATGCCCCAAAGCAAGAAGCCCTTCATAAAAATCCGGTTTGATCTTCACAGCTTCTCCAAATCTCTTCTCTGCTTTCATATACTCCTTCTGAGCCCATTCATAAGCTGTTTGAACACACTCAAACGAAGAATCCCTTGATCCATCCTCCGGAAAACTCACCCTCTTCCTAGCCCTTGACATATGCACACTCCCCCAATTGAACAAAGCCAAAGCCGCCATCTCCTGAAACCTATCCCCAGCAATCTCAAACAGCTCCTGAGCAGCCTCGGTTGTCACTGAATCCTCCATGGCCTCCGAATACAACTTCATCCCAATCCCATGAATATCCAAATACGCATCTGAATCAAACCCAACATGATTCTTAAACAGCCTAGCAAACTGCACAAGCCAATCCTCCACAGTACTACTCCCCCCCTTCCCCACAGTACTACTCCCCCCCTTCCCCACTTCCCCATTCCCATTCTCAACCACTTTCCCACCTTCCGCCACAACCCCATCGTCATAAAATGGCTCCTCTTCCGGCTCAACCTTCGTCACATAAAGCCGAATCGACCCAAGAACATGACAAGTCTCAGCCAGCCTCAATTCAGAAGTACTAGTTATAGTAACCAAATCACCCTCCCTATCCTTATACTTCACAAGAACACCCTTCAACCCTGGAAACCTGTCCCTTATCACATCCCTCACCAACCTCATTCCACAATTCACAGGCAATTGTGCCCATCTAATATCCTCTCCATATATCAACTTCACAGTCCTAGTAACACCACCTTTTTCTTCTTTCCCCAATTTCCCTTTCTCTTCCCTCCCCAATTTCCCTTTATCTTCCTTCGCCAATTTCCCCTTCTCCACTTTCTCCAATTTCCCCTTCTCCACTTTTTCCAATTTCTCCCTCTCTACTTTCTCCTTCTCTACTTTCCCCAATTTCTCTTTCTCCTTTTTTCTAACATTATCAACCTTAACCTTCTCTTCAACGATAACCTTTTTCGCTTTTCCCTCATCCTCGCCCTTGATTTCCTTCTTATTCTTCTTGATCTTCTCCCTGACCACCTTCCTCAGCCGCGACGAAGGCGGCTCCGGATGCTGCTGCAGCGCCGCGAGGGCTATCTCCGTCTCGTCAATCACAATCCCCTTCTCCTCCACCGTCTCCCTCAGGCTATCCAAAACCTCCAGCGCCGTCGAGTTATTGGGCTCCAAATTCAGCACCACGCGCACGTCGCGCATCGCCAGGTCCACGCGGTTCAGCGCCTCGTAGCACTTGGCCCGCCTCAGCAGCGCCTTCGTGTAGCGCGGCGACACCTGCAGCGCCATGTTGCACTCGCTGATGGCGCGCGGAAACTCGCCCAGCCCCAGCTGCATGTAGCACATGGCCATGCTGGTGTGGAGGTGCGCCACGTCGATGTGGTTCCGCGGCAGAAGCTTGAGGGCCTTTTCGTACTTCAGCATCGCTCCCTCGTTGTCCTTCTTGTGAAACAACCTGTTCCCTTCCTCTCGAAGCTCCTGCGACATGTTTATGAACATCGCCGTGTCCTCGTCCAACGTCTTCGACGACGCCGACGATGCCGACGCCGCCGCCACCGCCCCGCGTTTTTCCTCCCATGACTTTGACGGGTGGTGACCGTTGGGCTTGGTGGCGGGAGCGGGAAACTCCAGATCCTTCTTTTTACCCGCCGGCTTCCCCATGTAACTGAATCATCGATTGTCGTGAAAAAAAATTAAATTAAATTAAATTAATGAGTCGTAATTAATACAAACGATAACAATAAATGAAAATGAATCTGAAAAACAGAGGGAGTGAAAGAGATATGTTACGTTACGTGTGTTATACGGTTATGATTATGGTTATGATTATGGTTATGGAGATGTTTATTCCTTCCTTCCCCTTTTGGCTTAGGGTTTCTTTGGCCTCAAGTCAAAGATGGGAGGAGGAAGAAGAGATTCAATGAGGGATTTGTGGATGAAAGGAAGAAACAAAAGGTGCCACCTTTTTTATTATTATTATAATTATTATTATTTGAAAATAAATAAAACACACAGCACAAAAGCATGTGGAGTGAGACAAGGTGGGGTTGACGTGATTCAAAATTTGCACCTAAAATAGGAGTCAAGCGACGTCGTTTCATCCTTCTTCACAAAATGTGTGTTTGGTTTTGCTTCGCATTATTTGTAATTTATTTTGGTCCCTCCTTTACTTGCTAATTTTTTTCTTTCTCGTTTCAGCCTTTGACGACTTCTTAATCACACTTTTCTCAAAACTTTAACTTCTCATTTTTCGATCACTTTTCTCATCTCTTTAATTTAAGAAAAAAAGGTAAATACAGGTTCTAAAAAGATGGGAATAACAAAGCTTTTGCTCTTGGAACTGAAACTGAAGGACATAACTCAACTCAAGTTCAATAAAAGTTCTCTTTTCTAGTTTGTATTTAACTCAATTCAAGCTTACAAATATAACCTAATTCAACTCTCTCGATTTGGTCTAAAATTTTGACTTTTACTTATTCTGTTTATATTTTTTTCGTGTAAAAAAATAAACCTGATTGATAATTTTATCATGTGAATTTAATTATATAGCTCAAATAAATTGAGCTATCAATTACTTAAATTCAACTGATTTATTGAACAAACTCAATTTTCAACTCAAGGTCAACTCATTTGATTTATGAATCAATTTCAATAAATCAATTATCAAATCTTAATTTTGAACCAGATTCGAATCTTTAGGCAGATAAAAAATTGTTATTGAGAGAAAATTTCACTGAAAATAGTCAGGCAAAATATGTTTAGAATATGGTCATAAAGATTAATTATCAATAGTCAATTGGTTCATGGAATAATTCGCAACAATAACATGGTTATAAATAATAGGTAGTATAATAAAAAACATGCAGTATAATTTACATTATTTTAAACTCTTTAATGAATATCTATTAATAAGGAGTTGATATATAAAAATGAACGAATTAAGGTTAATGTTCTTCAACCAAAGCATATGTGAATCTATATATAATGCATTAACTACTATATGACTCAGTTTCTTATCAACAATATCTCCTAGTCAAACATTTATAGACTACATTTTTTATAGAGTATTAAAATTTAATTTTTCTCTTCCAATAAATTCTTTTATAAATCCTACCAATAGTTCAAACGATTCTTATGCTAATTTAATAGTGTTTATGTATTGTAACTTGTTTTAAAATTCATTCACTGTATCATACGTATCGATTATACAAGAATATTATGGAAGAAGAATGCATTAAATAAAATAAAAAGCAAGGATGCCTGTTTATAGCTATTCAAAGTGTTCACTAAGCATAAACCACACCATCCTATCAAATACTTCATCACGTATTTAGAGGTGTAGAATGGTTACAAAAGTAGGAAAAATATTTTAGTCCAAACATGAACCAACTAGTTATTTCATAATATGGTATGCATGCATTAATCATTGCATCAACAGATGTGGAAAGAAAGAAGTACATTGAGTATATATTTAATACAATTGTTCTGTCGTTCTTCTTAAGGCTATAAGATCTACCTGACTGCACTTTGTAACGTGCATTATTACCATGTTACATCAACATATACTGCAGATAAGAACAGTTGTAGACATTCGTAAATTTACTACCTCAGACATTCATAGTGAATGCTGAGCGCAGATTACAAAACTGGGGTACATACATGGCAAAATAGTTCCAGGGGTCAAGGGGTTGACCACCTTGGTAAAGGGCACACATAGATTTAGCAGTTGCAGCATAGTCGGTGGATATGTCTGAGCTATCAAAAGGATAATATTTCTGTGACCACCTTTTCTTTGAGGGTACTTGCAAAGTGAGATTATATCAGGAAGACCTGTATTTGACACATGCCTTTTACGGGAAACTTCAAGTCCCAGACCAAAACCACTTTCTTTCAATATTTACTTCCCCCCATCGGTTCCAATCCATTCTGTTTTGTCTGTACTTGAAATGTTTGTGAATAACTTTTCCACATCAGGAAAACAACCCTGAAGATTTGTTATTACTACAGTTCCAGAAGCATGATAACCAACCCATGATTCCTGTCCCCACGGGTTGTGCCATGTCCCTTTCTCGCTTGTGTAGCACTCTCGTAAACTCCTCAAAATTTAGGTTTCCGTCCCGGTTTGTGTCAAACACATGGAAAACAATGTCAACCACATTGTCCGGGAGAGATATGCCGCATACCTAAAACAATCAAACAACATAAGAATTTGCTACTCTAGCTATATAATCTACAAAATGGTTAAGGAAAAAAAAATTAGAAAAGCACCAACTTCGATAATCTAAAGTAAACACCCGGATCTTATAACTCAAAAGGTTAATTGCAGAAAGAAAATTGCAACATTGATTGGATATAAGAATCGAATCCTGTACAAAAATGTCTGCTCATCGTAACCATCAATGCATTAGTACTATGTTGAGCAAAATATTAAAGATAAAATGGCATACCTGCGATGCTGCCCTCTGAAAATCGTCTCTTGTCAACAGACCATTTACTTCTCCAAAACTAAAAATAGCCATTGAAAATGGCACTAATTTTTTTCGTAGCTCAGCAAAGCTTTTGAAGTCCTCAAATGTGATACGTGCATCCTTGAGGCATGGATCATCATTCAATACATCAACCCGTTTAAGCAACTTGCTTAGATGACTGATGTCTGCAGAAGCAACCATGGAGAGTGCAAAGTCCTTGGCTGATATGGTTTCTTGTGATTTGTAGTCATAATGAGCAAACTCCAGTCTCAGAATCTACGTAAAATATTGCAACTAACGTTCATATATAGTCATTTCTGAGGTCACCATAGAAAAGATTCTACACATATGAAACTTTTACAGAAAATGGAAAAGAATAATCTCACATACATACTAAATTTATGGTGGGAATCAAAAAATAAGTGGAGCAGAAGTGACAAAGCAACCATTTTTATCATGATAGCTATCCTTCAAGTCCCACAAGGACACTACGACTGAAGCAACTAGACATTTACCTCATCATGCAGGTCTCTCAAAAATTTAACAAATTTATCATGCTGGAGGCCTCCATTTCCATCTTTATCAAAAAAATATTCCACCAGCCCTCCATCTTCCACAGAATCATTCACCTTTAGGCCAGTTCGCAGTCCATCCCTGTGGTGAACACCCTGTCGATGACGAGATCGCATCAATGACATCACCTTCTTGAACTCTTCCTTATTTATCTCCCTGTAAAGTTGTAAATGGGAAAAACGAACCAATGTCATCAGAAGAGAGATGTAATACTGGAAAAGCAAGCATCCACAAGGCTGCAAATCCAATTCAAATGGCTACAGTTATAATGCAACATTTTGTTTAGCCTTGAAATTGATGTCATTGCAAGTTTGCAACAATCTAATAGAAATGTTCTCAAAAAATGACTGATTAATATAATGGTGGAGTGAGTAAAGAGCAGAATATACAGTAAACCAACGAATCACAATATATTCACTGTCAAAGGAGTAGCATAAAAACTCACCCATTATTGTTGACATCAAACATTTTAAATGCCACCGTAAAACTTGATTCCGGGATGCTGAGTAGTGTTACAAAAAAGATATACCTGCTCCAGAGAAAAAGAACAGAAGTTGGACACATTTACAAACATAGAACATGAGCAGATAGATGAAAAGAGAGTAAACACCAGAAGAATAAGACAAATAACCTTAGTAAAAGTGGCAGCAAGCCCCTTTGAGGACTGATTCATCCTCAATTGAATTCATACATAGGCTGCTTTGCTTCCACTTTACACTATCCCCCTTCCCATAACAGCATAACAGGCCTTAGACAACCTTTGTAAACTAAAAAGGAAAGAGCAGAAAACAAAGGACATATTTAGTTTGACAAAACATTTTCTCTTTTCATTTCATATTTTGAATAACAATTACCAAATCATCACCTCATTTTTACTTTGTTTCATGTTTTCAAACTCTGCACAAAAACACATGAAAATTATACTTTGTGTGAAACCAAACATGCTCAGCTTGCATACAATAAATTGAGAAACACCCTATTTCCCGATCACAAAAGGAATACACTTAACAAAGAACACAACATTAACAGAGGAGAGACAACTCACTCTTTAAAAGATATAAGTCCGTCATTGTTTACATCAAAAAGCATAAAAAATTCAGAAGGAGGGCAGCGTAAATGACCCGGACTCCTTTCTCCTCCCAAGTATCCATCTCTAACAAGGTGGGATTCAGATGGAGGGAAAACAGGAACCACTGCCCGCATTAGGTCTGCTGGTTTCATCAGTACTTCTCCTTTTGGACTACGATCAGATGCAAAGTACTCAAAAACCTTAATCAAAATAATAGTAGACATTGTCAATGCAGTGATCATTTGAAAAAAAATTGTAACATTAACTTTGTAATCATATATCTTATTATTATTCCTCCTAATTCCCTAAAAGATAAAAAAATCAACCATGTGTTTGGATAGAGAATTTTACAATTTCCAAGAGATTCAATTATGCTGAATTTGAATTGCTATTAAGTTAAATAATTTCATCTTTTAAATGTTTTGGATGAATAAAAAAAAATTGAGTTTTAATTTCCTATTTGGATAGAGTATTTCAATCGTCATCAAATATAAAAAATTATTTTAATAATTAAGTAAAATCAGTTCATAATATTTTTTAGTTGATGTTGGTTGGGATTATGTTTTGGCCATAATCCACAGGATTTTTAAAAGTAAATGAAAAATTTACATTCTTAAAAAGGTTTAGTGAAAGAGGTTCTTTCAAAAAATAGAAAATATAAATACACACTCATTCTCTCTTAATTTTTATCTTCCTTTACCATCACATCACTTATAACATCTTCCATATCTCTCCTCCCTTTCTCTTGAGCCACTTTTTAAGGAAAAACTATTATGTGATCTAGGGTCACCTCGTATTTATGATCCCAACCAATATCTACACAACACAACTGAGATTCTTTTTAATTTACAAGACAGTTTTAATAAAATAGAATCCATTATGTATCACATGGAGATTGATCTAGACTCAAAACCACAGTAGCCCGGAACATGTAATAATTTCTCCCACTTTAAGCTAAAGAAGTTAAATTCGTCATACAATATTTACAAAGTTTTTCAAGTAAAAAAAAAATAGAAAATCAACCACAATTAAAAACATGAATAGAAGTTAGTGCGCTTAGAAAAAGATTATTATGTTAAAATTTATTTGATTAAATAAGAACAGCAAGGTCATAAATGTCATTAAATTCACCTTTTCCGGAGGACTTCGCAACCTCATGCGCTTCTCATAGTTGAAGAAAACATTTCTCCTGAACGCATCTGCATCACCGAAAAACCAAACGACGTTATTTTGTTACTTTTACTATTATTAACAAAACCAAAACCACCAATTCAGCTTCAAAACATTAACTAATTAATTAATTTAATTTTTTGAGAACCTTAAAGCGAGAGAAACTTGCCTCCAAGTAGCAAGCTACCGGAACTTTCAGGGAGTGAAAATTTCGGAAAGAAGGAGCGGGGTTCGTTTTGGTCCTCGGAATTTGGCGTTGAGCGGTCAACAAAGGAAGCGATTGAATCAAAATCTTTAGTGGGAGAAAAAGAGTAGAAGCCGTAGAGAAGAAGCCCTAGGACACTGGAGCCGGCGAGGGCGGTCGAAAGTGCAGTTCGACCGAACCCGGTCGGGACGGGGTCGGGGTCGGGGTCGGGGGTGTTGAGGATCGAGGAGGCGGAGGGAGAGGTAGAGGAGTGGCGGATCTGGAAGCGGTGGATCGAGAAGCTTTGGGCGATGAACGGTGAGGATCGGGTTCTGATGGCGGAAAAGGAAGACATGGTAACGGCGTGTTTGTTTATTTGGAAAGGCTCAGACGCGGTTAAGTAATAAAGGGACAGATAAACTAGGTGCGGAATCCAGGTGCCGACACGGAGAACAAAAAAATGACGTTTGGTAATTTAATGTTACCCGCTTGTTGGGCTGAAATCCTGGCCCAATAACCGAAATGGATCCACCCGGAATCTTCTATTACTCTAACTTCGAAGATTTTCAAATTGGACCAAATTGCTGTATGTTTTCTAAAATTGTAGTGACTTAGGGTTTAAGTTTGTTACCTATTGAAATAAATTAGAAAGAGATGTTCGATTTAGTTAGTTTTGGTAACGGGTATTAAATTACTAAGTCAAAGTATTCAATTTCTGTTTTTTTTTCTTGGTGCACTTCTTTTATATTGTTTCCTATTTATCTTTCCTATTATGTTGACATGTGTATATATTCTATTTTAGTTTCGATTCACTATAAATATAAATATTATTAATTAAGTTTTTTAATAAAGTAATTTATATTTAAACTTCTTTACGAATAACATTAAGATTTTTCTAATGAATAATTTAACCGTTACTTCTTTAATATAAAATTTTACTTCAAGAAGAATAATAACTTAAAAATAATAACACTCTGTCTCATGGATAATCGATGGTGATCAGGTAAATCATTTAAATGACGACATTTTCACTATTACAAAAGATATATTTTATATTAGTTATAGAAGATTTTTTTTATATTGGTTCTTTCATCAAAATAGACGTCAATAATATAGAAAGTGGATTACATTTTACATCATTTCTTAACTAATGTAGAATATACAAATACAAATATTACATCAAATTTAAATATTAATTGATATAAAAGAGTATTTTAAATAGGCAAAAAAAAGTCGATGGTAATATGAGACATTTTACATGTGTTAATATTGCAATCGATGTAATGTGACATTTTACATGGGTTAATGCTACATATATGCCATTTACATGAGTTAATATGAGTTAATATTACAACTGATATAATATGTTATTTTTTTAAAAAAAAGTTTTTGGTCAATTTATTAATTTTCAAACTTGTAATTGTAAACTGCAGTTATAAACAAACATATATAGACTAGTTTGTCGGAAAATAATCAAACAAAATTTATTCAAACTTAGTACTAATAAAACTTTAGGAAAATAAAGTCAACCATAACATAATTAAAACTAAACTAAAAGTTAAACTAACAATATGAAAAGGCAATATCTATGTACTATGCAATTCTAAATCATAACAAGTTCTAACTTCTAATGCATATAAAATAAATATTTTGTCCATTTATGATGGATTTCTTCAATTTTGTTTGTGCCCAATGACTCGCTATATATAAAAAGTTGAAATAAGAAATAAATATTAGTCTTCGTAATGGCATATGAAACCTCTAATGAACTTTTTTGGAATACTTTAAGTCTTCTAATATTTCCTCCTAACAATCAACAATAATGAATTATGGTTCACATTCAATGAATGACATATTAGCCACGTTCAAAACTTTTTGGTTGTTTATTGCACTATAATATATAAAATTGAACGAAGTTAATTTATTGAAAAACTAAAAAACTATAATTTAATAGTTTCAATCAAGAATTAAGTATCTTAGGATAAACCCGATATAGATTATGTGATGATGAAGTAGATCGATCATCTAACACACTGCATAGGGATGACAAAGCGGGATGGATCGTCCGTGGCAAGCTACCTATTTCAACCTGTTGGCCTGTCCTGCATAACCCGCAGTCTGCACGGGCCAACTGTGGGGCGGGGCAGGCTGGCCTGCATAACCTACGTGACTTAAAATCTATTTTTTTTTTCTGCAACCCCATATTTTCTTCATGCAACCTCATATTTCACATTCCATAATTTTTACTCACATCTTATTGTGCATGTGTCGTGAGAATAATATTGTGAGATCATTTATCTAATACATCTAAATAAAAAAAATTAAATTTATTCAAAATTTATATTTAAAAAAAATATTTTTTATTAGTCTTCTAAAAATATATTTCTTATGTGGTCGACCCTTATGCGGGACGGGCTAGTAAATTCAATCTGCATATTCTATGCGAGACGGACCAACCAAACTCGCATTGTCATCCCTGACACTACATACATTAATTAAACTAAAAAGAAATGTCATTAGAAATACACAATTAATACATTATATAAACTATAATAACATTATTTCTTAATTAAAACATACCATGTACCAAAATCTTTATATTTGCACTTGATTTTTTATGCAATGAACAAAATCATACAACAGTCTTATCTATGGGACAAATAAGCATAAATTAATAATAAGACCTAAAATAACCAATTGATTATAGTCATGTTATTTGAATTAATTAACATATAAATGTAATCAATTTTACTTTAGGTCATGTAAATCTTCTTTCGGGATTCATGAAACCATCGTTGAATGTAATTTTGACATTCCATTTTTTTATTCCCAAACTTTTATATAGATTGTGACTCAAGAAAACCATAAATATCAACATTTCTCATGTTGATGATTAATTGATTTATCTACCTACATTGTTAATATAAATATCAGTGATAATGGTTGATCTCATGAAACATTAGTTCAATAAATAACATGTAAAGATTTTAAATTGTACTTACATCATCCATAGTTGAATGACTATAATATTTAGCATCTGATTATCCTGGATGATTTCAAAGACATCTTGCATGTTTATGTACAATGATATATCACCATTATCAACACAAAAAACTACAACATTCAAAGGAATGACACAAGATATTGATAAGTGTCATAATTCAATAATATTTCATGCAAAAAGATAGACACTTACGGACTTTAATTGTTAATAAAGTTATAATTCAACCTCTAATTTAGGAATTTGAACCTTTTTACATATTTTGGGATTATAAGATGAATAAGAACGATTTATTCTCAAGTTTGTGCTAATTTCAGAAATCTAGGGTTAGATGCAGATAAAAGGGATAAAGGAGAATGGACAAGTTAAAGGCAAGATGAAAAGACAAAGTTTGAGCATTGAGAACTCACCCAAGGCTCGCTTAAGCGAGTTCACTCCAGTGAAGTTGGGCTTTATCTCATGAAATTCGCTTAAGCAAGCAATATTTCGCTTGAGTGAGATGTCACTTAACTCATGCCTAATTAGGTTAAATAGAAAGCGTTAGGTATAACCCTAGACATCAGAGGGAGGATAATTAGAGATAAAAAAAACTCTATAGGAGACAACTGTCAAGGAGAAACACCCTGAATCTTCTTTTCTTGTTTTCCATGCTTGTAATGGTCACTATAAATGGTGAAGTTTTTCTTTTGGGATTAGGAGTAATATGTCAAACTCTTATGTATTGAGGTGATATTTATTTACAATATTTTGTTCTTGATTGATGATTGATATTACCATTTTATTCTTAAAATTTGAATCATTAATTAACATTTAAATTTACTAATTTCATATCAATATGCTTTTAAAAATATTTTTGTAAAGAAAATTTATGTCAAAATTGGACGTGAGAGGTCGAATTTCGAACAATTTTTAAGACGAGGAGTATCATGATAAAAGGTCCACATTTGATTTTCGGATAATCGAATTTTGAGCCGAAAAGAAAAAAGATCAGATTTTGTAATTATTTTTAGCAATGATTTGATTTTCACAAACTTTTAAAAAAGGAATTTTAGGGAAAAAATATTTCAAATTAGGTGACTATTATTTTTTACCCAATTTGGTAATTCTTTTACTCAATTAGGTCATTTTAGTCCTTCGTATTCATAAGTACCATCTTTCATATCTTACTCCAACTAATCTACTATCTGTTTTGCAAATTGCAGGTAAAATGTCATCTTCTCTTTCTATCACATCATTTTTTGTTTTCTAGAATCCAATAATATTGCAGCATTTTCATGTGAACTGTCACGTTATTTTTTCCTACCATTCAATAACGTCGTACCTTTTCATGTGAACTCAACAAACATCCTGCAAAAAGTAACAAGTATTTATTCAATAAAATCATGAAATCATCAATTGAACATACTTAAAGAATTTTCAGCTTAGCTATTTTTTCCTCATAAAAAGATTATTTAATAATTATAATATTCAACTTAGCTAGCTTTGTCTGTCTCCAAAAAATTATTGTATCATTCAATCAGTATATGTTTATTGGTTAATTTCAGCTTAGTAAAATAGTTAGGGTTTTCTTTTTCTTTTTTCCACTTTTCAGATTCCTGTTAAAGTCTTCTTTGAATATCTACTTTTCTCTTAAATATTTTTAAAAAGACGAATGTGGCTCCACGATGAAAGCCCCTGCACCAAACAGCTGCACAACCAAACTTGCAATTAAATAAATAATAAAAAATTAAAAATTAAAAATAAAGAAAATACCTTACACCAAACGCAAAGCAACTGGTCGAAAGATAACGGAGAGTCAACGGCAACCGCGGCGACAAAGCCACCACACGACGTGAAGAACTAGTGACGGAACGTTAACGGCATCGGCAAGCATAACAAACTCGTCAATTCCATTTTTTAATTCGAATTCTGAAAATCGAAAGTTTGCAAATCAGAGTATGTGAATTTAGGTTATTAACCTTTGATTTTTCTTTTTAGGTTTTTTTGTTTTGTTGAGTTTTAATTGAAAACAAAATTGTCCAATATTCTCCTTCCATAGCAAATGTTATGTACAATAACCAATTCTTCGAGATCTACGCAAAAATCTTCCGGCGACGCAACAGGAGGATCCTTCCCAGCGCGGCGGCGATTCAAAACCTGTAATGAGAGAGAAAAAAGAAATTCACAGATCCTCTTCGGAATTGGACATGATCGAGAGACGACTCGGTCTCGGTTCGAACGCGGATCTTCTCCTCTGTTGATGCGAAGAAGGACGAATCAGCGCGGTGAGAGCGCGTTTCACCCACTCGCCTTCGACGCCTCCGATTCTGACGAGCGAGTTCTTCATCGCGGATCGGCGCATGTTGAGTCGATTTGAGGGGAACGAACCGGCCGATGCGTGGTGGTGATTGTTCTTGTGGAGGCTGCACCGGAACGAACCGGGATGATTGGTAGGAGAACACATGCACGTTTTCTTCTGAACCGTGACGTGGCGGTGGTGCTTCTTCACGATGACGTGGCTCGACACGGACCGGCTCGGGGAGATGGAGCGGTCGAGGGCGAAGCGGACGGAGGGAGATGGCGCCGTGCGGATTACGTTGACACGCGTCGGGGAAGTGGAACGGTGCGGCACGTGCGAGTGAGGATCGTTGAAGAAGCTCGATGAACGCGAGTGAAACGGTGCGTTCGACGTCGAATAAGAACAGAATTTGGTAGAAGGTGAGAGAGAAGAACGAAGCACTGGTCCACTAGATTTTGTTCTCGAAGAACTCGCCATTCAGAAACAACACAAGAAAACAATGAAAGAAAAGACAGAGAAAAAGAAAGGGCAAAAGAGACTTTTCGTACTCTTCTTCTTCTCGCAAGTCCCCTTTGAGGAGTTGGTTCGGCAAACCCAGCGACTCTCGGAGGCTTCTCTTATAGTCCTTAGCGCGTGGTTCACTCTCGTCATTAACTTCTCCTTCGGAGGCTTTTTCGTAATTGACCATCTTAACCATGGTTAAGTGAGTTTAGGTAGCGATGTGAAACTGGAACCGTTGATCTTTACCAGGAGGTTTTGTCGGACACTTCTCTGGGTTCCACATGGCGTTAATAATTAGGTTAAAGACCTGATGATGAGTTAATGCAGTGGTGATGAGGAGTTAACTAACCACGGTCCACGGTGTCCCTATCATTTTTTAATACTCTTCTACACGATGAAGAGGCGTTAATACTTGACCGTGTTGCTACCACGCGCATAACTAATGGCCTAACTACTTTCCTCTAATTTTGTATCAAAATACAAATATACGTATGCGATACTAGTGTACTACAGTTTTTTATTTATTGGATTTGATTCCCAGCATTATATAATTCAGACTTTTAAATAAGGTTTGGAATATGTATGGTATGACATATCTTGTACATTGTACATTGCATATTACTAATTTACTTTTTTGGTGAAACGACATTATTGTTATATATGAAGCTTCTGATGACTAAATAATTGACCCAATTATTTATTTCAGCCTACAAACTCATTTGTATTTTTATAATATATAAATATATAATTGACTATGTACTTTTTTTATAACATTTTCTTGGTTTTGTTTTCTTAAATTATTTTTTTAAGTGAGGAAAATAAATCTTTGTACATATGAATTTAGCCAATGAATATGCATTTTGTAGGCGTCTCGTAAGAGTATTTTTTTTCGCAGGTTTTAAATTTAAGACTTTCATTTTATAAACATTTATGTAAGTTTTTAAGACTAGGAGTTTTAAGAACAAAATTATATTTAATTATAATGATAAATTAACTTTTAGAGTTATAAAAAAATTAAAACAATCTGACCAAATGAAAGACTAAATTCAAAAGGAAGGTGAAGTAAATTTTGAAAGATTTTTCTAATTGGATGTGGCATTCCTTTTGAATCAAAGATAACTTTGACAAGAAATGAGTTTAATTATGTATAAGTTCCCAGAGAATGTTCTTTAGTCTTTTTCATATGTTTAAAAATAAACTTCAATTCAATTATTTATATACAAGAGTAAGAATGTTCACAATTTAGTTTGGTTTTTAATTAAATAGTCACTCAAACCAAACATAAAAAATCAAAATATAAATCTGTTTGCTTCAGTTTAAATTTAATATAACATATGAATCAATTCACCTAATATTTTACACTTCGATTTGGATTAGTTTTTACGAGTTTTGCCATTATAATTAAACATATTTTAGAAAAACTTGTAAAATATATATTTTTACAAAAAATCTTAGATATTTTATAATAAAAAAATTGACAAATACAAAAACATTTTTGATTTATTATTGTCTATTCATAATTTTAACTTTCTCTCATAGTTAAAAACAAATTACACAATATTATAATTACAAACTACAATATAAATTTGCTATCATTTCTCAATATTTTTCTCTATTATAAAGCTTTTCTCAAATATTTAGAATGATTTTGAAACTTTTCCAGTGATGAGAACCTGAAAATGAAGTGTCTAGTGTTTTTAAAACTTTTCAAATAATATTAATATGAATTTTATTAATAATAATAATATTTATAATAATAATAATAATATTATTATTAATGTTAATAATAATAATATTAAAAATATTTAATAATTTTAATAATATTATTAATAATAATAAATAATAATATTAGTGTTATTAATACTATTAATTAAATCATTTAATTAATATTTTTATTTTAATATATATTAATATAAAATGAAATTATTATTATTATTATCTTCATTATGTTACATCGAATTATTAAATTCATATTTTCATTTTAATATATACTAATATAAAATAAGATTATTAATATTACTATTATCAAAATTTACTTTTTAATATATATTAATATAAAAATTATTAGTATTATTATTGTATTAAACTATTATTAATAAAAAATTACTAATATTATTGTTCTAATTATTATTATAATTATTTTTAATATTATTGTTACATGCGATTATTAAATTAATATTTTCATTTTATAAAGTATCCATATAAAATAGAATTATTAGTATTATAATTATAAAAAAAATTATTAAAATTACGAAAATTTTTGTGATTGTTATGATTATATTATTATTATGGATAGTTACTAACAAATATTTTCGATGAATTTTGGTTGATGTTCAATGGTCAATGGATATTACAGACGAATTTTTGGTTGTACACATTCGTGGATAAAATCAAATTATTGACAAATAGTGTCTACTGATAATTTTCCGTTGATAATTCTAAAATTTCTTGTAGTAATCCCACCACCCTTAAACATCTAGCTTCTCCAACATCTCCTTAAGTTCTTCCAAGAACTCTATAAGAAACCTATCCTAGATTCTTTCTTACCTTACAAGAAACTTCAATTTAACTAACTATATTGTTAAACATGCATAATATAATTTCCAGGTTAACTTATAATCTAAATCAGCTATCATAAGATTCTATTCAAACACAAATAGTTTTCCCTACTTGAAATTCTTTATTTCCGCGTAAATTTCAGTTTGAGCACGAAAACCACTCCAAAATCTAAGAACCTAAATCATGTTATCCAAACATCACCAAATTTTAGAATGTGATAAAACAAGTTAAAAGAAACATTTTTCTCAATTGTTCCATCAAAATTGATGGCTAAATCCTATTAAAATACACATAATAAGATATTTTTATAGTAAAAATGAATATGTCTCTATTTGAAAACACTATAAGAAAATCATGAAATAAAAACTAATTTTTAGGGACCAAAATAATTAGTTGCAATAGTAACTAGATTATATACCATTTTAGAAACTAAAAAAAAAATTGGTTTGTAAATTAGTTTATATTATTGTTAAATAGTTTCTAAATTGATATCTAATTAACAACTAAGGTTTTAACTACCAATTATTTAATTTCTAAATTTAGTAGCAAAAATTAATTAATTAGTAATAATAATAATTTTATTTCTAATAAAAATTACTCTAATTTAAAGTAAAAGAAGAAAAAAGTATGCTCATGAGAGGTCAAATATGTTGTTCTTCTTTGATAAAGTCAACTATTTAAACTTTAGCGTTTACATGGCTGCTTGGATGCAATGACTCACCGTTCGTCGTATAGCGCGTTTATGTACTATTACTTCTTCGATAACATTCTTGAATCAAATACAATTCTTACCCCAATACTTATATACATGATCATACTTATAATATTCTTTTAGCCTTTTTCTATTAAAAAGTAGGTAAGTAATCATAATTACTTAACTTTGTTTGCTTATACTTTAATAAAATATCAAATATTTTATCAACCTTACTAATATCGAAACTATAGATTTGATTAAATTTTATTCTTTATATATTAGGGTTGTAACGATGCACACATTTCCATGATAAAACATCACCATCTCACACTACACAATTTTCTATCTACAGTGATATTTTTTATAGTTACATTTATTTAAAATGTTACAATATATCAATTTTAATTACTATAGTAAATAAACCTTTTTACATAAATATTATTATAAATAAAATAAACATAAATTTTAATTGTTATAGCAATTTTTTTTATATAAATGCCACTGTAGACAAAATAAACAGTAACACTTTTTAAATAAATATTATAATTTATAAATTTAAACTAGTATATTCTTTAATTTAACAAAATTCTTAAATATTATACATAACTTAAATTTAGAAAAAATATTTTCTCAATTTCAATTCAAAGTCTCAAACTTTCCTTTCTCAATTTCAATTTTATTTTTCGAAGTCAATCCCTCACTCTCTGTTCCGCTTTCACTCTCGTTGTTCCGCTTGTCGTTCTTCTTCCTCAGATTTTTCTTGTTGTTTCGCTTGTCGTTCCTTTTTCTCATATTTTATTCTTTTTTTCGTGCTTCATCTACGTTTACTCGATCAAACGACTACTACTACGTGTGTTATCTCACATTACTACTAGTACGTGCGTTCTCTCATTCTCTCATTCAGACGGAAATAAGATTTTTTCGCTCTTTCATAAGCTATTGTTCTAACGCATGCTTCAATTTATTCTTGTTTTCATTTTTACTTTGTTTTTATTTTTTATATTATTTTTTTAGTTGATGATTATTACTGTTTTGTTTTTTATGATTAATTTGTGTTTGATTTCAATAATAAAATGTTGATAATTAGTGATTCTCTGTTGATTTGGTAGACGTGGTGGTTATGATTTGATAGTATTATAATAATATTAATTATTTTTATTTGATAGATGTTTACTTTAGGAACTGGAGATTTAAAACAACTTATTTCTATGATATCACCAGATCTTGTTATATACGTCTCTTAGCTTAGAAAACTGACGAAGTCTGTCTCTGCCACTGCTTCACTTTCTGTTCTTTGGTTTTTCTACTCCATGATACCAGTACTTTTTAAGTCTGTGTTTCTTTCTTCTTTATCAAACACATCCCTAGTGAGTTATTTTTTACTTGTATTTAAAAATAAAAATGAATAATATTAAAAAAAGTAATGGCAGAGAAAGTAGATATTACAAGAATACTAAAATATCTATTCAATAATATGAATAAGTCGACTTAACACTATCTGTGTTTGTGTGTTACCAACCAAACCAAATATTGTTACATGCAATTAAATAGTCAGCAGATGAAGTTTTTATGCCACAGTTGGAAAGTTTTAGAACTTTTAAATTCCAACCATTTTTGTCTTTTTCAGAAGCTTCTGATTCTGTAGCTTTTGCAGCAATTTTTTTATAGAAGCAGGAGAACATCTTCCGTATAGACCTTGCTTTTAGAATAATTTAAACTTTTAGACTTTCAAAGCTGCAAGTTTTCTTATTCAGCTTTTCCTTGTCAAACTTTTCATTAAAGTTCATAAAAACAGCAATTTGTACTCACAAGTTCTTAGGATTGTTAATATGCTGTTTTTATTTATTTTATCGAAATGGTGTAAAAAATAAAAGTAATATTTAAAAATTAAAAAAATAAATAAGTTGTGTTTTGAAAACACAACTTTAAAATAAAAATTTACTATTTAAATACATTTTAGAGTAATAAATATAAAATAATGTTTTGAAATTATAATTTATAATTATTTTATTTATGTTTATCGAAATTGTAATTAGTATATGACTTCTTCTTTAAATTTATCTACCCTCTTTTATATTTTTACATTTTATTTGTTTACAAATTACAATTTGAATTTATCACTAGTATAGAACAATTTATTAACAACGTTAAAAAGTAATATAAAGACGGTTATCGAACCGTTGTTATTATAGGTGTCGTTATAAATCAGTTGTTTATAATGATGATTCTAGAGTTGTCATATAAAACTATATTAATGACACATGAAAAAATTATCGTTATTGTGCTAAATAAATGAAAATATACATATTATATTTATAACGACGGTTTTAGATTGAAATTGTTGTTATAACTATATTTAATATATATATATATATATATATATATATATATTATTACATAAAATACTCTAATCTTGCATAAAATATCAAATTTTCAGAACAATAATGCATGTAATATCATAATTTAAATATGAATGTCTACATATAATAAATTAGTACACAAAAAGTTCTACAAATATATGAAAAAGTTTTATGCAATTCTAAATCCTAAATTTTAAAGTATTTTTTTATTGAGGTATTACCTGATCCCAAACTCTATGAATTCCATTACGTATAGTAATCGTACTTATAGTAAACCAACCTCTATTAAATGAATGAATTAGACACATTAAAATGAGTGAACAAATATACTTTAAATACCTTAAGGTGCATCAAAGTGAGTTTGTTTTACATTTGCACTCCCACTAAACAAACACTAGAATAATAAAATTTCATGTTAGAACACATAACATTATGTAATGTAATGTACGAGTAATAATTTTTTAAATGTAATATAATCATAATGATTTGATAAATATCTAATTTATACTAAGAAACACGATGCAAAATTTCAGAATTTTCTTTCAAGTGAAAGTATGGGAACTAAAACCTTAAAATACCTAAATAATACTTAAAGATAAAAAAAATAATAGCAAATAGTGGATTTTTGAAATTTTGGTCGATCCTAATCCCTAATGTCATCTGATAAAGATAATGAAGGACTACCATCACTCTTAATAAAAGCAAGAAGATCATCTTTCTTAGAGAAATGAGAAGTAAGAAAACTCTGTTGAACTCAACCCCAAATACGTAAAACATTAGAACACCCAAAAAATAAGTGTTAAATAGATTCTTTCTGCCTTTCATAAAGCGTACACATAGAACATATATGCAAGTCTCTATGTTGAATATGCTGATATGTAGGAAGCCGCTCATGAAAAGCTTTCTAGAGTACTAGAGTTTTGGAAGGCGAAATATATGAAGACCACATGAATTTACCCCAACCATAGGGAACTTTTTTATCCAAGAAACAATTCCTAGTCGATTTAAGAGTGAACCGACCAGACTCATCTAGAATCCAATTAGGAATATCCTGTTCCTACCTAACCATGATATGTTTAAAACAGTGAGGCCTTTGCTGTAAAGACAAAGGAATATTCCAATCACAACTAGTCCAAAATTGGGAAATTGTATCCAAAATGCTAGCACCATCAAATAACCTAACAATATTTGCTAAAGAAGTAGTAGAACACCATTTATCATTCCAGAAACTAATGAAATTACCTGTACCAACAATCCAATAAGTAAATTCAAGAATAGTGTCATAAAAGTGCTTAATTCCAAGCCAAATAGATGACGATCTATAAACAATTCTAAGCTTGTATTTTGATTTAAGAACTCTGGCTTGCAAAAAAACATAACCAAGGTTTGTTGCTATAAGCAAAATTCCAAGCAGGCTTAAGAAGATACACATTATTTTTATGATGAAGGTTAATAATCTTCAAACCTCCATTCTCAAGAGGAGAACAAATCGTAGCCCAATTAACTGTGACTATGCCTTTTTTTCAGAATATCACCAGTCCAAATAAAATTTCTACACCACTGCTCAACTTGCTTAAGAATTGAAACATACCATTTATACATATGAAAGCTATAAGCTAGAAAATCAATAATCACCGTATTAACCAACTGAATTCGACCCATCATGCTAAGAGATTTACCTTTCCAATATGCTAGCTTCAATTTGTCTTTATCTGCCAAAGGTTGAAGAAATCAACACTTTGGAGCACCAACAACGATAGGCACCCCTAAGTAATTAAAAGGTAAACAACCATGACTACAAGAAAGAAGACGTTGAATTTTGGTAACAAATCTTGAAAAATTATCCATGGTGAAAAAACTACTCTTAGAATTATTAAGATATTGACCCGAAAAATCACCATATGTTTTAACAAAAATACTCAAATTTGTAAAAGACTTATTATTAGTCCTATAGAAAACAAATGTCATCAACATATAAAATATGAAAGGGAGTGAGATAACCTTGCGGGCTAGCCATATGTAGAAACTTCTTATCATTCATAAGCTTAGAGATACCTCTACTTAGAACTTCCTCTGCATGACAGAAAAGTAAAGGAGATAATGGATCACCTTGTCTGACACCTCTACTATAAGGAAAAAATCTCACCAAACTACCATTTATCCTGATAGAAAGCATAACTGAACGAAAGATTGTACTAATCCAACCAACAAATGAGGGATGAAAACCAAAACGTGTCAAAACTAACAATAAGAACCTCCCCTATTTTTTTAGAAAGCATGTTAATAGCAGCCACAATTGCAAGCCTATCCGCTAGTATTTTGGAAATAATCTTAAAATTGAAATTAGTGACAACAATTGACCTGTAATCTTTAATGGAATTAGTATACTGAAACTTAGGAATAAGAGATACCACATTACTATTCATTCTAGGAAGAACTCAGTTTTGTTTAAAAAACTGTTGAACAACTTTTCAAACATTCGTCCCAATAATATCCCAACAAGATTGAAAGAAAACATCACCAAAATTGTCCAGACTAAAAACACTATTACCAAACTAAAAACTGTATTTTTAATTTCCAAAGAATCCGAACATTTAATTAACATAGTATTTTTTTTCAAAGAAAGCCATTTCAAGAATATAAAGACCAATAAATTTTTCCATATTACCTATATCCTAAATATAGATATTGAGATAGGTAAATTACATGAAAAATCTTTGAAAGTTGATTCCATAGTAATTTTTAATTAGTTAACCACTATTAAATAATATTATATTAAAATTGCACGCTTATACTATATATATATGTATATTTTAATCTAAACTAGATATCTTTGTCACGAAGTGGTTAGCAATGGTGGAGTAAACGAAACCCCACTTGGGCTGCTGTGTGTACGTGGGAAGATTGTGGAATATAACAATTTTTTTGTCAATGTATAAGACACTTGTCATTATCACGAAAGTGATGAAATTTCATATATAACAATTTTTTTTTTAAAATTGAAAGGATAACAAGGCTGGTGTTCATCTTATCACTCATCAATTTATATATGTCAATTTGGTTGTTAATTTGTGTTGACTATTAAATATTTACAACTTACTCCAAATATAATATACACACACATACGTCATGTTACTATTCAAAGAGTACTTTTAAAGTTCTTACTCATACCCATCTAACAATTTTTAAGACTGATTTATCTTGAATAAAAAATAAAGAACAATTTTCTAAAAGGATTAGATAGGTTTTTCATTCGAAATTAGTTTTCACTCTTTTGGACATCTTAAATACTTGTAGTAAAAAAATTATTAGAATAAAATTTTCAATATAAATTAGATGTTAAAATATTTTATACTAATCATCAATGTAGATGTTATAATATTATAATATATACACTGAAAATTTATTTATTATATAAAAAATAACTTAATTTAATATTTTCTTTATTATAAATAATCAGATGGTCTAAAGTTTGAATTATGCATAAAAAAAATCAATTCTGTATTAGAAGGACAAAAATATATTTAATCCTCTCTAAAATTACTCTTAAAAATAATTTCACTTCTCTTTCTCTAAATAAATATATATATATTTATATTTATATTTATTTTGGACTTAGTTTCTAACAAGTGGGAGGATATAAAAGGTGGGCAACCTTATCCTTATCCGAAACATATAATTAAATGGAAGAAAATTTGTGCCCTTTTGTTGTAGCTTTTGATGAGATTGAAGGGTCATTGTACGAGAGTAATTATCTCTATATATACAAGTATAGGTAGAGAGAGGGGACACAAAAGTGTGTGTTGAAAACTTCTCACAATTATTGTTGGTTTTCACTATTTCTACATTTTAGTCTTGTGTTTTAAGTTTTTTAGGTTAGATATAAATATATATTGGTGGCATAAGTTAATTTTTGGTTGAATAGGACATCTTGTTCCGGCAAGTTAATGAGAAAGGGATCTATGACCTAGAACAATGATGGAGTTTACCAAAGAGGTAATTCATTATAGAGAAAGCGACTTTTGTTATGAATCACCTTCATTTGGAGTGTGGAAAAGGAAACATAAAGATACATGAGGTTCTCAATGACCCAAGTGTTGGATACCTTGCAACTTGCAAAGGCACAAATATGCAAATAACCTAAACAACAACAAAAATGAAAACATTATTTCATTAGGTTTTAGTTAGGTTACTCCATTAAATAAGCTAGTTGAGTATTTAGATCATATGGAGCAAACAAATTTATTATTTAATTTCGTGACATGCAGTTGTTAGAGATCTCACATCGATTAGAGATGATGACATTTCATTGTATATAAGTGGGTGCAAACTTCAACCTTATGAGCCGATTTTATAGAATTGAGTTAGACTTAAAGTTCACTTTGTAATAACAACTTCTTCTAAAAAAGTTTAAAACTATTTATCTTAATCTAATATTTTCATTGGTGTGATCTATTTTCAACTTTCACTTTTGATAGTTAAGATTTAACCATACAGTACATTTTTATAATATCTTGAATCTTAATTGTTTTTTATTATAATAAATAATATTAAGTTTTGATGCTTAAATAATTTTATTTAAATGTATGATTAAATATCAAATTATTCACCATTTAGACAACTATATATACTTCAACAAAATTATCCCAAAATTTTAAAACTTATTTTTACAATAATAAAGTATTTTGAGTTAGATAATTTAATACTTTGAGAATGAGTTAACAATCGTTAGGATCTTTATGAAGAGTTGAACCTAACTTAGTAGATTAAAGGTATCATATAAATTCAAGAAATTAAATAAATGAAGATTCATATGAAAAAAAATATGTAAAGAGTTATAGTCTCAACCGAGTAAATTACATAAATCTAACTTAACTAATTATTTAAAAAAGAGTTTAATATTATCAAATCAGTCAAAGAATCATCAGATAGAATATAATTCAAAAGATTCACTTACTAGGATTCTAACAAAATTTATTGTTCATGACAAACATACACTACAAGAAAATAATGAAATAGAAATCAATTTTTAGAGACCAAAATAATTAGTTGCAATGGTAACTAAATTAGAGATCATTTTAGAAACTAAAAAACAAATTAGTTTCTAAATTAGTTTCTATTATTGTTAAATAGTTTTTAAATTGATATCTAATTATCAACCAAGGTTTTAACCACTAATTATTTAATTTCTAAATTTGGTAGCAAAAACATTGGTTGTTAATTATATACCAATTTAGAAACTATTTAACAATAATAGAAAATATTAGAAACTAATTTAGAAACCAAAACCTTTTTTAATTTATAAAATAGTATCTAATTTAATTACTATTGCAACTAAATATTTTAGTATATAAAAATTGGTTTATATTTCATAATTTTCTTGTAGTAATAATTCCTTTTATTTCCTTAAAAACTCTTCATGATACTAACATATGAAAATACACTCTCAATTCAATTGCTAAGATTAAAAAAATAGAATTCAAATATAGAGAGAAGTAATAAATACTAATAACATCTCAAAGTATATATAAAAAAAGTATCATCTCCATGATATGCATAAGGAGAGGAGGAGGCAAGGCCAGAGGCACTAAATGTATGAAATGAGAGATGCAAGAGTAAAGATGGATCTCAAAAAGAGTATATACTACCTCAAAATGAAAGTATTTTGTGAGTTATTTTGAGTCACATGTTTTTCGTAATTTTATAGCATTTAATTTTTCAATCATTTATTCAGTTTTATAAATAATATACGTATTCTTCTCAAATATATTTTTTTAATTTAATTGAAAAAAATTAGTTTCTCAACCTTCTAGAACTATTCTTCTACCTTATCTATATATTTGATGTTTTAAACTATTTATCTCTTTTTAAATTTACCTGGTCAGACAAAGAAAATGATACTAACATATGAAAATACACTCTCAATGGAGCTTATGCTATGGGTGTTTCATTTTTACCCTATCAATTTTCAAAAATACTATTCTACCATTTTTTTAAATAATTTTTGGATTATTTTATCTGAAAATTTTCAAAATACTCCTTTTGACATAATGTATTTTGGAAAACGTTTTCTGGAAAGGAACATAATTTTTTTTTTAAAATTCAAAATAAAATTTTTAGAATGTATATAATATATTTTCCATAATAATTTTTTTAGAGTGTATTTCGAAAAGAGTTTTCCAAAATAAAAACGAATTAAATAAGATATTTTAATTATCTTATCTATTTAATTGGTTGCAAGAAGAACTTTGATTGATGTAGAAAGAAACATCCTTATCCTATTATACAAATCTTAAAGATTCCACCTAGGGCCCATCAAAGAAAAAAAAGCGCAGTTTCTTTCTGTACCCCTATATTTTTCTTCATGCACCCCATAGTGTTATGCAAGGACCAAAGTATCCTTATTATTTTTTAAAAGCCCTAAAATGCACTTGAACTGTATTTATTTATTTCATATGGATTATGGAATCTGGAAAATTTTTGAATTGACATTTCCGGTAAAATTTCGGATTCACCAATCCATAATTCAAAATATACATTTCACATTCAAAAATCCATCATTAAAAAAATATTCCGGATCCACCAATGCGTAATAGAAATATGCATTCCGGATTCAGAAATCCGTAATTCAAAAAAAAACATTCCAGATCCATGAATCTGTAACAAAATTTAGTTCTGGATTGATGAATCCGTAACACACTCCTAGATTCCTATTTTCGGTAACTATGGTGTCCTTTTTCAAATAAAAGATTAAGGTGAGTTTCAAGATTTAGAAAATTGTGAGGGTACAGGAAGAAATATATAGGGGTGCAGAAAGAAGAAGCCTATAACTTGTATGTATGGGTCCCCTATTTAGGCGGGTCCGCATACTAGAGTAATTTCTTGAGAAAAATTAATTAAAACTAAAACTTAATTTTTAATTATTAAAATAAAAATTTACAGACTGATTTGTTAAATATATTTATTGGTTTACCATAAAAATGAAAATATAAGTAAATCTGTTTAGTATATATATATATATATATATATATATATATATTTTATATTGAGAATAAATAAAATTAGCTAAAACAATTCAAATATTAAATATAACATTAATTGATTTCTTTAACTTAAAAATATATATTGAATGAATTAAATGAATTTATTGACCAACTACATGCTACGAAGCTCAATGATGATTGTTGGACTTGATGTGTAATAATAAATTGGACACTTCAAACAGGATCAAATAGTTAATAAATTTATACATAAATATTGAAGCAATTACATAAAAAAATTATACTTATTTATACGAGTTTCACAAAAAATTCTAAAACATTA
>Ga0123342_1001100_pt1 | contig 45027 bp, 19 predicted proteins | sample Turbeawhitnodule_FD_89960 | JGI IMG/M metagenome (GOLD analysis project Ga0123342, IMG submission 89960) | Root nodule microbial communities of legume samples collected from Mexico - Turtle bean Mexico white nodule | ecosystem: Host-associated > Plants > Roots > Nodule | place: Mexico: Nepantla...
TATATATATATATATATATATATATATATATATATATATATATATATATATATATATTCTGTTGAATATTTATGAAAATGTTTGTATGATATGTTGCATGTATATATTGGTTGGGTTGAACAATATTGTAGTATCCATTATTTGATGTTGTTTGACCGACTAGTGTAAATACATCATGATAAAAATAATAATACGCTATAAATTAAGTAATTTCATTTTTTTATGATTATATACAATTAATACGGTCTATCAATGGTAGAGTTTATTATAACTATATGAATAAACACATTAGATAAAATAAAGATACATCATTATTATACCATTAACATCACTTAAATATCAAATACTCACTTGAGCATCGAAAACTCTTTTACAAGTGCACTCTCGACCGAGAGTCGAAGTTCGGACGTGAGAAGAAGGAGAGGAAGGAAAGTGCAACCAAAGGAGAGAAATCAATTATCCAATGAGTAACAAAAAGTGTCTTACCCTCTTAGAAGTACATTGCCCTTTATGGATGTGATCCTTTATAGATGTTTTGTCCCTTGTGAGAGAAATCAATTATCCAATACCCTCTTAGAAGTACATTACCCTTTATGGATGTGATCCTTTATAGGTGTTTTGTCTCTTATGACTGTGTTGTCTCTTATTAGTGTATGCGAATGACACCTGAGATGTATTATAACCCCAAAGATCATAATAAGAAAATATAATATATATTATATTTTACTAATGATCTAATTATACATAAATAATATAGTTGGTGAGAAGTTAATGAGCTTCTTATATCAAAGCTTGTTATAATGAATGCAAAGTAATAATCCTAATATAAAAAATCGAGGTTCGTAATTAAGTTGTAAGTCTCTCATAAATTTAAATATTTTTAATTGAATTCTTATTAAAGTTTTTTGGTCTATTGAGTTCTTAAAACTTTTATATTTTTTCACTACTGTTCAAATTTTATGTTAATTGACTTATGTGATTGTTATTTGGCATACTGCTTACATGTCTCTATGGGTTAAAAAGTGAGGTTGTGTGGTCAATCAAACATTAAAAGTTACTTACCATTTTACAATACATATAATTTTATATTAACAACAAAAACTTTATATTTCTTAATATCTAAAGACAAGTAAGTATGTACAATGATGGATAAGATAATAATCATGTCATCCAGTTAAAAGAAAAATTAAACAACCATCCTAAACTCTAAACATATAATTTTTTTAAATGCTTAATAAACTAACTTTATTTTAATGAAAATTTAATTAAAAATAAATAAATTTACGAAATATTTAAAATTTAATCAAATTAATAAGGGATATGGCCTTTTTTACAAAAAAAACCACTTTCTTAACAACATCTATTCAAACATTTATGCTTCACATACAAGATTATTGATTAAATTTTGTTCTTTACCTTTTTTTTCTTTTTTTTCTTATTTAAATAATTTTCTTTTCTTTTTTTACTCTATTATGATTCTTATTATAAACTATATTTGAATGTTAATTGTACCAGACAAGTCAGTCTCGATCTCAATTACCGATCGCCCGAATCAAAGAACATAAGAAATACAGTAAGTAGCAACAATTATAAGTAACATTGAATGAATCAATGTCATCCTAGAATATGCAGAAATAATCGAATAACTGAAATATACACGATCCTGGTATCAAGGAACCACTATATGTATAAGTTAATAATTGATGTTTGACCCATAAGGGTCAAGACTCATAAGTCAATGCTATAAATATAAATAGAACCTCTTGTGAATGAGTAAAGTACGTTTTACCATTTTACTAAAAAACACTCTTAAACTAGAGCATTTACTTTTTGCAGGTAATCTCAAACCGATCGAGCATCAACATTTGAAAGAGAGAGACTTTAAATAACCAGGAGATCACCACCTCGTCAACAATTATATGTTCAGTCACAAGTACTATCTGGACTCCTAAGCCTTTATATATACATTCATGATTTCTCTTGTTCTTAATTAAAAAACAAATATTCGATAAATTTGAATTAAAAGAATGAAATATATGCATATTGGGTTGTATTTTTAATTTCATATATTATCTTTAAAAAACAGTTTTTTAAATTATATTATGAAGTTATATTTATATTGACGTCATTTATCTTAAAATATATATAAACTGATTTTATATATTGACATCATTAATTATAACTATACAAACTGATTTGATTAAAATTAAGTCAAATAAGATTAGAAATAAAGTCTTCCACCTAATCCACCAAGCCCACTGATACACTTTTTGTGCAGACTGGTCATGGCATCCTAGCCAAAAATAAAAAATAGGCACTACAAATATTATTTACCCAAATTAAATGCATTATATCTGTTACCAAGAAGAACAAAATCGATAAGTCTATTGGGTGGATAAAAAATATTAACCCCGTTGACTATAGCCATTCGTCAAAAGACTATTATAATGTTTTCCAAAAAAAATCAGTCAAATATGTTCTAAAATTTTCAATTAAAAATTCAATGAAATAATAACTTTTCTGGTGCAAAATATTTTTGCTTATTTAAAATTTATTTATTTATTTTCGAAGCAGATGATATAGTTTTGAACAAAAATTCTTTGATACTACCTTTTTATATACATTCACTTGATAAAACACTAATTTTTGAAATTATAAGTTGAATGTAAGTAGAAGACAGGAGTATGTAAGTAGAAGACAGGAGTATGAAATTTATATTACCTTAATTTTATTCATTTAATCCCAATCATCACAGTCATCAACATTAATTTTATATTATGGTGAAATTATAAATGTCCATTTCATTTCATTATTGCAATCATCAACTAAACAGATTAAACCTCTTTCGACTCTTACCAGTTAAATAATTTTATTTATGTAATTTCATTATATGAGTAGAGTCAGATTGTCTTATTATGGGCCCAACAAATCAATACACCATAACATTAATCTCAACAGGTTATTTTATTTCCTAAAAATACTGTGTCTTTATCACACTTTTACACCATTCGATATCTCCTCTAATATCAAGCAACCAATTTTTATCAAACATCACATTTGAATTAATTCAACAAACTATTCAAATACATTCGTTAACTCATTCAATTTTAAACTCATATACATTCTACAACATCTATAATATCTATAATTTCACATTTCAATCTCAAACAAATTCCATTTCAATTATCAATCAAAAACACTTTCAATTCTTAATCACAAATACTTTCAATAACTTATTCACTTTAAAATCAATATATATTATTCAAAATTAACCATTTCAGTCAATATATCACTTTACTCTTAGAAAAGACAATCCTGCAAGCAAAATTTGATATTGGTGACTACGTCACCCCCACATCCAGATCTTTTAACCCAGTATTTTATCGAAAAGAATAAGACTAGTTTCCCTTACCTTTACTTAAACAAATGTTCACTAAGAGGTTCAAATCTATCAAAAACTTAGATAATTAACATGTACCACAAAAATTTGATAAAAAAAATCTAACTATATCACTAAGATCTTAAGCTAATAGAGATTCACCCTGAAGTTAAAAGATTTACATGCAAAGCATAGACATATACAACCTAACAAGTTCAAAATTTGTCTAAAAGAGAAGAGCAAAAATAAACTTACTCTATCTGAGATTTTGATTGGACAATCTTATAGTATTCGTGGTCAAAAGTCTAATGACCAAACTGACGAGGGAAGAAGTTAGAATCTTAGAAAAAAAAAATATTTTTTTTAAAAAAAAAAAAATATTCTTTTAAAATAAACCTAAATAACTAAATTTTTTATTTATATACTCTTTTATTTTAATAATAAAATATTCAATTATATTCTAATGTTATTTTGTAATCCTTAAACTACCTTTATATATACATTCACTTGATAAAATAATAATTTATGAAATTATAAGTTGAATGTAAGTAGAAGACAGGAGTATGAATGTATCATTACCTTTACTTTGTTTTATTGTGCCTCGCCATTCATGAGTACCCATAATTACCTTTATTTTATTCATTTGATCCCAATAATCACAGTCATCAACATTAATTTTAAATTATGATGACGTCTGAGTTTATAAATGCCCATTCCATTCCATTCCTGCAATCAACAAATATCGAAACAAAAAAAGGAAAATGGGAAAAAGTAGATCTTCCACACCCACGATCCTCATCGTGTTCTTCACGGTCTTGGCAGTGTCGTCCGCGTTGGACATGTCCATAATCTCGTACGACAGAACCACCCACGCCGACAAGACAGAGCGGAGGAGCGACGAGGAGGTGAGGAGCATTTACGAGGAGTGGCTGGTGAAGCATGGGAAGGTGCCCAGTACCCTCGCCCTGAAGGAGAAGAGGTTTCAGATTTTCAAAGACAACCTGAAGTTTATCGACGACCACAATGCTGAAAACCGGACATACAAGGTTGGACTGAACCGGTTCGCCGATCTTAGCAACGATGAATACCGGTCCAAGTACCTGAGAACCAAGATTAACCCTCTCAGGATGACGGCGAAGCCAAGTAACCGTTACGCTCCGCGCGTGGATGACATCTTGCCGGAATCTGTTGATTGGAGGAAAGAAGGTGCTGTGGTGAGAGTGAAAGACCAGGCAGAGTGCGGTAAGTACTGTACTTTTTCTATTATTATATTATTACATTCTTTCTTATTCTCTGTTTTCCTTCCATTACCCTATTTATATATTTTCACCAATAGTTTATGTATTTTTCTTCAGAACAGTTTTTATTAAATATAAGTATTTTAACTTTAAATAATATTATATTTCGATATCGTATTTTTTTAATTATTTGATGTTCTTAATATAATAGTAAATTCAACAATATTTGTAAAGATGAAAGAAGACTGATTTAAAATAGTCATTTTCTTAAACTAGTTGTTACGTCAAATTAGATTTGAAATTAAAACAAAAGGGTATGTTTTTGAAAGGAATAAAAATTAAATGTAAATCCTTAGTATATAAGATTGGTATAAAACACATGTCTCATTTCTTGTGATGTGGCATTTTTCCAATTTTTACCTTCAAATTATTTTCTTCGTTGCAGTTAAAATTAGTGTATATATGCTTTATTTTGCTCCTACACTCGAGTGAAAAAATGTATTTTGTGTAATATCTAAGGCGTCAAAGACGAAATTAAACAAGAAGCAAACTTATAAATCTATATTTATAGAAGATTTCTCAGTCTCACACCCAAGAGTTCTTAGATATTAAAGTCTTCCATAATACTTTTCTTTATAATTGAACATACATATTTTTCAAGCTTCTAAAGATTTATGAGTCATAGCTTATATTGTAAATTTATTTAATCTAGTATATTTTCATTCTCATTTTCTTATCCTAAAACCTTGGTAAATTTTGAAAAAAGTTTTGGATTGTATTTCATCATAGCTTTCTTGATCTTATTTTCGATGTTAGTGGAACCGTGTATGAACTACTTAATTAAGACGTTACTTTTATTCTTCATACAGAGGTTGCTGTCTAAGTTATTGTTTTTTTCATACAGACGGTTGCTGGGCATTCTCAGCAATTGCCTCAGTGGAAGGGATTAACAAGATAGTAACAGGCAATCTAACTGCATTGTCAGAGCAAGAACTGTTGGACTGTGACAGAACAGTAAACGCAGGTTGTAGTGGCGGACTTGTTGATTACGCCTTTGAGTTCATTATAAACAACGCTGGCATTGACACCGAAGATGATTACCCCTTTCAAGGTGCTGATGCTATATGTGATCAAAATAAGGTTAGTTTCAACTTTATTATTTGATAAATTGGTTAATGTTTCTAACAGTTTATTTGTATATTACTTATATACTCTCTTTTTTTACTTTAGCAAAATGCGAGAGCTGTTACAATTGATGGATATGAACGTGTTCCTGCCTATGACGAGTTAGCCTTGAAAAAGGCAGTAGCAAATCAACCAGTGAGTGTTGCCATTGAAGCATATGGCAGAGAGTTTCAGTTATATGAATCGGTAAGTTTCTAATCAGTTTTCTTTGAAGACTATAACCTACATTCTGAGTAGAGAGAGTTCATTAAAATTAGCAATGCATAGAGAATTTTGTTCAGTTCTGAAATAGAAATCAACATTAACATTGCTTCCTGATTACTGGCTTCGTATAATGAATTTATTTGTCTCAATTTTACTAGGGTATATTCACAGGAGCATGCGGTACTTTGATAGATCATGGTGTTGCAGCTGTTGGTTATGGTGCAGAAAATGGAACTGAGTATTGGGTGGTGAAGAATTCATGGGGTGAGAAATGGGGAGAGGAAGGTTATGTAAGAATGGAACGCAATATAGCAGAAGACAGTGCAGGGAAGTGCGGAATTGCGATCCTGTCATATTATCCCATTAAGAGTGGCCAAAATCTCTCAAACCCTGTCAACTTCAGTAACCCAACTTTACAGTAGGAACAAGATGAACTTGAGCAAATGATGATCAACTGGTTTTCATTTTCTATTTTTTTTTAATCTTAAAAAAAACAAGACCACATATGTTTGGCAATGGAATACCGCGACGAAATAATGATTTGTCATTTCACTTACTGTTGGCGATGCATTATATATGATATAATTCTCAATCAAAATTTCATACTTTAGTGGATTAATCATTTACTGAAGTTGGGATAAGTTATTTATGCATGTTAGTTTCGAATTCTAGAGTAATAAAGTTGGATATTTTAAGATTTAAAGTATATTGTAAGTTGTAACTGTTAAAGTAATTGGATTTTTTTTTTTTATTTTTAGATAACATATAGTGCTAAAATTCGAACTAGATTGACGAGAGGATCGAATTCTGACCTACTTGTCTTTTTTTAGATTTTTTAAAAAAGAAGGAAAAATTTTAAATTAAAAATATAATTTTAATTTTGGACTTATGAAAAATAAAATAAATATAGTATTACTAATAAAATAAATATTATTTTAGATTATGTAAATAAATGTGACATATAAATTATTATTAATTTAATAGTTTTTGTAATTTTATATAATAATTGATTTTTTTAATGTTGAAAAATATTTGAAAGGAGTTTTTACATATTTTTAATAATATGAGTTAAGAATTTATCATTGCAGTAAAATTGTTTTGTAATAAAATCCCAACTATCAAATTCAAATTTCAAATTAATCCCAAATTTTAACTATCATTATATTAATTGATTTTATACTATTTTTCAATTGATTATAATAAAATTGTTAAATAATTTAATTCATTATAGTAATATATTAATGTTATAACAATACTAATGATATAAAATTTTATACCTTTCTTCTATCTTTCATTAACTTTTTGAGAAAATTATTATAATAATAATAATTTTATTCTCAATTATACTACAAAATTAAAATTGGAATTATACTCAATTTTTCTTAAAATTTATTTATACTGAAATTAACTCTTTTTTTTTCTCCCAACCCAAATTACAATTAATCTCAATATTTTTATTAATTATTTTAAATTAATTTTCTTTATTATAATTTTTTTTTTCCTTTCCCTTTTTTAAGAAAAATGAAAAAAGAGAGTTAAAATTTGGTTCAAAGACTCGATTTCTGACTTGTTTTTGGCGTGAGAAATTATTATTTACAATTCAGAATTCGACTTTTCAAGAACTGAATTATAAACTTACACAATAAACCAATCTAGTATGGGAAATAAAGTATGTAAGATCTATCTAATATTTTTTTGGAATTTGGTTTATTTTGGTAAAATAATTGAAAGGTTTTTATTTTTCCCATTGTTTAATAGTTGTTTTTTAGGTTTTGTATCTCTAGGTAAAAACTTTTTGTAGGGTTAAAAATTCTTTACTAACCCGCGAGGTTTGAGTTGGATGATTTTAAGAAACATTATGTTTATCTTCTGTAATTATTTTGTTTCTTAAAGATTTATTAAGCCTTGAATAGAATGATAAAGCAATGTATGCAGGCACAGTATATTTGGGAGGTGATGGTAATTCCTGACAAGAATATCTAAGAAAGTGTGTCTGTGAGAGTTTGTGTAGACATGAATTCACAGACGTAAGTTTGAAACGGAGAAGTTGTGAAAGAAACAGTACAGTGTTGGGGACCAGGGCTCAAATACTAATTGTCGCCCAGAGAAGCTTGACGTTGAGTTGCTGACTTCAATTATCACTCCCTTCTTTCCTCTCCTTTTCAACACAGCCCCACAAGATGGAACACCACACTTCAAACCATACCCTACTATCTCCATCATTCCCCACCACGCTATTCTCATCTCATCTCATCCCTAACCCCATCCTTCCTTCACCATCACTAACCCTTTTTTCATCTTAATACCATCTTATTTCCCCTTTAATTTTCAATTATTAGCTTTCTATTAGGGAGTTAGGCACCATCAATATCTTTTTCACACCATACAAAAAGTTGCACAGCTTAATCAAGTTCTGTTCTAGATAATGTCCGCATTGCATTCATCATTACATAAATGCGGGCAGAAAGAAACACCAACAGTCATCGCTATGATTGGTAGATTGTCGGCCACCAATAAACATACCACAATACATTCTCGCCACGACACAAAATAAATAGTTAACTATTTTCTTAATCTATGCTAACTACTCTGATTAAGAGTTATTAAGTTCCAACTTTCTTCCACCTAATCCATGCTACTTGTTCAAGGAACCAACCTTTCCTTTGTGATCGCCGTCGTGGGTAGGATGAAATTCGCAGTCCTCAATCTTCACTCTCTCAATTGTGCTGCTTTGTGTCCCGGAATTGGGGACTTGATTGTGCAGTGGGATTCCAGATGGTAACTTCGATAGCAAAGCTCCAAAACTGCAAGGCATGGTTGGTAATGATAAAGGTGGAGAACCTGAACAAAGAGATGGGCCTGGTGCTCCGCTTTGAGGGTTGTTCCAGGCCATATCATACAGAGGCATTCCATTGCTTTCTGTGAAACTGGGCTTCACAATGTATGGATGTTGGATTGGAAGGTATGGTCTTTGAATACCAAATACACCCGGTATGCTTTGAAGGTAGCTGAATTGTCTTTGTATGCTAATCACCAGATTCAGGTCCTCTGCAATCTGAACAACTTTGTGGACTAATTAATAATATGGAGATTTTTGCAAAAATGGGGAAACATTAGGGGTGAGAAAGTGATGCACCTTGTTAAAGGAACCCAATTGCACAACGCCTTCTCTCACTGCTATTATGACTATACTCTACCAAAGTGAATTATAATTAATTGTTAAAGTCATTAGCTTTTTGTATTTTGTGTGGAGCTTGCGAACGAATTTTTACCAACCTGAATGCCTGAATTGAACTGAGACTCCCATGCCTTTGGTTGCTGTTAAGTATCGTCAAGACAAATACAAAGAATATTAAAAACAGCGAGAAAAGGGTCGAGAAGCATTAAGAGTTAAGAGATATGGGCGAAATGTGAAGAAATATATTACACATTACGCTTATTTCTGTTTATAACAATGACTTCTCTTACAGGCTCGACTGAAGTGTTCCATGTAGCAATATAGCTAGCTTCACACTCATTGTTGTGACTCTCATTGTAAACCCATTTGTGACTGTTATCTGCAGCAGCTTTTCCCACGAGTCTGCAGATATATAGAGATAAAAAAAAAGATTATTTTGCCCCTCTTGCTTCACCTGAATTTTGCAATGCTACTTTTGGAAAACAGAGGAAAAGATAATGAATCTTCTTATGGCAAGAAAATGTAAAGGTAACGTCGACGCTCACCCCTCTCCATAATTGTAAACCTCATGCGACATTTTGAAGAATAAGTCAGCTCCAAATCTACGGTTCAAGTAACCACTACCACTCTTCCTCTGTTCGCACTCGTTAAAATCGCAGAACCCATCTTCCCAGACAAGAATCCTAACCAAGGAAACCTTCTTTCTGTTGATCAAAAAAGAACTACCAAAACGAAACATTTGCATAGTTGCATACAAAATTACCAGTTCCTTTTGTTTCCTTTGGAGAGATCAAGCGCAGTTCCTCCAAATTCCCACCTGTAACATACATGGCAAACCAGACAGCACAAAAACATTTTGAGTTATTAAATTTGTTGACTAACTTTTGTATTGGTTGTAGTGTTTTACATTGTTGTATATATGTATATAGTAGATGCATTAGTTATGACCTTGGTGGAGGAAAGTTTCGAGGCAATATCCTCCAGAAGACAGCATAAACCCACTTAGACGAAGTGGAAGAATTGGAAGAAGTGGAAATGGTTCTGAGGGTCTGCTGCAAGAGACAGTTAAGCAAAGGTAATCCACTTTCCATCTTCTACGGACGCGAAGTAAAGAGAGTGGGAAATGAATGGGAGCAACAAGATTAAAATTTAAAAGGCAAAATGCAAACAAAGTGACGATGGTACCCACTGGCCTCTTGCAGCCACCAAAGTGGGGTGATCGTGCTCCAACACACACACACTTGTAAAAGACAATTCAAGTTGTTCTAATTTTACAGTGGGACCCCAACCTTAACATTTCCCTTTCCACTTTCGATGATTGGTGAAGGCATTTATAACAAAATTTAAATCCTAAGCGTGAATCGGTTAGAGTTATGAGATGGTTCCTTCTCTTGTTACTTTTTAACTCAATGCATCATCTCCCTATACATTCACTTCCTTCCAATTCAGCTGCGTAATGAATATTCAACACTTTACCATTGTTTCTTCTGTTACACTACAACTGTACACAAAACTCATAAATGAAACTCTATTCACTGAGGATTTGGATCCTCTATTGTACGGGACATGGTAGGACGAAAAAGATACAAGAGAAAGGATAACTGCATGTGTTTTGATATTTAGTAGTTTCAAAACAGTTTTATCCCATAATGTTTCTGCATATTAATGTTTTTTTATATAAACTATCACCGATTCCACTCTAAAATAATATAAGATTTTGAATAATGGCAATGCATTGTAAAATTTGAGTTAACGAAGACACGTGGACGCAATTTCTATGAACCAATTCAACAACAAATTGTACAGGTATATTCATAATTCAAGATTATATTTACTACATTCTTAGTGTTTTATAGTTGTATAGGGTTATATTATTCCTTAAATGTTTTACAATTAAGTGAGTTTTTCTCAAATATACTTAAAGAAAGTTTATGCATAGGGATGCAGTGTGAATAAGAATGAATAACAATCCTAAACATTTAGATACTGTTTAAGCGTTTTTTTTTTCAAAGAGAATAAGGTTTGATATAACTCATTTTTTATTTAGGAAACTAATTCATTTTTATTTTTATTTTCAGATGAAAAATAAATCCTAATCACGTAGTTTTCTTAGGAAATCTTGATTAAGACCTAAGCCATTTCTATCAACTGTTAGTGTTTTATAAATAATTTAATTTAAAAATTAACAAAAGTGTTACACTAGTAAATTGTATAACGAGAATTTAAAGAGCCTGCCCTTCAAAAAGATTTGAGGAAAGTTTGATGTGTGCTTCTTCCATAACTTCATATGTTCTTATTCATAAGTTTTATAATTTCAAAAATACACTATCTAAAAGAATTAATTTCGTAAGTTTTTTTTATGATATATGGTGTTTCTTTTATGATATTATGGTGTTTCGTGAGTTTTTTTTTTATGATATTATGATGTGGTGTAGTTTATATTATGGATTGTGTAATTAAAAAATTTATCAGATTACGAAATTCAGAATTATTGAAATGTTTGTCTTTTAGTTTGTGCAATTGAGAACCTCTTCTTGAATTTGAAAAAACATTTTTATTAGTCAATCCATAATGTAATGTTTTATCTAAGAGCAAGTTATAGATGATACAATTAATAAGATACACACATTTTAATTAATTTTGGATTATGTAATCTATAAGATATTTCTAAATTATAGAATTTGAGGAAATGCTACAATCTAGGAAGTGTAAATAGAAAAAAAAAAAATTGAACTATAGAATTCATAATGTATTTTTTAAGAAAAAAATAGTATTTTAATATAAGGGTGCCAAGAGAAGCTATAGAGGTGTAGGAAGAAACAACAAAGTTTTATGCTATGGAAGTTTTGTATCCAATAGAATCCAACACTGTAATGAAGGTAAAATATAAACCGTATCAAGTGGGTTTAAATAGATGTATTAATGTAGAAACCGTAACAAAATATATCAATCATATTTTAGAAACAAATTTAAATTTTAATAACTTCAAATAATATTTTAATAATTACTTATAACGTTTTAAATTCGTTATTTTCTCTAAGCTATCAACCATTCTATTTCTTTTTATCTTTCACATCTTTTTTTTTACATTAGAAGACTTTCATTTCACAATATTTTCATTATGAAAACATTTTTTAGGAGTTTATTGAAAAACACATTTTTTTTATTTTTTCTTAGAAAATACTTGTAAATTTTAAAAAATAAAATATTTATTTATTATAATTTTAAGCATATAAACTATGTGGTGTGAGAAAAAGGTGCCGGGTTCGTCTAAAATAAGAAAAGTTAAAGAGTGCCTTTATCTCCCAATGAAATATTTTGTTTTGAATAAAATATGATTATTTTCAGAAGCTATATAAAATAATGAATAGAGAAGAACACATGATATGGTTAATGTTTCTTTAATAGGATAATTACATGCGACCGTTAAGTATTTGTAACTTGAGGCTAGCAAAGTTTGTAAAGTTCCCTTTTAATTTTTTAAGTACTCTTTTATCTTCCCAATAGATAGAAATAATATATAACGTAAAAAAATACATGCATAAATTTTCAAATTGAGGAAATTTCATTAACATTCATCATAACTAAATGTAATTAATATCATATGTGTGCTAAATTTAAACTACTTCAATGAACTTAACCCATAAATGCTTAAGTAGTTTGCAAAAGGTCCTAAATTCTTATTTTATTGACCCAGCTGTACATGAAAAAAAAAATTAAATTTATCAGATATGAACGGTTTGTTATTTATAGAAAAAAATAATTTTTATATACTAATTTAACTTTCATACTATACCATTTATATTATTTGATAAATTTTTATTTATTTCTGACAAGTAACCCAAAAATAAATACTAAACTATACACATAAAATAATCAGTTGTAAAATCTAAGTTGAGAGACCTTCAGTGTCAAACTGAAAGATGTCTCGTCCTATTAATTACTTTATGATTAAGGAAAATTTTATTACAAATGTATTACAAGAGAGTGAGAGTGTAAAATCATACATGTTATTAACACGCTATGAATAATGTCAATGTCCAAAGATTAAGTTCAAGGAATGATCTTGATAAATATAAATAGTAAAAGTTCAATAATACTATTAAAGTAAGTATTTTTTTATAAAAATAATCATTTAATTAATTTAATTTTGATTAGGACGGGAAATATTGAATGACTATTTAAGAACATATACCTTTCGGTGAAGTTACATGTGTGGATGTCGGGGCCTAAGTAATGTTTATTCATTTGATACACAATGTGTTGTCGTACTGGTAGTCTTCAAATTCTTCGAAGCTCTTCCTCTCTTACGTGTGTGTTCCGTCGGTCGGGTGAGGTACCTGCGATTGCACTCCGACGCTCAAGTAAGTGCTAGTGTTTCGTTTTGTTCTCTTCGGATATGAAAAACATACCTTTCACCCCTTCAGAAGTCTCATTTATAGGTTGACTTGGACTTTCACTCGCGTGAGCCAGTTTACTAAACATGTGTAATAGTCATCAAATCATGTATAGTAACTTCCTAATCGAAAATGTATTTCGAAGTGTCTTTGAATCATTTAACATCAATTACAACTACTTCTTTACCACGTATTTATTACGTTGTATTATATTAATTCATGTCCTCGATCGTACGGTTAACGACCGGTTTCAAACGAAAATAGTTTTCTTTTTTATTGGATAGAAAACACACTGGTAGAGTGATCTAATTTATTTATGATTTTATAAATGGTGAACCCATCTTGGGTTGGGGCCCATCATGGACCTTGACTGTGAGCCGTTACGGGATTATGAGGACCAATCACCACAACACCATAAACCAAAACCCATAACCCATGGCCTCTCCTCTTATTCTTAAACAGGCTCTCCTCCTTCAAGCTTGTTTCCATAACTACCAACGCTTCACCGCCGGAGCTGTCGCGGCGCGTCACCGGCCGTGGTGCAGCCCCGCCGCCAGCCTATCGTCGGACGAAGCGGACGAGAAAACCAAATTCGGCAGCATTAGCAAAACCTCCTTTGCGCGGAAAGCTCAGTTCCCCTCAAGCCAGTCGCGGTGGGAGGACGACCCTGATTACCGTAAATGGAAGGACAAAGAAGAGGAGATTCTGATGGACATCGAGCCTATTGTTATGCTCGCCAAGGACATTCTCCACTCCGGAAGGTCGCTTCTGAATTTCATTTCTACAAATATCTCAAGTGGATTTTGTTTATTTTTTTAATATATTATGTGTTCCACACACTGCAGATACATGGATGGAGAGCGATTGAATGTGGAGGACGAGAAAGCGATTGTTGAGAAGCTTCTTGCGTTCCATCCACAATCTGAAGATAAGGTTGGATGCGGTCTTGAATCCATTATGGTAAGCAATCAGACTGAAAATGTGTATGTTGCGTACGTCGTCGTTTTGTATTAGAAATGCTACTTTCTCTGTACTGTGATTTGACTGTGTCATTACTTTGGTGGCTTTACTATTTCTTATCTTTTTAGTTTGCAACTTCTGATTGTAGTAGTTGTTCTAAGTGCTTGTAATTTGTAACTGGTTAGAAACTACTTAAAATATTCCAATCATGCAATTTTTGCTGTTCCTATATCATACTATCGCAAATGGCAAGATCGTATGTTTCTCACCCATTTCATATTTAAGTAAACGCCTTTTAACCTGAATTAAGTTACACGTCTTTGATAGGCACTTGTAAGACTTTCATTTCATCATGTTTGGTGGCTTGATTACACCCTTGGACTATTTTTTTTCCTTAGGGAGGGGTGTATTAGTCACAAGTCACATGATATCACTTTAACAAGGATGTCAGAGCTTAGTTTGATCACAGTGGTGATTGTACTGTGAGCAATTAGAATCTGCATAAAACGGTAAAACCACGGTTATTTGACCTGGCAGGTAGACATCTGGTCTACTTCTGTAAGATACTGAAATCCATTGAACGTTCTCCAAAACTGCCAGTAAGGTTTCACTCAACTGCCAAGATTGAACAATGTCCACTAGAGGGTCCTGGGTTCATCCTTTCTGGTTCTCTTTTGTTGAAAGGTCATTTGTGAGTACTACTGTAAGCCTTTGCTCAGTCATCTGGCTTATCTTATCCTTAGAATAGGGTCTCTTCTCCCAAACTTTTTTTTTTCTGCCAAAGAAAACAAAACCTATCTTGGCTCTTTTCATGTTGGTTTAGCACATTGTTCCTTTAGTTACATATTATCACTCTAGGGCTATTTTAGTTTTTTCTTTTCCACTACTTTGTCAATGATGGTGTGTGAAAGTGATAGGAAATTTTTCCTCTGGATTAGCACGGTAAGCTTTGTTAGCAAAGGACGAGAGTGGAGAATCCAAAATATACTTTTAATTTGTTTGGCTAGAACAGGTTGGCCACTCTCTCGTTACCCTGACTTAATAGGCCAAGTATTATTCCCTTCAATTTACCCATTGTTGTTACTATTCAGGGCTTCTAGACAACAACTAATCCAGTTCTTTGAACCATCCCATGGCTTCCAAATTCACCTTATCCTCACATATATCTAACTAATCTTTTAGTTTTGAATTAGAGAGGACAAATCCAAATGATGAATCAATGATATTAACCCTTAGCCTTCTAAGCTAAAGATGCGGGTTCGATTCTCCGTCCTTGTTTATATTCTATATTTATTCTATTTAAATCTATCTTTTTCTGATAGAATGAATTTAGAATTCTTAATAATCTGTATATTCTCTTCCATTAATCCACCCTAATCCATCCAGACTCATTAAATCCGAACCCCTTCCCTTGATGTCAAATGTAGCCTTTTTTGATACTTTGTTACTAATAATAGATAAGTTTGTTTGTGAGGAAATTTTAATCACATGATAAGGCAGACATGCTTAAATGTTTTAAACTTAAATTCAGGCCTTTCATTTGATTTTTTTCAACTTTTGGTTATTACTAATTGTTGGCTGGCTACCCACCTTAAACAAACAATTAAGGAAAGTATATAGACGAAGATTGTTGTTTCAATTACCACTCATTATCAAGCTTTTGCAAGTTGAACTAACCGTGAGGATAGGTGTAGATCTAGATATTCCCAAAGAAAGAATAAAATGCGACAATGTAGTACAGTGAATGGAAAGCAAGACATTAGGAAACATGCAATATGAAGTGAATAGTTAAGTGGTTAGGCATTAATTTTATATCATCTCAATATTCTTTGATTACCGCCAATGCTTTCAAGTATCATTCAAATGCACTAGAATAGGTAGAATCCAATAGTTTCATGAAAACACTTTTTCTTTTATTAGAATCATATTTCCTTATACAAAACTCAATTAAAGAGAAACAATAGATTCTAATCCCAGATATCTGAAAGATATAGCTCCTAATCCAAATCTAGTCTTTTATCCAATGAACAAATTCCATTGTAATTCAAAACCAAAGTATCAATTTAGTGGTGATCAATCAAAGGAAAACATTAATAGCAAAATTAGAAAGAAACATAGACTGAATAAAATTGATCTAAACTCTAGAAGACTAACTCAATTAGACAAAGTCAAGTAGAATTCATCCTTAATTAACCTAGGGAAAGTTAGAAATACATGATAAAATGAACAAAAAGAAGGAAAATAGAGATGAGACAAGGATCACGATAACTGTAAGAGTTAGTCCCAGGATGAGGCTCCACTAGAAGATGGAGTATTGTAATTTGGAGTAACTTCCTGAGCAAAAGAGTTCGAAATTCAGGTTTGAATTGTGTTTTGATATTGTTATATTTAAAGTGTAATTGCTTAACAAAGAAAAGTCATCATCGACTGATTTTATCAGAAAAAGTATCAGACTGTTGTGGGCAAAAATGTTAGGCAACTATAAGAGATAAAGACCTAGTAATGACAAGCTTGAACAGATTTTGCATGGTTAGAAGTCTTCACTTAGCAATCATATGGAACATGGGATCTTAAAAATAAAGAAAATTTAAGATAAAATTGTGATATCCTTATAAAAGCCAAACGAACATTTAGTAGGACTCTTAATACTAATATTTATCCTCAAATACTTCTAACATGTTTCTGAGATTTATAACTCACCTAAAGAGATGAGAGCTTGTCTCCTGATAATAACTGATAGTGTAAAATCTACATTTAATTGTCAATAATAGATTGAAAGGTCTAAGAAACTCTCTACATGACTGCTACAATTATAGTTCCCATCTCTTTTGTTTTTGATAAATTTTAGTTCGAGCCTTGTTTATGCTAAATGTCTAAAAGCTGGAATTATGAATTGAATTTTTAAATAATTGATATTTGACCCTCCATTCATGTGGAACAAATTGGTGACCCAACTTAAATGGCTGCTTGATTTCTTCTTCTTCATCATCACTAGGCCAAAACTACAATATGCAAAATGCTAGTTAATTTGTAGTCTGTTGAATAGTAGTTTCCATGAACTAATACTGTATATATAAAATTGTAAATGATGCTTTTTTCATAAATCTTCAAATTAATGTAGAAGTTATGTCTGAACCATGTTGGCATAAAGCTTCGGCCCCTTTATCTACCCAAGTAAAATATTAGGTTTGATTGTACTTTTAATTTCTTTAAACATTTTCCCAATTTAATTGCAAAGTTTTATCCTTTAAGTTTTCAAATTGTTTCATGCAGCTCCGTTTATCACCTTGTTATTAAAGAGATTTTCTTTTGATTATTGGTGGCATTGTGCAATATCATTTTATTGTAAACAAAATCATTGAAAAAAGGAGTTCTTCGTAAACCAGTTTGATTTCTTGCCAGCGAAAAAACAAGTTGTTTTTATGGAACTCATTGCAAAACTGACATAGGGAGTAATTTATAATTAGTATAACTATGTGGACAACGTTGTAGAAATTAAAACAAGAGTAAAAATCAAATTTTAGTGAAAACAAGAGGATTAAAAGTGGACTTAAGTTAAAAAGTTAAAATTGCTACACTATGCTGTTCTGTCAGTTTTGTGCTTCGTAAGGTGTTAAGATTTTTCATTCTTTCTTACTTTGTCTTTTATTTTTGTCAATGCAAACGTATTTTGAAGGAGCTGTTATCTTCTATTACTGTCTACGTTACCTCCTCAGCTAGATCAAATGTACTTACTATTGCACCTCTCATTGATAATACATTAGGTATATTTGTGTGGATCTTTGTGAATTGTCAGGTATTCTCATTTACATTTTAGCAAAATAGATATACTTTTATTCCCTTATTGGCTTGGTTATGTTAATTTTGGTCAAATCTTGTTTATGCTAATCGGTTCTTGCTTAAATTATTCCTGAAAGTTTGTCTTCCAAAACGCATTATTGTAGAATATAACACTTCATATTTGGATTTCACTTTATCCTTTACAATTTACTTTCATGTGATTGATTTGATAATCAATTTTGAAGACAAAACCCCCTCCTTTCCAATTAAAATTTGGTAAATAAGGTCAATAATCTAATAAGATGTCCATGTCCTTATACTTTAGAAGAGTAAAATCCTTTCTCATTTTATTTTTAAACTAAGATCTCCAATGTTTTTCATATAAATTTCCCATTTTATAAAAATTTACATGATCTGATCTGACCACAAGATTGGAACTTCAGCCATTGTTATTTTTTGGATTTTTTTGTCGATGATCTGCTTTGGTTACACTCCAAAGCAGACAAATAGCGCAGGATATAAATATGTGACTTATTTTGTTGTAGGTTGACCGCCATCCCCAATATCGACAGTCCAGGTGTCTTTTTGTTGTAAGAACTGATGGTGGCTGGATCGATTTCTCCTATCAGAAGTGCCTTCGGGAATACATTAGAGATAAGTACCCTACTCATGCGGAAAGGTTTATTCGACAACATTTTAAGCGTGGGAGTGGTTGATGTATATATAGTGGAATTTATTTACTTTGGTGTGCTCATTGCTTTTTACATATGCTTTCCCCCCTAATTGCTCTCTGGCCTACCTATATTGTCAATGGTAGTGGATAGTCATTGATTGACTGTGATATGGAGCTTATTATGAAAGAAACAGAGAAAATTATTGAAATGAGCTTCAATTTGTTGACTTGTAAGTTTTGTAGAACATTTTATTGCCGGTGCAAATTGGTGGTTAGGTAACTGTCTGGTTGGCAGTAAGGAATGGAATTTTGATGTTTAACGACCTCTAATATTATAAGAAAATTACTAGAATTCAATGTCATTTTATAGTCTGACCATATTTTTATTGTTGCGTGGGCTTCAGCATTTGAATTTTAACCCCGTACTTTTTGGAGGATGCTTTCAACCTGAATTTGGATTCATTCCCAGAGATTCAGATAATCACCATAACGAGGTAAAAAACACCCGGAACCCGGAAACTTCTGTAAAGTGAGGGGGAAGCCTAGGGTTGTACTGTGTACCAATTCTGGATTATGGGTTTTTATTTAGGTGTCCTATGTCCAGCTATATTAGTCACGGGAATGGTTGAGATCCGACATGTACATGTCAATACTCAGCAAGGGTCAAGCTCAACTAGGTTTTCTAGGACTCTGCACAAGTCAAAACGGAGAGAAAGTTTGTCTGGCTGCTTTGGGATTTTTAGCTGAATATGCATCTAAATTCCAAGACAATTATATTAGTATTGATAATAAGTCAAACACTCAAAGAAATTTGCTCCCTATCTGTATGACCGGTAATACAATTTCCCCCAGGGTAATTTGCTTTATAACTCTAGACGCTGGGTTCTTTTTTATATTGATGAACTAAGGCAAAATAAGGGGTTGTGTGTGAGGAATGAATGAGACTTCCATTCTCTATTAAAAAGTTATATCCCTCTCTATGTTAAATGATCATTAAGAGTGATATATTTTTGTGTTTTTTCCATTAAAGAATATAATCAGTGTGGAAAATTCCTTATTTAGATGAAATCACCAAGGGCTTAGAACCAATGGCTATAAACTCAGGATATTTCATTCTAACCCATAACAAGAATTTAAAACTTTAGCACCAATAATAGGAAATAACATAGCCCTACGGTCTCCAATCAAGCTACCAAGCTCTTTTGTCTCATATACCTCCCATACTCCAAATATTGCTAGCAAGGATAGAAAACAACGTGATCGACTACCTACTGTGGTCAGAATGGTGGGGTCCAGTCACTCGGATTTGGTAGATTTGCAGTATAGGAGGCTAAGATGGTGGAGGGAGGTTGGGGATAAGACAGAAAAGGGTGTTCTTTCACTTTATAAATAATTGACACAATATGGGGGGTGTTTCGCTTAGATACTTTTTATATTTTAATGAGCATTAGATATATTATGAGTATGGATATTCTTTTTTTTGCTTCAGGTACGAAAGTTTGATTTGGTTGTGGGTGTTGACCCAGTGACTTCAACTCAAGAGGGGAGGTAAGTTTGATTGTGAATAATCTTTAAAAACATGCAAAACTTAGAAGAAATAATTTCAATAACCAATATGAGATTCATTTCACAATACCTAGATGGATGTAAAATCACTAACGCATTGATCAGATAGCAAAATAATGACTGAATTTATAGGTTCAAATCAAATGTGAAGGATACACCTAAATTTACTACTTCGTTGTAGGGATGCCTGATAATGACAAACCGTTGGCGAAATTCACAACCTAGAGGCAATCATTTGAAAACATCAATTTGCCTATTCATTAAAAATATATTTGTGCGAACCGACTTCTAAGATAAAAAAACCATTTCTAAATTAAAATTTATTTATGTATAAATTAAAAATAAAATTCTAAAAATTATGTACAAGAACTTATAAATTAATTCAGGTACTAGTTAATTTTAATAAAGATTTTTTTTTTATTGAGAAGTTCGTGCAAAAATATCTATATCTTTTTTGGAAATGTTTGGAAATGACCTTGCAGCGGCTGATTAATAGTGGTACTAATTCCATGGTTAATATGTCATTTAAAATTTGGATAAACTATTAAAACTAACTTCTTCTTTTCAAAACCTAAATTTTTTTAAAAAAGCCAAAAACTGCTTAATATCTCAGTTTAGAAACCACGTGGTTCAGCACTTCAGCAGGTATGATCGTATTTTCTTTTCTAAAAGGGGTTTCCGAGAGTAATAGCAGTTGTCAAGCTTATGAAAACTAAGGGAGTATATCACAGTCTGACATACTAATGTAAAAACACATTATTTAGAGTAAAAATGGAAATTTACTCAAATTAACTTGAATAATATTTAAATTTCAAAACGCAGGTCACGTATGTGGAATCGATCGTCAAACACTATCCTTCAATCACTCACGAATCATATCATGAGAAGGTAATTTCTTTTTCTGCATTAAGTTTCCATAATTTTCTATTTGTATATGCAAGAATAGCAAAAGCTGTAGCGAGAAGAAGAAATGTATATAAAGTGAAAAATCTCTCATAAACTTAACAGAGTAACATGACATCATTAAGACAATCAATATGGTTATAACTGTGATGTCACTTACCAAAACCCTTCTTTTTCTAACCTGCTGCAGACTTATGTCAAGTCATAGATTATGATCTGGGTGTTTTGCCATTTAAATCAAGCAAATTAATATTATGCTAATCAAATGAAGTTATTTATTCATAACAAATCCTTTTTTTGAAACTTGTTAAACCTAATCAGCTAAAATTCCTCTTTATCCATGTCCACTATGTGACATATTTATTTGGTAAAGTTGCAGTCTAAATTTTACTTGTAGCCTTTGATATATTTATTTGACAAAGATCTTTATCCCCTTTAAAGCAGTTAAAATAGATTCGGTATTAATCAGGTCGAGACACAAAAAGTAAACAACACAACTTTATAAACAAATTAAAAAATTGTCATAATTATACACAAGACTTTGTAGGAGCTTAATTCGAATTAATAAAAAATACTTGATTATTTTTATTACATGCAATTAAACGTAGGTTTTGTTTAGACAACTTTTTCTATAAACAATTTTAATAGAAAAGTTAAAAATATAAAATTAATTTTCCTGTGAACTAAACTCAATTCAAGTGTAAGCTAATTTTTTACAAGAAATTAATTTTTTACGCAAATTAATTTTAATTTATAAAAATATAACTATTTTTATTTTCTTATAAGTACTTGAAACACATGAACAATAATTGAGCTTCTTGAAGCATAGGCTTGGGCAACTACTATTTGTGGAGGAAGTGGCCAAATTCTTCTACAATAATGCAACAGTGCGAATCCCCACTGTAGTTAACTTACTTATGCCGTGACTAAATAAATACCAAAATTATCACTTTTAAGATGACCATTGATCACTATAACCCCTCAATTTCAATCTGTCTTTACCTTTTATTATATATATACAATGGTGAATATTTGAAGAGATGGTCATGGAGCAAGGTTTACAAACTCCAGCTTTACAATCTTCTATATCAATAATCAGCTAATATAATTATTTTTTTATTGTATAATGGAATTTATGTTTCGTGGAAAAGTGAAAAGAGAGGTAAAAAGCAAGAAGTGAATTGAGAAAGGTGAACCCTGGAACAGAACATTATATGGGTTCATTCATGGTAGTTGATGTTATGTTACCTTTGCAGCAATTATGTAGTGTTGTGGCATTTTATGATTACTGGGAAAACATTATGATTAAGCTCCGAGTCTGTGTTGCGGACCATTCTTCATTCTTCACCCAGCTGGATGGAGATCTTTGTGGCCCATCTTCCATAACCCACACACTCTTTTTTTTCTTCTTAGTACGACTTTCCATGGAGGGATCCTCAGTTTTTGGACAAATCAATAAATTCAAATAATTATTGTACCTCTCAATAATAACCTTTTCATTTTATCATACATTCGTTTCATTCCCCCAACTTTAATATTATAATATTTTTTCTTTCCACAACTCTACTCCCCCACACACATGGTTTACCTTTATTATATATTACAAATTTTTGACTTTAAGTCTAACTCAATCCCGTAAAACCAGTTCATGGGGTGATGTTTGCACCAACTTTATATAATAAAATATTTTTTCAATGTGGGATCTTCAACACATCTTCTCACGTCGAGAGTGACAGCTCGTGCGTGGGACAACATATTATATGTGATCCGATAACGGTCCGATAGCGGATAACACGATAAGCCCAACAAATTATACGAAAATTTATATCTTATATTTTACATGTTTGGTTTAATCAAATTAATTCACAAAAGCATTATATAGTTTCCCAGCCTTATATATATATTTTAAATTGGATGGGAAAATAAATCAAGATATATAACATTTTTTCTTGAATTTAAGAACGTCTAACTTAGCTACATATATAAATCGTTTATCAATAAATAAAATGTGCGTCATATATAATTTAAAATTATTTAAAATTCGAGAAAATTACTTGTATAGATAATTATTTTTGTTTAACATTTATATTGAATGTGGGAGAGAGAGTGTAAATGTTGATAAAGGAGAAATTATTTGTAAGTTAAATGATTTGCTAACTGAAACATTTATTGGAGTAAAATTAATTGAATTGTTTAAAACTAGGTGAATTATTTATATGAAAGAATTGGAGATGCTCTAACAACAAGTTTTATTTAATTTATTTTTAATTTTTATGTTACAATATAAATTATGTAAAAATTAAAGGTATGATTGATAAAAAATAAAATCATTAATACTACTTTGAATTTTAAAATATTAAAAAATGTTTTAAAAAGCCTTCACGTGAAAATAATTGAGCGAGTACAATTTAATAATTAAATGCAGCGCAGTATTCTGTGTGTTAGATTAATTATTATACTAGAGATGTAAGTACCTATAGAAAATGGTGAATTGATAACTTGTTATATAATGTGATTAATTGTCCGGAGCAATAATGCACCTTTTTTTAGTTTAAATAACAAAATGGAAAAAGCTGACTTGTTAAATTAACCTATATTCATACTGAATTTTAATACTGAAAATTATAAATGTATCGAATTTGTGTATGCACGTTCTTTTTTTTATAATGGCAATAATAAATTATGAACAAAATTCTAATACAAATTACTGAAGCTCTTGCTGATAAAATAAACATTATTACTATTAATTTTTAATTAAAACTAAAACAATTGGGCTTTAATGTTTAAAAAGGAAAGGTGAGAGTTTTTTATAATAGGAAAGAGACAATTCGTTTGTTGAATGGTTATTTTTTATTTTTAGAGTATCATATAAATTTTATTTTAATTAATAATATTGAAGGTGAGAATTTTTTTAAGATCGTAATAATTTTTTTCTAATTCAAAATTTACGAGTAAATTTTTTGTCTGTGTATATAAACAAGAAAGAGATATTTCGGCTTCTTGATTATCTTCTTTTATAAAGGGAGAGAAAAGAAAAATAATTTAAGTGAGAGAAAAGAACATAAAGATAAAATATTATAATTTTCGTTTTGTAACTTTTTCTTTAGTTTCCATCAAATAAAATAAGATTCTTTTTATTTTCCTTTTTCCACACACATTTTCATCTCTCCTATACTTTCCTCCAACAAAATATTATGTAATTAATAAAATATATATACCGAAAAATTCTTCTTCAATAGTAACTTATCGATATGTTTTTGAACAAATCTTCATTTTAATAAATAAAGAAATTTAATATTTTATTTAACAAATAATATTCATATTTTCTTTTCCAGTAAAAAAATTGTGTACCTATCCCTGAACAATTATTTTAAAAGTGTTCTCATGGAACACACAAAATGTAATTTTTTTAAAAATTGTATAAATGCACTTTTAATTTTTTCTGAGTAATTTCATATCATTCTACTAATCTCAGTACTATTTTATGAAATGTGTAAAACAATTGAAAATTGTTACAGTCTATTAAATTGGTCTGTAAAACTATATATTATTCAATTGAGCAAGATATGCACTACAAAAATGCATTAAACTAGTACCTTTAAGTTTTTCTTCAAAATTTCAATATCAAATATGTATCTTTATAAAAATATAACAAATCAAAATAGATATAAGTTATTCCGATGCTTTCATTAAGTTTTTATATCAACCTATATACTTACAAATTTATCGTAATGCAATTCAAATACATTAGTACTATCATTTAACATTTTCAATCTTAAATAAAACATATTCAACAATTTACTCATATCAAAATATACATCTACTTTATAAAATTAATACAATCAAACATTTCACATTTAATCTCAATCAATACACTACTTTACTAAACAACAAATCCTCCTGCAAGAAAATTTAACACTGGTGACCACTTCAGTCTCACATCCATATCTTCTTCTAACATAGGGTTCTAATGAAAATAAAACTAGTTTTCCTTAGATGTGTGCTCACAAAAAGTTTGAATTCTACAAATGTTCAAGGATAAATTTTGGTCAAAAATTAATAAGACTCTCAACTAAGAGGAACTAACGCTGAAGCTAGAAACACCTCGTTAAAAACCTATATCAAAGTTCAAAACTAACTCAAAGGAAAAATGACAAAAATGAGTTTATTCTGTCTAACTCTAATCGGACAATCTTATAGTATTTATTGTCAGAAATCCAATGATAAATTTATATTATAAGTCTGATGATAGAAGTGCTAAGAAAGTTATAATAAAATAAAAAAAAAATGAAAAATTGTTAAATTTCAAATAAAAACTGGATAACTGATTTTTATAATTATATATTATTTTTACTTTAATAATAAAATATTCATATATAATTTAAAATATATCACTTTTCCTACACTATTGTCTATGTCTATACGGCATAACTTCTAAAATTTGAGAGTTAAAAAAGATAAGAGTGAAAACATTTGTTTTAATCTACGAGATAAATTTATAAAACAATTTGAACAACCATTAACAAATTTAAGGTTCCATGAACATAAACAAATTCAATATGTAGCACTGGAAAGAAAAGAAGAAAAAAAAGTAATGGTGTGAGAATATTATTGGAGGGCTTATAATAGTTTATAGATTTAGCAGCATAAGGATCCAAAAGATGCATGCGAGAGTAAGATATTTGTTCCATTTTTCGGTGGGTATGAATATGATCCTGAGTTAGATATGTAGGTGTAATAGTAGGATCTGTGGAAAGGGTTGATGAGTCCCGATAAAGGGTTTGTTCCTTTATTTTCCTGCTCTGCGATTAAAATGGAAGAAGAAATCAACATCAGCCAGCCACTCTGTGTTCCTTCAGGGAGTGGACATGTCTGACTTTGACCAGTATAAAGTGCGTGTCCCTGTTTTTGTCTTAGAAAGAAATCATACATAGACTATAGCACACTACTTTTGGGAGAAAGTTAGCAAAGAAAAGATCACAAAACTCATAATGATCTTCTCATAACAGAGCCTTAATTGCAAGAATAGACATTGCTTTGGCCCAAATCAATGAAACGCTTAATTAATTAAGCATACTTAAACAGTGGCAAAGTGGTGACATTTGGTACCATAGTTTGGTGCAGAAGAGTAAAGAGCAGTGCCAAAAAGGTTGCTTGTTGGGTTAGTGGTGTGCTGGAAACCACAACACATTCCACATTCCACAATCCACAATCCACAACCACCACCATATCTACCATCACCTTTCACTTCCCCTCACTCATTCTGTCTCTTCTCACCACCTTGCACTATCACTCATCACTATGTTTACCTAGCTAGCCCTTTTTTTGTCTGCATTTTTTCCTCTTTCTCTTTATCTGCCCCCCACTCCACCCATCTGCGTTTCTCCTCGGACCTCGAGCCTACCAAAGAGGTATATAGTGGCAGTAGGAGAATTTCAAAACAAAGATGCAAAATAAAAGAATCCAAAAGAAAAGAAAAGAAAAGAAAAGAAAGAAAGCAACATCTCATCACAGAAAAATTATGGCAGATAGTTAATTACACCTATAAGCATGCTACTAATTTTATTTACTTCTGTCTATGTATGCTGTCGCACCATTTAAGACATGTTTTTATAGCTTCATCAAGTTTGAGCTCCACTAATAAATTTAGTCCATCATAATTAAAAAATAAAGATGGTATTATTAAGTTGGTGTTAATAATTTTGACATGCATGGCATGGCTAAGTAGCTGGCTCTGAATCAGTCCTACTCCTACGGTTCGCTGCTCTGTTCCAACAATTTATTGTGATGGGGCAATTGCAGAGACATCTCTTTATCGTACGACAAAAAGAAGAACTGAGTTGTCCTTGTGTTGTGTTATATATTAGTAGTAAATTATGTTGGGAGATGCATACTTCCGTAATTGTCACATTGCGTTATAGTTTTGGGTATCTGAAGCACAGGGAATGATACTCACGAATCACAAATGAAATGAGAAATTTCACCAAGCCCAAAGCCTTTGCATTTAAGTCTCTTTCTAAAATCTTCTTTCTGACTTCTGCCATAGATCCACTGTGCACACTTCAGACGCTAATGCAAAAACCTAAAGTTCTCTTATATATATAGAGATATATAGAGATATATAGACATACCCAACTTACCAGTTATAAAAGCTGAGGTCGAGGAAAAGTGTTTTTGTTCATCAACTCTTGGTCAAATTTCATTTTGTATTTTTAAATCAATTCTTTTAACTTTTCATAATGCTTAAATGATTGCTTTAATTTATTTAGTTTATAAAAGACTGAGAATTAATAATCATGTCATTATGACGTCTTATTCTTAAATTTTATAGCATTATTTTATCATTAGCATGTTATCAAATCAATTTAACGTTAAGTTGTAGTTTATATTGCTTCATTTGTCATTAAGTTAGTCATTTGTATTTAAGTTATACAATAATAAAAGAACCTAAATTAAATTTTACTTTCTTTTCAAAAATATTAAATTGTCATCTATTTACAATTTTTTTTTTTAATCTTCAATGAGTGATCTTCTCACAGACAGAATTAGACAACAAATATTTCGTATTTTTATGATTAAATTGTTATCCATTTACAAAATTAAAAATTGTCAATTGTTTTCAGAACTGTAAGGATTAAATATCTTCGATGAGTGACTGTCTGGATAGAGTTAGATGACAAAAATAATAAAAATCAAATATTTTTTAAAATTTAAACATTCATCTTATTAAATCGAATGAAAACTGAATTTAACTAAAATTGTAAAAAAAAAGACAATTTTCTTCGTAAAAATAATGAATGCACGTGAATAAAATAAAATGTTTCACCTATGAAATAGGATGATTCCAGACAAGGACCAGAGACATAACGTTTGCGGGACAAAATCTAATAAATGTAAAAGTATAAAAATTCATAAAAAGTACTTATTTTTAACTGAAGAAATAGTAATAATATATTAGATATTGAATATTTTTTTAAAAGATCCAAAAGTACAAATGACAACCACTAATTTCGTAAAGTGAATATTTACAAATTTATAATAAAATTTACTATTCTTGCTAATCATTTTTTTTAACTAATACGTTTCAAAAATTAATTAGTTTCAAAATAATTATGTTACTCTCTAAATTATCTTTTAATAAATAGTAATCAATAACAGTAAAAAAAATTAAATAATTGAAAATATAAAAAAAAAGTATTATATTCAAATAAAGATTGCAACTTAAAAAAAAAAAAACTATTACAAATGTTTAACAGGATTTGTATGGTTTGCGTAGCATGGGGGCCCTTACTGGTATGCCTGAGATTAACAACATGACAAGAGAAATAACGTAGCGTGTCTCGAAAATTAAGTTACCAATTAAGTTTGTAATGTTCGTGAAATGAAACAGTTAACAAAAGTTAATATCTTATATTTAATCCTTAAATTAATATAAAAATATTAATAAAATAACTTAATTAAAAATTATAACTGTTTATAAATTTTTATATGATAATTAGATTTAACTACTCGTTTGATATTTATATACAGCAAAATTGACTGGTAATTTGTATATTTAAAATAATTCCTTTTATTCCTATATAAAAACTATTTTTAATTTCTTTTAATGGTTGTGGGTTTAGACAATCAAACTAAATATATTAAAATTGATAGTAAAATAATTTAATGTAGTGTGTGAATAAATTAAAATAAAATACTTTGAATCTTGCTCGTCATCCCACATCCAGATCTCTAGGATTTTATTGGAATTTAACACTAGCTTCTCTTACCTGAACTTGAGGAGATGTTCAATGAGAGTTCCAAAGCTACCAAAAATTTGAAGCTAATTAACCCGCACCACAAAATCATGATAAAAATCTAACTATATCACAAAGGTCCTTAGTTAAAAGAGATTCTAGCTAGAAGGGTCACATGCAAAACAAAGAAAAAAACAACCTAACAAGTTCAAATTTTGACTTAAAGAGAAAAGCAAAAATGAACTTACTCTATTTCAGATTCTGATCGGACAATCTTGTAGTATTCACTCTTAGGAAGTGTGATGTGATTATTGATTTCAATTGTTAAACTAATGAGCGAGAAAATCAAAATCTTAGAAAAGAGGAGGAGGAAAGAAAAAAAAAACTAATTTTTAGAGAGATAATAGTTTTTCTACACTAAATACCTCAATTCCTATTTATATATTCTTTTAATTTTAATAATAAAATATTTATATACCATGTTAAAAAGTGGACTTTATACCTAACTCAATCCCATAAAACCGACTTATGAGTTTAAGATTTGCACCCAATTATATACAATAAAATGTTCTAATCTCTAGTCGATGTGGGATCTCCAACCTGTATTTTTTCTTGGTCCTTACAAAAACTATAATTTTGTCAAGAATGTACATGGAAAAATCTTGTTACGGTGAGACAGTAATTTGCCATGAAAACTGGAATTTTAAATGATTATACTAATTGAATTGATATTCCCAAAAGATTTAAAATCTTTAAATCTTCATCGTTGTCTTGTAATCTTAATTTGCATTAGATCACTTCGCAGAGGTCAATAGACAAATTCGAGATTTTAAATGGAGAACACCATCGCTTGCGAAGCAAAGGTAACAAGGTCCATGACAAAGCATGTTCATTTCATAAAAGAATATAAAATAAATAAACATATTCATTTTCTTCGGCCAATGCATTAAAAATATACTATATAAGCATACTAATTGAGAATCCTAGTTAATGGACGATAATCTTTATTAGTCTAACTCACTATCGAGAACTTGCAAGAAATATTTTAGTGGACAAATAGTAACAAACTATAAATATCTTTACTGTTTTGTTATTTATTTTATTTCCTTAAAATTTTAATTCATCTTAACTTGATATGGATTTAGAAAATAAATAAATATTTTTATGTTATCACAATATGACGAGATAATAAAGTTAATATTAAATTTAATCAATCAATTTTTTATTCGAGAAAATATTTTATTCGTTATTTTGTAAAGGAATAAATTATTCGTGTAAGGTTTGATATTTGGAATTTACAAGTAGTTTAATAGGAATTATGAAAAAGTACAAAAGAAAATATTTTGGTACAGCACATTATCTATATCTAATCAAGAGTATGATTGTTTCTATGAGTATTTATCAAATATCTTTTAAAAGAATTTGGAAAAAATTAAAAAAAATATATACTAAAGACAATGAAATGAATAGAAAATGCATAACCTAATAAAAACTTATAGTAATGCATTATTCATATATCAAAATAAATACACATATATAGTTGTTAAAATATACATAAATAAAAAATATACTTTATTCTAAAAATCTTAAAAAATTAAATAGTCTTTAAGAATATGTTGTAGTTTATAGTTTTTGAATTTTATTTATACGAATAAATTTTGAGATATTTGGAGGTCCCCACCTCCGATGTATTTGGAGGTGTGCTACCCACCTCTGATATATTTGAAGATAATATGTAAAATATTATTTACAACAGTATAATAACCACTCTTCCAAGAATTGGGTTCACATTTTTTAAAACACTACCTTTTCCATCGAAGAGAACCACCCTTCATTATGGCAAGAACATCACCTACCATATCTTATACGCATTTTTCATTGGAATATAATTATTTATTATAAAAAATTAAATTGACAACGTTAAAAACGATAAAAAAAATATGATCAAAGCTAAAATAAAAAAAAACATTATAGGCAAACTAAACCACTCAAGCTGAAACATTGGTTTACAACTCTATCCGACTTGTAATTTACAATGTGACAATTTATCTCAATGTGTTTTGTGCGTTTATGAAATACTGGGTTTGCTGATATATGTAATGTCGTTTGATTGTCTGAGTTGGCAAGTTACATGACACCTTTAAATCCTGCAACAGATATCACAATCAAACTATATCCAAACAAGTATTGGTCATCATGCGGTATTCTGCTCCGCAGATGATTTTGATACGTTTGTCTATTTTTTTTCTATGAGATAATAGAGTAACCAAGAAAAATACTGGTCTCCGAGTTGTCTGACAACCTCTCCAGTTTGAGTCAGACCGAGTAACCGTGAGGTATATCTGTCGTCCCACAAGTCGCATGTGTTTGACTGGATCATTTAATAACTCTCCATGTGAGTTTTAGGTATTACTCCATTGGAAATTTGTATGGACGAGTACCTGTGAGTCCTGTATCCTGCAAAATATCAAGCGCATATTTTTTTTGTGACATGTAAATCTCAGTTTTGAAACAGTAAAATTCAATCTCTAGAAAATATTTTTAGTCTCCGAGATCTTTAATGCGAAATTGTTGTAGTATAGAGTCTTTAACACGCTGAATTTCTTTCAAATAATTTCCTGTCAAAAGAATATCGTTCACATAAATCAAAAGGGCAGTAAATGATGAGTTATTCTGTCTTGTGAATAGAGACTAGTCTTGTTTGGGACTATAAAGGGATTTGTTGAGTTGACATACAATGTTCTCCCCTGTCGATGATGCCCGGGTGGCAAGTCCATGTAAATAATTTCATGCAAGGTGCCATGTAAGAAGGCATTTTGCACATCTAGCTGGTAAGTAAACCAATTTCTAGTTGCTGCAATGGTGAGGAGACAACTTAAAGTTGTTAATTTTGTTGTTGGTGAAAAAATTTCACAATAGTCAACACCTTCAATATGAGTATACACCTTTGCGACAAGGTGCGCCTTATATCTGTTGACGTTGTCATCTGAGTTGTACTTTATTTTATAGACTCATTTGCATCCGATGGATTTCTGCCTAGCAATAACGGTGTCAAGGTCCACGTTTGATTTAGCTGCAAGGCGGAAAGCTCTTCGTCCATTGCTTTTTGCCAATTTGGATCAAGATAGCCTGTGCATAAGTGTGAGGTTCTTTGGTGGTTGTGATATTAGCAAGATATGCACTATGTGTGGAAGAAAATCGTGAATTAGAAAGAAAATGATGCATAGGATACCTGGTTCCATTTGGTCGGTCTTGGGCAGTGGTCGAATGATTGGCTTGGGATCCCATTACGTAGTCTTGAAGCCTGGAAGGTGGGGTTGATGTGCGACTGGATCGTCGAACAAGAAGGTCGGTTGGAGAAGGTTCAATAATGGGTGCTAGACTTCCTGGGAGAAAAAGGTTGGTTTGCTGGAGGTTCAGGTGCATTGTGATGAGTAGGAGAAGAATGTTGGTTTGCTGGAGGTTCAGATGCATTGTGACGGGTAGGAGAAGAAGGCTGATCGAGTGAATGTTGAACAACAATGGGTAAATCAATGTCAATAGCAGGCAAAATATCTTGTAGTAGAGGTGAGGATTGCATTTGAGACGGTTGGCAAAATGGGAAAACACTTACATGAAAGGTGACATCCCGACTTGTAAAAATAATGTCTGCATTTATATCACATAATTTGTATCCTTTTTTATTGAGAGGATAACCAATGAAGATGCATTGTCGAGCGCACAAATCAAATTTTGCGTAAGTGAAACAACAGTTGCGTAACACAGGCAACAAAAAATTTTTAGGTGAGAAAGTGAAGGTAGGCGATTATATAGCATCTCAAAAGGTGATTTTTATTTTTTTATTAAAAGTGATGGCAAGCTATTAATGATATATGTGGCGGTTAAAACGCATTGCCCCCAAAATTCTAATGGTAAATGAGACTGAAATAGGAGGGCTCGTGTTGTGTTTAAAATGTATATATGTTTGCGCTCTACTACTTCATTTTGTTGAGAAGTGTAAACGCAAATGCATTGACATTCAGTACTTTTTTTTGTGAAAAAAATTACGCATTGAAATAAATTACAATCCGTTGTCAACGCATATGGTTTTAATAGATTGATTTTGTGCAAAAGTAATGAATGATTCTAATAAATGTTGGGTTTCAGACTTGTGCGTGTCATAAGAAATAAACAAGTTTTATGAGGACTCCAAATGTTACAATGCAATTATTAAATGCAGAATGAGATTTTATTGTGCTTAAAGGAAAGTGTAGCCTTGTCGGTTTAGTTTTGGGACAAATTATAATTATGAATGGGATTGTTAGAATTAATGTCATGTTCAATAATTTTTACTGATAGGTAGTAATGAAGATACAAGTTGTAGACGCGCCGGAAAAGGATGTTCGAGGCGTTTATGCCATAAATCAGGGTCGGTCGAAATTTGAGATGTGTGGGCTTGGTTTGAAAGATGGGACATATAAGCATGTGTGTTCATCCTCCTCGTAGCCAAGTCCTGCAAAACGCAACCATGTGGAAAAAATACGTCACAACAAAAGCATAATTAATAGATGAGTTATGGACAAACAGACCTGCAACGCCTAACAAACTTGTCACTTTTACCGATTGTTGAACGAATAAATAGTCTTTGTTAATTGCTGAATTTGCTCGGCAGTAAAGCCTTGGACGAGGTTTCTATCAGACTCGCTCTTTCTTTGCCAGACATGATATCTTATTTAACGAATAAAAATGGAGAGGTTGTAAAAGCACCAACATATAAGAAGATTATATAAAAAGATGTTAAGAAAAATAAAGATGTATTTATTCTCTTGCATGTATTTACATCACTCCGTCTATGGAGATTTTCCCTCTTCAACTTAAGCTAATTAGGTAGGGATTCAATAATCATGGATTCTTATTAAATTAATTGCATATGTACAATATCATATCATATTGTACAATAATTACATACAATAATGGTGTATAATTTGATAATTATTATTTTCTTAATACATTTACTTAATTCACGACAAGAGCTTTTTGGAGAATATTTGTGTCAATAACAGTTTGTTAGTACTTTTGTGTTTGTAAAATTATGTTTATATTTTATTTATTAATTTGATAACCAATAAATAATTTTTGTATTAATTTCTTAAAATGATTACAAACTTATCCTACAAGAAAATCATCAAATTGAAACTAATTTTATAAAAAAAAAATAATAATTAGTTGCTATAGTGACTAAATTATAGACCATTTTAGAAATTAAAACAAGAATTGGTTTCTAAATTAGTTTTTATTATTGTTAAATAGTTTCTAAATTGGTATTTAATTAGCTACCAAAGTTTTAACTACTAATTATTTAAATTTTAAATTTAGTAACAAAAATCTTTGTTTGCTAATTAGATATCAATTTAAAAATCATTTAATAATAATAGAAACTAGTTTAAAATTTTATTTTTTTTAATCTATAAAATAATTTTTAATTTAATCACTATAATAACTAACTTTTTTTTTAAAAAAAATGGTTTATATTTTTTCTTGCCGTAGTGTTATGTTTGGTGGATTACTAAGAGCTTGAATTGAATTAGTTAAAGTTAGTTAAACATGTTTCCATTAGGTGATGTTTTTTTATATGATTAGTTTATTACTAACATTTGCATAGCGAATTTGTTTACATAGGAATGAAGAGCATCTATCCCTACCTTGTTCCCAACCGTCACTAATCACATGAAGGAGTCCAGTTCCAGTGTAAATAAATACACAATGACAGCTCATCTTGCAAAGATGGTTTAATGCTCCCAAAACGAATATATATATATATATATATATATATATATATATATATATATATGTATATGTGTGTGTTGTGAAACGAAAGGATGCAGCAGGACCAGGACTGGGATGACTTGTCAAACCTTGATCGAGGCTTTGCCATTCTGTCTCAAATCAGACATGAGATAGGGAGAGAGAGAGAGAAGTTCGAACATGTTCTTTTCACGTGTAGGCCACTGTGTTTCTTTTAATTCCCGCGCGCGCCACTTTCTTCATTCCTTTTTTTTATCAAGGTTAAAATAAAATCATATATTATTATTATTATTTTTTTTATATAAAAAACTTTCAGGTCAAGAATCACTATCTTATTTAATTTCAGCTAGGCCGACACTTCGATATCAAATAACAACAATCATTTGTCATCACATGAAAAAAATATTATTAAAAAAAAATACAAAAATATGGGAACTAGACCTAAATCCATATGTTAACAAAAACGATACATAGTTAACTATACATATTAATAAAGAATTATAATAACAGAATACATGAAAACCTATTATACCAATAAAATGATTATCTATGAATAAATTTTAAATTAACAAATTTATCACCATACGCATTTCCTTTACGAAAAATATGAATAACTCTAAATTTTATTTTTCCACAGTAATTAAGACAAGTATTTTATCGATTACGAAATTAAAAAAACATTTGTCCTACAGTAAACACAACACAAACCAAGACAGAGTCACATTAAAAAAAAAATTAGTAAGTTTCAACTTTTGTTATTATTATTATTATTTCAATATTATATTAAACTCAATTAATATGTTATATAAGCATTCTCTAAATAAACATGTTCTGGGTTTCCAAACCTATTTTTGATTATGACGAGTCTAGGAGATTCATTTTACTCAAATTTGTTGATAAATAATTCAGAAAATGCCAATTTCAATTCATGGGTAATTTGTAAAGTATTTCATTAAATAAGTACAAGTCTTCCTTTTTTCACCAAAAGTTATACATGGAGAGCTATGGGTAGACGTGATAAGAATCTTTCTTAATTTAATATTTTTATTAATATTTTTTTTAATTTTTAGTACACTTTAATTTACATAAATTTTCTAGTTAAAACGGTTTAATGTGTTACAGTTAAATCGAGTCACTTGTTATTTATTTTAACTAATTTAACTATAAGTAAAAATTAATTAAATAACAATTAATTTAAAAAAAAAATAATTAATCATTATATTAATTAACTGTTATTTTATAAACTACAAAATTATTTATATTTAAAATAATTTTGATTAAAAACAAAAAATTATAAAGTAATTTTAACATTAGTTATTAATAAATTTAAACTATAAATTAGTAACAAATTTAATTAAAAATTAATTTAAAAATTGAAGTAGTTATTAGTTAAAATTTATAGTTAATAATATTAGATACTAATTTAAAAATTATTTTATAAATTTTATTAATAATAGAAAATATTTTAAATAATAATATTTTTTAATTTATAAAATAATATATAAATTAGTTAATATCATAATTAATTATTTTTTGTTATTTAACAAAGTTTTTTAACATAATCATTAATAAATACATTTGAAATGTGTTTTTATAAGATTTTGTATCATTTATTTTGAGACTCCACAAATTGCTAATATATTCATTATTACATTAAAAGTTGAGGATTTGATTATATTTTAAGAAAAAAAAATTAATACAATAAGAATATGTTATACTTTTTAACTTAATGCAACTTACCACCTAGTATTTTCAACATTGTGTGCTTACCCTTTAATTTTACTTTGTAATGTTTTTTTTTTGTTTTCATATTCTAGGTCTTATTTGATTTTGGTCTTCTTATTTATTCTAGTTCTCTTTCCTTGTCTTCGTTTGAGTTTTTTTAATTTAACTTTTTCATTAATATTAAATTAACACTTACAAAATGATTATACTAAAATTAAATGTAAAATATAATTTATCAACGTTAGTCGTCGTCTTCTCTTAATAAAGTATTTTAAGGTTTGAAATCTTAGATATATATAAATTTTGTATAACAAATAATTCATACCAATATTATCATAAAAAATATAAAACGTAAAGTAATTTAAAAATACTATTACATGAAAGTAAACGCTAAATTAGCAAGTTGATAAAAATATTTTATCAAGTGAACCAAATTTTGAGTTATTTTTTTCTAAATTAAAAAATAAAAATGTTTTTTATATTTTACTTGAAAGATATTCCATTAATCAGTAATATATGTTAAAGCATTTTTAATTACTCATATTTCACTTTATGTGCAATGCTAATTGAATCACTTGCCTAGAGAGGAAAAATGGGATGTAAGAGAAAAAACTATATAATTTGCGTAAAACGTGAATATGAAGAAAAATAATTGAATGAAATAATAGACATTATTGTATTGTTATTATTTATTTAAGAGATTTGTTGGTGATATGCGAAATAGAAAATTTAGTAGGGGTTGTATTGTAAATGAGTGGTTTTATTTATTTTTACCCATGGTTATTTTGTTTTGATATGAGTAAAATGAATGTTTAGAAGAGAAGGTGTCAGACATGGATGGCATTAGAAGTAAAAAAGTACCGTTAGTTCTGATTGAATTGTGCAGTGTACCTCTACTAGGGCTTAAACATTCCATAAATGAATTGGTAGCTAGTAATAGTAACACACTACAGAACATAACACGATGTTTAGGATGAATGGATGAAAGAGGGAGAAGAGGCATCCATTAATTTGTAGGGTACATTTGTCACGTGTCCAGTAATTGTGCTTCATGGCCCATTTTTCATCCGCCTCTGCACCTACACCCAGACACTCCCAATAAACAATAAATAAAACTGCTTCCGTTTGGGGAATAAATAACAATAACACTCTCTTCTCTCTTCTCTCTTCTCTCTTCCCTTTCTTTCAAACACCATGGAGATCCTTCTTTCTCCACCGCCCCATTTCACACTCTCGCTCCTCTCCGTCCCATAGAAGTTCCGCCGTCCAGGATGGCCAATCACCACCACTATCATCATGCGCATGACACCAACCTCAAATCCCTTCTCGACACCCTATACTGCTCCGAAGAGCATTGGGAGGAACACGTTGGGGAAGATGAATTAGACCAAACAGAGGATGATTACCTAAGCGCTAATAATACTTCTAATAATAACACTACCGGTGGCAGCACCATAATAAACTCCGTTCACAACCCTCATGTGTTGTCGGAAAGCGACATGTTTTGTGACGAGCAAGAGTTGGCATCGCTGCTGGGGAAAGAACAACACAACCCTCTAAGCACTTGCCTCCAAACCAACCCTGCGTTGGAGTCTGCTCACAGAGAAGGCGTGGAGTGGATGCTCAGAGTGAACGCTCACTACTCCTTCTCTGCTCTCACAGCTCTTCTTGCCGTCAACTACTTTGACCGCTTCCTCTCCACCCTCCACTTTCAGGATGGCAAGCCATGGATGACTCACCTCGCTGCCGTCGCTTGCCTCTCTCTCGCTGCCAAAGTGGAGGAGACACAAGTTCCCCTTCTCCTAGACCTTCAAGTATCTTTCTTTCTCCACTCTCTAACATCACCAACACACATAATTCTTACATTTTAGCTCAAACTCATCCTTACAAAACCAATGATGGGGGGGATAATTTTTTACTTCTTGTCTAACAATAAATGTGGGATTTGAGCTTTACAAAAGATTGCCTTCATTTACTTCTCCTTTCATTTGCTATTTATTTTTATCTTGTTTTTATATTGTTCTTTGAATTGTGTAGGTGGAGGAGGGTAGATACTTGTTCGAAGCCAAAACGATTAAAAGGATGGAGATTTTGGTCCTTTCCACTCTTGGATGGAAGATGAACCCGCCAACCCCTCTGTCCTTTCTTGATTACATCACAAGAAGACTTGGATTGAAGGATCATCTCTGCTGGGAGTTCCTCAGGAAGTGCGAAGGCCTTCTTGTTTCTGTCCTCGGAGGTAATTTCGTTACGTCCTTTTTGTTAGAAGAAATACTGAAACTGAAAGTCAATTTTCGTGTCTAAAGTTGATGAACAATTCATTGATTTCTTGTAATGTGAGTTGTTTATCTTAATTAGTTTTGTATTAAAGTTTCACTTTCCAACATTGCAGATTGGAGGTTAATGGGTTATCTACCGTCTGAATTGGCAAGTGCTACGATGATGCACGTTGTGAAAAGCGTGAAGCCTTGTCTAGAAGGTGAATACCAGAGGCAACTCTCGGGTATTCTGGGATTCGACAAGGTTGGTGGACGTTTGTTTCAATTTGGTCTTGTGTTTGATTTAGAGATTTGTACGAATAAGCAATAAAAACGTGAAATGTGTGCGTACAGGAGAAGGTGAACGAGTGTAGGAAGGTGTTGGAATTGTGGTCAGGGTACGGGAAGCAGGGGAAGCAATGCACGAAACGCAAGTTTGTAAGCATTCCAGGAAGTCCAAACGGCGTGATGGAGATGTCGTTTAGCTGTGATAGCTCGAATGAGTCGTGGGCAGTAGCTGCAGCAGCTGCCGCCGCCGCTGCTTCAGTGTGTTCTTCACCGGAAGCTTTGTCGAAGAAGAGTAGAAGTGAAGTAAAGCGATAAAGGGAAATGTTGTGGGCAGCTAGTTGGGCGTTAATCTCAACCACCCTCACCCCTAGTGGAAACATATATAGTCTTTCCCTGCTTTAATAACTGCGTATCTTTCTCTTTCTCTTTTTGACCAGCAAGTTAAATTGCCAACCATCTCTGCCTAGCACCACTTCCATTCACCACTCATTTATTAATGGAATTAGATTTAGACCTTCCACGCAACCTCACATCCCTGTAGATGTAGTGTAGTGTAGGACTGGAAGCAGATATTGTTGGCATTTTATGAAGAACAATTTTATATAATTAGTTAGTATTAATAATATAATAATAGTATATATGTTAAGAACAACACCCCCATATCAATGGACATAACTGTATTTATCCTCTTTTCCTTTCAATGCTATGAGATATATTTCAAATATTAATTTCACATTCAATCCAGCAATGTGAATTGGCAATAGAAAAACATTTGTTGAAAGATTTAGGTGAATGAATGAACACAGTGTCGGCCACAGGCAGATATCAGATATGAGTGAGTGATTTGATTATTATTTATTTGTTGGGTTGGGGTGCTGTGTTGTGTTGACCTGGTTGGGTTGAGTTCAGTTTCCGTTTGTATATCAATTATAGTAAAAAGTAATCATACAATGACCCATCCAGCTGTAACACCATCTTTTTATGTTTCTACCACTTTCTTTTTTTAGTTTTTTCATGCTTATTTCTAAATCTCTAAATTTTCTCCATTCCTTCTGTCTTTTTCTCATACCAAAAGCCATGGCGGACCCTTGTCTTCCACCATTCTAGTATTTCAGTACCTTGCTGCTTCTGCTCACCAATTCAAGCCAAAATATTATTAAATCAAAACTCATTTCTTCTATATACCCTTGGATCTTCGTTATTTATTTTCTTCAAAACTAAAATCAAATCATCTTTGACATTTCAAAAACATTTTCGGTTAGGTTAAACATCATGAGGTCAATTTCGAAAAGATTATAGCTTGTCGGATATCCTTCTAGAGATAGAGACGTTTGTGACATACGTGGGAGGTTTCGCACTTGCATGTATAATTGTTTATCTATTTTTTCTTAAACTAAAAAGAGGAAAATGTTTTTATGTTTCGTGGGTCAATTGGCATTGTGCATTTATTTTTTTAACAAGCAAAAGAAACTAGAGGGAAAAAAAAGGCGTGCCAATAACCTTTTACTTTGGTTACGTAAAAAGAAAGCGTTTGTTGGTAGGTATGCCAATGGATTTTCGAATTTTGAAGCTGTAAGTGCAAAATTCGTTTCCAATATCCATCCTTTGTCGGAAGCATCGCAAATCATATAATAAAACAAGACCAAGTCAATGGAAGGTAAATCAAACAGTTGTTTGCACAGATCTCAACCCTCATACTTGTCACATATGACCAAGAAGAAAAGTATATGATATTTTTACAGCATTAACTCCACGTAATAAACTCTACAGAGCTTTTACAGCATTCCTTGGAATTGAATGTTATCTGAACTTCTTCAAAATGCTTGAAGATAATGTTTGCTAGTTGCAGCAGAGCAGCATCTTGGATTAAAAATAATAATCATAAACTGGCCGTCTTTGAAACCTTGTTGGATCAGTCAGTGAAAAATAGAATATCATGGCATTTAAGTTGATAATAAAATGTGATTAAACAATAAGTGATTAGAGTTTAACAATTGCACTGCTCGGCAGAACAATTTTTTTTGAAGTGGATCTTGCTTCTGTCTTGTTCATAGCACGCAAAAGACACCCATGAAAGCCCCTGCATGTGCTTTCCCTACCTTTTTAAAGGGGACCATTGCTTGACTTTATTCCCTTTCTCTATATATGTGCTGCTTTGAGTTTTTTCAAGGGAGATTATTGAGTGTTGTTGTTGAAATAACATTGAGAAGAAACAAAAGCTTTTATTTCCACCAAGAAAAACACGCCCAATACTTCTACACTTCATATTATGTTAATGTTAGCACTAACATGACAATACTTATTTTTTAATAATTAAGTCATATAATGTGTAGACACTGCATCATAGCATGTCTTTCTTATAGTTATAAACCAAAATGTATTGTTTCACTTTCAAGCACTTTCTTCCACCCTTCACTCAAATCTGAATGAATGACAACTGAGACATGAGTCAAGAGTTTGTAATAAAGGTGATAAAAATAATTCATTACTTCAACTCTATTTTTAACAATTCTATTTTTAATTTTAGTCTGAAGTTCACGTCTTTGTTATTATTCGTATTCTTTTGATTTTTCGGTGTTGATGATTTTTAATAGATTTTAGTTATTTATCTATGGTCAAGAGTGGAATAACATGTAAAAGATCTTTTCACACTCAAATGAGATGGTTAAAATTAATAAATGTTATATTAACTTAACATTATCAACTTATTTATAAAGATTATATATTTAATTTTTTGATGAACTTAAAGTAGCACGATGATTAAAGTTAATCTCTGTATTAGTTTAACATCAGGTACAAATCCTCTACAAAATACATGTTTAAGTTATTTTTGTCTTAACTACCGAAATAATTTTTATCACGATAGATAGTTGAGATATTCTTCGACATGTATGGTTAAAATGTTCTCAATTGTGTCTATAATATCTCACTACAATAATAAAAGTTCTACCTAATTTATACCTATAAAAATAAAAAAATTATATAATTTTTGTTGTAATGATAAAAAAGAAAAAGGGAAAAAAAGAGAACTATAAAATAGTGTACACTATTAGTGAAAAGAGGGACATGTTGCTTCTTTCTTGGTATAATTTATTTAAGTACACTTTTTTATTCAATTATTTTTGTATATTTCAATGTTTGAAATGGGCAAAGAGGTGGTAGGGAATAGTGTTGTCACTTTGACCTGTTCAGTTCTTTACTCCTCCTGTGAATGAGTGCTATTACAAGACTTTTGTTTATTGATTAGTTACAGTGTCAATAATTCATTAGTGTAGGTAGATGACTAATTCTAGGTAGATAACTATTTATTATACTACTAAAAAAATTATTGAAAAAAAAACAATTTTAGATAAAACTAATAATTAATTGTTATAGTGATTAAATTAGATATTATTTTAAAGAGTAAAAAAATTATTGATTTTTAAATTAATTTTTATTATTGATAAATAATTTTTAAATTAGTATTTAATTAGCTACCAAGGTTTTAATTATCAATTATTTAGATTTTAAATTTGGTAGAAAAATCTTGGTAGCTAATCAGATATCAAACTATTTATCAATAACACAAACTAATTTAGAAACTAATAATTTTTTTAGTTTCTAAAATAATATCTAATTTAATTACTATAACAACTAATTATTTTTTTCTCTAAAATTGATTTTCATTCAATGATTTTTTTTTAGTCGTAAGATTTTTTTAAAAATACAATTATTTTCATAAAGAAATAAGGTAAAAATAAAATTACAATGGAAACAAAATTCTCTATAATATTTAATATATATATATATATATATATATATATATTACTCAAATTTAAACTAATTTAATTTGTCCAAAATGTGGTACTTTATGTAGGAGTTGAGTTAAAAGATGATTCCAAATATTGTGTTTTTAACATTTAAGATAAAATTATAATAGAGTCACTGGTGACCAAAACCAACAATGACTTAATTGTGTAGAATAACTGGAGATGGGAACAAAATTGAAACACATTCATTTTACATACTTTACTTCTTATATACTAACTAATGATACTTTACTTTTCTGTATTAACTTCGAAATTATTGGAATTTACAATTATTAATATTATATAAATATACTTTTTAAAAATAATAGTTTAAATAATGTTTATCCATAAGAAAGTAAATTATACATGTGTTTGATTATTACATTTAAGAATCCAACCTCACGTTTTTTTATCAGTAGAATCCAACCTCACTTAATACAATTTAATCGAGTTATGTTTACTCAAATAAATCCAAACATTTTTGTTTCTTTAAAATTTGAGAACTGAACTTGGTTACTCAAAGTGGATATAAATAGTGCACATTCCAAGAACAAGGTATGTCATTACTGAATATACTATGATAACCTAGGATCGAGTACTCTTTGTTGACTTGAGCGTTAGAGTGTCTTCTACAGATATCCTCATTCAACATTCATCTGGAATTGGGCGACCAAGACCTAAATGAGAGGAACAAACTGAAGTGCGAGTTGACCGCCCATCAAGAAAAAGGAAGACAAAATCCATCAATAGTTTTTTAATCACACCTCCCTAACAAAAACAACAAAAACAACAAAAACAATATGTTTTTACCTAGCAATAATTTTTTAGATATTTGTAACATCTGTTAAATTTAGGAATTTAAGTATTTCTAAACACATGTTTGACTTTTGGTGAGACAGTATTCCATGTTTTCAGAAAGGGAAAAAAGAAGAAGTGAGAGGTAGTGTAAAAATAGTAAATAGTTTTGAAAACAATTAAAAGGTAAAACAATTTTGATAAAACATAAAAACGAGTATTATTATTGTAAACAATACTATATAATCACAATTAAACAAAAAAAATGTAACTAATCCGCATCTGTCCCATTTATCACTGAAATTTGATCCATAAAATCCACATTACCTCACCAATTGGACGGTATTTTGCACTCATCATTTCCTTTGTTTTTATTGTTGTCAATATTGTTCTCATTTTTATTTTTTCTTTCTGAAATTCTTGTCCAAGACAGGGAATTTGGACCCTACACGTGAAATATGGTTGTAGAGTGAAAAAAAGTTTTTTGTGATTTGACTGAGGGAATGTATTAAATGGATGAAAAATGGAATTGCATAGTATATGATTGAAGTGGGGAAAATAATTGATCCGATCCGAGGAAGTGTGGAAGATCCTCTTAATTGAAAAGTGTGTGAAGTATGATTATTATAAATGAGAGAGTGGAGAAGATTGTAGATAAGTATAGAGGGGGCCCTGAATAGTTATAGTAGAAGTTTTAGAATGTGGTTTTGGAGAAGAATTGGAATTGTGAAGTTAAGAGGCGATACACATTCCGTGCGTGACTGTTATAATTTCGTGAAAGGGCCCTTCACATGGGGCACGGGATAAGAATGGAATGGGCTTCTGGGCTTGGGCTGCTGTCACTGTCTCGAGAAGGGTAATGCCAAACACTGCTGCTACTCAGTACACTTCTGCATTAACTGCATCTCTCATCTTCTCCTATTGTCTTTGCCTGCAAGGGATCCACCACATTCCCCAATCACTTCCCTCGCTTTTTCTACTCAAAGCCTGCAAAATTATTTGGTAAATTATGGATTTAAAAAAATAATATATTTTTATAACACAATTTGTTAGGAAAGTGGCAACATATTGTTGTAAAAACAGAGTATTGCAAAATAACAGAGTATTGCAAATAAAGTGCAGAAACAGAAATAGAGGATGCGCAGAAAAACCCTAACTCCTTCATAGTGCCGTTGGAGGAAATATCGGAA
>Ga0123342_1001101_pt1 | contig 44976 bp, 16 predicted proteins | sample Turbeawhitnodule_FD_89960 | JGI IMG/M metagenome (GOLD analysis project Ga0123342, IMG submission 89960) | Root nodule microbial communities of legume samples collected from Mexico - Turtle bean Mexico white nodule | ecosystem: Host-associated > Plants > Roots > Nodule | place: Mexico: Nepantla...
TTAATTATTATTATTTTTTTCTTTTTTATACACAAGGGTAAATTTATAATTTTGTAATTTACACTATTAAAAATAATTCAAAATACTCTTACAACCATCACATCACTCACAAACTTCAATAAATTTTCTTCACAAATTCACTCTAACATACCTTAATCCAAACAATTTCACTTTCTTCCCACTTTCCTCTTAAATCACTACAAATTCACTTCCCAATCCAAATACACCCTTAATATTTGGTTAATTTCTTTTTCATTATTTTTGTTTTAAGAACTTTTTACTAATTCCTTTACATTACCTAACAATCATAGTTTTGTTTCAAAGTATGAAAATTACACAAGAAGTTTATAATTTTGTTTCATTTTAATATTTTTTGAAAAAAAAATACAATAACCTAAAAAAAATATACAGAAACGGCATAGGATTAAAGTATAGTAATTTTTTGGTGGTGATCCAAATAATAAAAAACATTCATTTAATAATCCAATAAATAATATTTTAATTATAAATAATTTATTTTTTAATTAAAATATTATTATAATAGATTGTTAAGTAGATGTGATTTAGTTTTCCCTGTAAAAAGTTTTTTTTTTCTATTTTTTTCATGCAATTTAGTAAGATTTAGGAGGATATTGATGACGTAACTTTGAAGCAGAGATTGAGGAGGACAGAGAAAAAATTGGAAGGGTTTGATTTGATGATGAAACAGCAGCAGTAGAGTAGAGTGACAGTGAGAGAAAAATGGAATCGGGTGGCGTGTGGTGGTGCGTTTCGGCAGTGAAGATGGTAGTGGAGTCCATAAAGATTATAGGCTGCAACAAACTGGTGTTCGCATCAATTCTGCTTCTCACCACCCTCCCTCTCTCCACGCTCCTAATCTCCCAATCCATCTCCACCCACTCCCTCACCTCGCAAATTCACCATCTCGAGGCCCTCGCACGCTACGCCCCCACACGCTTTGAGGCCCGACACGTCTGGCTCCAGTCCCGCCACGACGCCCTTTCCCTCCTCCGCCTCAAGGCCCTCTTCTCCCTCCCCTCTTACCTCCTCTCCCTCGCCGCTGCCCTCTCCGCCGTCCACTCCACCCGCCTCGCCCTCCACGCCAACGCTACCCCCTCCCTCCTCTCCGCGGCCCTCCGCCTCTTCGCCACCACCATCTTCGTCTACGCCATCCACTTCGCCTTCTCCCCCCTCCCGCGCTTCCTCGCTGCCCTCGCCTCCTCTTCCTCCGCCAGACTCCTCCTCCTCGCCGCCGGGTCCGCCCTCGAGGTCTACCTCATGGCGGTCACGAGCGTCGCCCTCGTCGTCTCCGTCGCAGAAGAGAAGTTCGGGTGGGACGCCATTCGGGTCGGATCCGCTCTGATGGAGGGGAGCCGGGCATGCGGTTGGGCCCTGTCGGGTCTGTTCGTACTGGGGTCGAGTCTGATCGGGTCGAAGGTGGAGCGGTTGATGGAGGCTGAGGATTGGATCAGGGTTGAGGATAAAGCCAATGTGATAGTTTGGTACGGTTTGTTAGTGCTGTGGAGTTACGTGATTATGACGGTCTTTTACTGCGATTGTAGAAAACGCCATCCAATTAGTTTACCTCAACCAGAGGAACTGCAACTATCTGTAACCTAATGTGAAGTAATCTAATCCAACCTCATTTTTTTTTCATGTACAATTCTGTACTACAAAGTAATATACAATTAATGTGAAGATTATGAATAGGGCTTTATGATGTGTAACCATTGTATTTTTTTTATCAACAACGATGCCCAAACACAGATAAACAACTAGGATACACAAAACAGAGGAAAGCTAGAAAAAAAAAAAACAACACCCTGCCAAAAAAGGTTGAAACATTCTTACACCGAATGTATCCTAGAAAGAACTAACCGCCTACAAAGAAAAGTCCAGCAGCATGTGTTGTCACTAACAAAACAGATGGCCACATTTACAACAACCCAAAACTCCACTTAAGACATACCCCTTTGCCACCATCACCTAACTCTTTGCCACTTTGTAACCATTGTATTGTTATGTGATTTTCTTTACTTCTCCACTCTTGGAGGTTAAAAGACTATATGATTTGTTTGTATACGTAAAATATTACTTGATAAATATACTTAAACATGATGTTATGATGTTGTGACTATTTTTAAATAGTTTTGATTTATGATAAATTAGGGATTTTGATTTTAGTTATATAAATATGTTATTATATAATTCTTTAAAAGAGAAGACCTTATATATATGAATTGACTTTTAACAAGGCAAGTAGTATATATATATATATGAAGATGATTTATTTTTATAATTGTTTAGGTGTACACAAAAGAGAGTATACTATCATCCTCACTCCTCCGTTCCCACATCAAATTTCACATATTAAATAAAACAACATTAATTTCTAATCTCACTCTCCACTCCATTTCAAACAACTCTATTCTTTGGTAGAATTGTACCGTACCGGATTTGGTCGGTCATATACCAATTGGTCCGACTTGCAAGATGGCCTGAAGCCAAGATCACCATGATTTTTGGGACTATTATTATAAACCCCTCATAATTATGTCAGTGTAATAATATTAATTTAGATAAATATATTATGAGATTCAATTTTATTAATGCACAATATCCCGATCTATTTGAATGCGTTGATTAACTTGCTCAATATCCCTTATTATATTGCATTATTACATCCAATTATATTACAAAATACTATGATTTTATATACATGATATTCAGATCTTATAAACAGATACTATAATATGCCACATTAAAGCCGGGAGAAACCACTGTCAAAGTTCCAAGCCCATGAGAGCTTATAAATAGATGACCACAGGGGGTAGGGGACTCGAATTTTAGCATTATATTCATTATATACATGGAATTTTATGCTCTTACTGATTTGAGCGTCGAAGTGTTATCGCAAGAGTCCCTCGTTCTTTAAAGGCTGGTTCACTAAAGCTTGAATGGAGACCACCAGGAGCTCATTCAGATTCTGACCGACCTCGAGCTGGCGAAAACAAAAATCATCATTCTTTGTGTATCTACCATCAAGTGAATCCTAACCTTAACGTGAATATCATCATACTCTCTAATTCCAAAACCACCAATGAAGAAAAGAGAAAGCTTGAAAAAGAGAAACTCAAACCATATGAGAAAAAAAGTTTGATTAATTAATTCGTCATTTTTACATATTATTTTTTGTTTTTTAATTTCAATTCATCCAAAATTATTTTTGTATGTAAGTTAAATTTCTATCATATGAAAGTTGAACAAAAGAAAGAAATAGGCGCTACGCATGTGTTTTCACTAGTTTTATATATATAACACATATTATATTGACTTGACTGATTTGATGGACAAAGTATTGCGAACAAGGAAAGTTTTTTTTATCTCATTTTAGATTTCGACAAATCCAGAAATTACAATTGCAATGTTTCTGACTTTTAGTTTGAAAAGTGTTGGAAATCTCTCCTTATTCTAATGAGACTATGACCAATAAATCTTGATAACCAATCCATTGAATATTTTCAGTGATGGTCACTCCAAAAGTCTTGGAATTGTAACTCTCTCTTGAAAATGTGATGAACATTAATTATCCACTATTTCTCTGGGATATGTCTTCCTCTCATTCTCTATATAAAGGGAACTTGTGAGAAAGAGAAAAACAAGCAAGTGATAAGAGCAACATAGACAGTAAAAAAAAGAGTTGATATCCACCATACATGAGATTAGAAATCTCAGTAAAAAGTTAGAGAAACATTGTATTTCATCATTCTTGGGTGAGATTGAGTGTTATCCTCATAGAGTGAAAAAAAAAACAAATATTTAGGTCCTGTGGATTTTTATTTCTCAATAAGAGAAGGTTTTCTCAAGTTAAAAATTATCGATCTTATTATTTTATTTTGCTCTATTTTCTATTGTCTGCTTATTGATTCCGCAAATGTCCATTTTATATCTACACGAAAGAGAGAGAATTAGTTCTAATTTGAAATTCATTTATTCTATTTCTTTATTCATACTTTTATCTCTTTTAAGTAATTTTGAAAATTAATAAGTACATGGTGTGGAAGGAATGAATAGTAAGGAGCAATCATCCACATGTCCAGGTACCATTTGAGAGTGACAATGTAGATAAAGTTTTTTAAAGGGTGGATAAATTGTTTTTATTTGTTGATAAGGTATTAGGTGGAAATATATCATGTTGTTTGACAGAGTTTACTTTTTTTTTTAAACATTGAGTATGTTGATTTATATAAAATGTATTTTTTGTGTTATTATTTATTAAATTTGTTATAATATATCAGAATTATATGTTGCTTTAATTTTTAAAAATATTTAGTATACTTACCTAAATAATCAAACATAAAAGATAACTTTATGTATTATTTAAAGGTCTTTTATAAAATAAGTTATTAATAAAAGTTAAATTAGACCTTAAAACAAATTGATATTAAATAAACATGTTAGACTTGACTTGTTAAAACATCGCCCAAACCAGTTTAAAAAAATTATTGTTGTCTTATCTTGAATAACAACATTTTTAGTTTCAAATAAATCAGTCAAATCTTAACATAAAATCGTAGCAAATCATACTTAAATTTTGAATTTTAAACACACTATGGCTATTTAAAGAGTGCATTGAGTTCTAATTATTTGCAAATGCATGGCCTCGAACCAAACGTAACTAGTCAACTTGAACTATATTTTGTTTCCAATCTAATAATCTACGTATAGCAGAGTCGAGCTGGACTAAACTTGCCCAAATCAACATCTTTAAGAATTTTATATTATCATGTTTAACTTGTAATTTAAGAATTGCTGTATAAAGAAAACTTATAATTTAAGATATATACTACTATCTTAAAATTACTTCCTAAAAGACACTTATCAAGTTATCACGAATTATAAAATCTTTCTATTTTGCTTCCTTAACTGTATTAATTTTCTTAATTAACAGTGCCAATTATGTCAAGTAAATGAAAAATTGGTTAGTTTCAATTGACTGCAAATAATTAGTTAATAAGTTGATGTTTGAAGGTATTTCCTGATTAGAAAATATCTTTCAATTAAAATGTATTTATTTAAAAAATTATATTGTAAAATTCGGAAGGTGTAAATAGAAAAAAAAAATCATTGTGAAATTTGAAATATATATATTTTTTTAAAAATGATATTTTTGCTGACTTATGGGAGTCTAAAAGAAATAAACGTTGTTTAAATGATTCTAATATTATAGGTTTAATTTTATTAAATATATATGAGTATATTTTGAATGTTTTATTAATGCTTGTTATTAAATATTTAGTGAAATTGATGTTTTAAAATGGAATGTATTAAATTGAGTTTAGTCTTTATTAAGTATTGGTTTCATTAATGAAAAAATATATAAATTTCACTAATCTCCAAATCACTTAGATGAAAATTTTACTTTTAAAATGTTGATGAAGGTTTTGAATGAAAACATTGTCCATAAACTATTCGGTGAGTGGATAAGTTCAAGACTTAAATATTAGTTTTTGATGGACATGTCCTATGAAAGTTTGAATTTAAATTTAAATTTTTAAATACATGAGTAAAATTTAAATTTTTAAAATTTTTAGGAGAATCTTGAATGGAGTTAGGAATATCATTGATAGATTGATTGATATTACTGTGTAATATTATGCGGTAACAAAGTTGATAGGAAGTTTATAAATATTATAAATTATATTAACTTCAAAATAATATTTGCTAAAAATATGTATTAGTAAGTGAACATATACCAATATAAATAATGATTTTTTTAGTGGATAATAATAAAATATCTTTTTATTGTGATGTTTTGAAATATTGGGAATATATATATATATATATAAAATATTTTTTTGTTTTTTAAGATTAATTTATTTATTATTATATAAGTATTCACTTCTTTTATATGTTAAATATGCAAACATGTCACAATGTTTTGTTTGAATTACAATAGTAGTGAAAAAAGAAAGAAATAGAATAAAAGATAAAGTTGTTTGAATTGAGAAAAAAAGAGACTGAAAATTGAGTTGAAAGTTTGTAGTAAATATATTTAATGTAATAGAATATTTTTTTAAAATATTTTAAAATGATTTTTTAAAAATAAATTGATATAATTTTTAAAAAATATATAAATGAGAATTAAAAGAAATTTCAGAATGAAACATTGTTATTAAATCTTAATAAATTAAAAAATTACATTTCAAAATAATAGTATATTAAAATAAATTTATTTATAAAATATGAAAATTCAAATTAATTAGTATTATTTATTATTATAATATTTTTATTTTAATTATTTATTTGTTACAATATATATTAATAAATATGAAAATATTTAACTGTATTTATTTTATTTATTATTTCAGTGTTTTTTTAATTTTTATTTTTTTATAATATAGTAAAGTTTATTAATAATTATTAAAATAATATTTTATTTTATTTTATTTATTAAATTAATTAATTAATTTACTATAACATAAAACCTTATACAAATTAATATTAATAGTATAATTATTAAAATAATAGTGATAGAATACGTACACTTAAAAAATAATAAAATATTTATACACATAATTCATTATGATTTTAATATTATTGATTATGTATTACAATAATTAATTATGTTGAAATACATAATTAATTATAATTTTAATATAATAAATTATGTAAAAATCATATGTATACAAATTTGTAAATCTATTTTCAGTTATGTAGAAAGTTAAGGATAAAATTTTATCTTATTTTTTATTTATATTTTTCAATATGTTGTTTTTCGTTTTTTCATATTTTTATATTTTGTATGAAAAGATCGAAATACAATCTAAGTTGTAAGGAGTATAGGATCGAAATACAATCTAAGTTGTATATGAAAAGATCGAAATACAAGTAATTTTTTAATTGTTTTTTAATTTTAATCTTATTACAAGAATTAGAATGGTTTATCTTATTTTTCATTTCAAGAGTTTCCTCACATATATTTGAGAGAGAAAAAAGTGAAAAAAAGATTGAAAATGAATATATATGTTTTTATTTTATGAAATGTGTATATTAATTATTAAGTTGGAGAAATGCGAATAAAAGGTGGATAAAAAGAATGTGTAGCTAGGGGGTACAGGAGGGCAATGGCCACCATTCTACCGTCATCCAACCCTCACTTTCTCTCTTTTAACGCTCCTCACCGCTCTCCCACTTTTCTCAGGTAAGTTCGTTTCTTTTCCTCATTTTCTTTCCCGCAGCTTCCATGTTTACTCTCGCTGTAATCAAATTCGTTCACTGCACCTTCAATTGCAGTAGTTTATGCATTGACTTTATGTTTCTCGAACAACGATCTTACTTGCTTCTCGTTTATGCCTATTAGGTTATGAAAAAATTGTTTAATCGGATGGAAAGTATTAGGAATTAAGACTTTCCAAGTGTTTACTTTAGCAACAGTTGATTTATGAACAAAACTTATATTATACTCCATAGATGCTTTTGGTTTTGTACTCTATTCGGAATTGTATTTTCATCGTATTACATATCCATAATTTTATTTATCTATGATTTATTTGCACAAGTTTCATAACAAGAATCCACTTGTAAATGAAACTAACTATTTTATTGAGGTTCAAAGAAAATGAGGAGAATTCGCACTGATTGAAACTGAAAGTTGATTTAGAGATTTCATTAAGTTTATGCGTAACATAGCATTGATGTGATATGGTTAAAAAAATTATGCAGAGGAAGAGAGAATTTATCATCATGTAGGCTGAGATTGACCTATTCTAACAGGTAATTATTGGATTTTTACCATCTTGAAAGGGAATCTGGACAACAAACATATGCAGTAGGAACCTTGTTTTGCTATTGCTGTTTAACCACATTATACTCCTTGTTTTAGGTGGGGCCAGATTAAAGAGCAAGATGTAAGCATATTTTCCAATAGAACCGGAGGTCAAGCGGTTCGAGTCCTGGTAAATTCTAATTATGCATCAATTGAAGATTCCTTGTTCATTGTTGGTTGAAAATGACTTGTAAAACTGTTTATATGGGATGCTTCTTTTTTAATTTTGGATTTATGTAATATTGGTTGGAACTTTCAAGTTATAGGTATGGTCTTCCCAAATTGTTATTCATTTGTGTTGCTTTTTGTGCATTTCTTGTGTATACTGTTTTCAATGAATCCATCTTTTAGTCTAGACATGTACTGACGTAAAAATACAATTGCGGAAGTAGAAAATTGAAAATTCAACAGGCATGACGAGGAATGTAACAGGTAGAAAGTCATATCACTTTGAGGAATGACACATTTATGAAATCTGCGGGAGTTATAGGTATGACAAGTCTAATAGTGAAGGAAAACCTACATTTCATATACAAAATAATGCATGATGACTTCTTAGTAAACGAGATGACTTCCTTAGTATACCTGTTTTATGGCACATGTAGTCAGTCATGTTGAAGAATAGATAACAAAACATTATTCTTATATTGAAGACATTGCTATATCTTAATATGATGTATTTACTTCAGTTGACAATATCTGATGTTCTTTTTTATATACCTGTGTTTCAATGTTGTTTAATAGAAAAAATCATTACCAGTTACATGTGTATAATCGAATTCTTGCTTCATTGCTTTCTTTTGGCTCTCTGTGAGAAAATAAGGGATGGAATCTTCTCGTGACATGATACTCTTGAGCTTTATCCTGAACTCTTCATTGTGGAAATTACTTCATTATCTAAACTAGTGATTATAAATTGGGGATTTATGATTTTCAGTACACTTTTTTGGTTCTTTTATCCTTTTAATGCAATAAACTAACTATTATTAGTTAGATCCACTTCTTGCTAAACCCATGCTTCTTTTGAATATTTAGCTTAGGTTAATAAGTCATGTTTCCAGTTAGATTTTTTTTTCTACTTTTGTATCCCTTCTATATTTGACATTTCACTTTGTATCGATTTAATAAGGTATGCAAGTCATATAATATATAATGATAATTATACAGGTAGCTTCAGGAAAGGGTGATGCGGTCATGGTTGATCCTGTCGAAGCCAAGCGATTGGCTGCCAAACAAATGGAAAGAATTAAAGCAAAAGAGAAACTCAAGGTGAAAGCAGTCCTGTGATTGAACTCAAATCACATATTCGGGGTTATTGTCATTTAGTTTAGAAGCATATAAAAAGTTTGAAAGTCATTTTCCTTCCTCATAATTGTCTGTTTGGACAGAAGGAAACTGAGTATGCTCTAATGAAACTCTGTTTCTCAATTCACTAAAAATTTGGCCAACTTAATGTTGTGATTGTAGAGAAGACGCCAAATTGAGGCAATTAATGGAGCATGGGCAATGATCGGTCTCACGGCTGGCCTAGTTATTGAAGGACAAACTGGAAAAAGCATTCTGACTCAGGTGAAATTTGGAAATGTTTCTTTTAACATGTGCTTGTATCATGTGCAAGAAAATACTTCAAATAAACACATGCACATACGTGTCACATACACCTAAGGGGCTTTTTTCTAAAGTGAGTTTGTCTCTAATATCAGCTAGTAGGGGTGTATATGTATTCTACCTAATTCAGTTTAAGTGCATTTTTAACCTACTAAATTCAAAGACAAAATTGGATCAAATTTCTTATATCTCCGCCATAAAGCTCTAATCAAACAAATAACATTTAGAAGGTTTTTCCAACAAAAATAGTCTCCATCAAAAATATGTTTTAGATTTTTAAAAGATGCCCACTTGTCAAATGTGTCTTGATCGAAGTTTTATCCTTTTCAGATGGATTTTATTAAATTCATTTGACTCAACAATTACTTTTCTGTTTTGATGTTTAAACTTCTTTTCTCCTCTTTTCAGCTGCAAGACTACTTAGGTGCAATTGTTGGTTTTTTTGTGCGGTAGACTTCCAAGAGGTCCATGGATACATACATAAGAAGAACTCCAGAATTCTTTCTCACATTCTTTGTCTTTTAACTTTATATCTTTAAACTTAAAAGTATGCCAACGGTGTTTTTCTTCAAATTTTCGTTGTTACCTGGTAAGTGTATGTAATATGTGATTATACAAAAGAATTAAACTGCTAACCAACTTGTGTACTGATTGTTTTTCCCTGGTCTTCTAGCATTTATTGTTAAATACTTCGTACATTTTCTTTTTGTTACTTAGGATACCAATTAAGTTTTAGACAGCTGCAAGTTTCAGTGGTACAACAGACACAGTTCTCTTGTATGATCTCAAATTTAATTAAAAGACAACAAAGTCAGGTGCATCCAGTTTTAGTTACGTCAGTTTGATGATCCCATAACTACCTAAACTCTGCTAGTGGTTTTGAGTTTATATAAGAGAGACTAATCCAGATATTAGGATCAATCCCCTATTCTGTCTGCTGCACAAAAAGGCTATGCAGTGGTGCGTGAGATGTTTCTAATTCTCAACTTTGAAAAGAGGTATAGGATATCAGACACACACGCACACATAGATTTTCTATGACTTGAGAGTTATGGATCCTGGTAGAACCATACTCTGCTACTGCAGCACTACTGAATTTTTATACTACCTTTACTCATTAATAAGATGAACGAGAACATGCTATTTTTGAGCAAGCGGGAACGAGAGTTTTTCAATGAATAAAGCATTTCATTTTATTAAATTGCCAGTTACATATCGTTCCAGAACCATACTGTACTGATTTTTTAATTCGTATACTATACTGCTTGGAGAGAGGCTTTTGAACATAACTGCTTTTATTCTCAATCACTGTTCAGTTATAATTATCCGAGAATAAGTTAAAGCTTTATATTTCATAAGTTGTAAGAATGTGTTCAAACCAATCATTTCATTCTAACAAGCTCAAGTTGACATCAGTCAAAGGATTAAAAATTCAAAGCTGTCTTCAAAAGAAATTTCTGAAAAGCACAATTTTGTAGGGGCTGCAATTAAAAGTTGTAGTTAAAATTAATTGTCCAAAACTATTCAATGTAGTGAGGTAATTCGAGATATCTTTTGTTTCGTGGCCCAATGGACCTAAAGCTATCTAAATTTCAACTTTTCAAAGACACAGAAGCCCATTCGATCTTGTTTTGGTACTTGAATGACAGTTTTAATCATCGTTGGAGAAAAGTAGTTCTAAATAATAGGAAAGACCAAAAGGTATCTGGTAAAATTTATTCATAAATGATTATAAATGATTATAAAATTCGTAACAAGTTTGTTGAAAAAACTTTTACACCAAACAATGTTGCTTTTTAGAGAAGAAGAAATCACGAAAAATTCAAGATTTTGTTCCTTCCGGTTTGATTTGTTTCAAACTTTCAGGTTTCCTCCACTAAGATCAATTATTCAGTTTTTAAATTTTAAACAGAGTTGGGTCCCTTTCAGACAAAAATGCGCGTCTTGGATAAGAATGTAATGTCATCATAATAATCTGAACACCCTATACGCATTAACTTTTGTTCTCACAACCGGAAATAACGAGGAAACTGTCCATCAATGCCATAGAAACTTGCTAGTTTTGCTCTACCAAAGTTAGTCAAAGTAAGCAATGCATCTTTTTTTGAGTTCTGACATGGCACTATTCCGTTACTCCTTCTATTTTGGCTAATTAAAAAAATCAAATACCCAGGTTAGTTGTAAAACACGGATTATTTATTAATATTTGGTAAATTTCATAAATCTTTAGAACGAAATTAGCAATCACCGTATATTTAAAGGGTCACAAATAATATAATATCATTATAGGTACCATGCGAGACATTAAACTTGGTGACAATTTTTTATTTAAATTAAGTGATCCATGTACTCGTCAAAGGAACTAAACGAATAAAGAATTAAAAAAAAGTAAAACATAGTACCAGATTGATAGAAAAAGCTAGTCACACTGGAAACCACATCCCTTGGCTGGAGCTTTCTTGATGATAAAATATCGTGCAATCAAAATTTGGCGCACTGAAATATTTAGTAATTTTATAGTATCATGAAACAGTTGATACTTACTGCAAAAATTCCCTCTTTTGTGGAAGGAAGGGGCAATAAATGTATGATACATTAGGATACTGATTGAGATGCAGTTTGTAAAATGATTGAGATGTGTTCTTTTTGTTGGGCACGAAAGACGGTAGAAAGAAAGATGAATTAGAATATTAGGTTGTAGAATATTAGTTATCCACTTATCCATGCGCCCTATTTGAAATAAAAAGCGAAGCAGATCATGTTGCACTTCATCACGCTGCTTATTTTAATCCTTTGTTCAACTTAACGATAACTACAAATGATGAAGGTTGTCAATTTGTGTCTCGTGCTTTTGAAATTGCTTAGTCTAGATAAGGCCTTTGTTTGTGTTAGCGTGGAAATAAGATATCAAAGTCTTTGTCCTTCGCCTTATCTCCCAAACTCCAACCACATCACAATTTTCTTTTGTTTTTCAAAGACCAAAAACCTTTGCATTCTAGCCTGTCCAAGGGGAACACCAAGGCCTAAAAGACAAAGAACCGTAATATAGATTAGTTATTAGTAATAATATTCTTTGGTACAGAACCATAAGAAAATAGAAAACGAGGTTAAGGGAAGGGCTTATGCTTTGAATATTCCACTCTTGCTAATATTCAAAACTTTTGTCTCAATTATCTATGCATTGCATTCATTAAAGTCCGATATTTGTTAGTACTAGATCGTGAACTTTTGTGCTCATGGTGGAAAGAGAGCTTCCTTTCGATTTTTTTTATTTCGCTGGCTTTCTTATTTAAAACCAGTTTGTTAGGTGAGGTTATATAAACTAATCTCATTTTCAAAAGTAGGTTTGTTAGCTACTATTATTATTCATTGTGTTATTAACTTTTTCTATTCTAATTGAAATCCCTGGAAGATAATTTTCAAAAGTGATTCATAACATGTTAACTTTGCACCCATACATAGATGGCATGTTAATAATAAGTTAGATTCCCATTTATGTATAATAATCATTCCATTTGTTGTTCTACTCCCAACAGGTTTTTTTAAGTTCTGCTTACAATAGTTATATATGGGATAAAAAAACTTAATTTTAAAAACTAAGAAGTTACAAAAACAAAACAAAAACAAATGAAAATAATTAAATTGAAAAGAAATATATTGAAACTAAAAGTATGATAAAAAAAACTTTATTGATAATAATATGGTAGGGAAGATTTATTCCGTTGTATCTCTCATATGTAAATATCATTCGAAATACAAATATCTATTGTAAATTTGCTATTTTTAATGTTAATTAAGTCCAAAAATTTGATTTGGTCTTTTAAAAATAAATTTTTCTTTTTACTTTAATTTAAAATGTCATTTTTTAACTTCAAGTTAGACTCTTTTCCATCTTAAATTGTTAGAAATACATGTTAAAGTTAACTTTTATACTTGTACATTTGGAACCTCCCAGTGGCTTAAGAGGTTTTTTGGTCAATTGGTGGATGCAATTTGGAACTTGTTGAGAATTAAGTGTAAAATGAATAATGTGGAACTTTAAAAAACTTGAAATAATAATGTTTTACAGCAAAATTGATGCTCTACATGTTATACTTGTATAAAATGTTGGTGCATTTAGTACACATGAAACAATACTATTTTTTTTTATTATCAAATAAGAGTGAATTATGGGTAATGATTATCAAATATCAAATATTTGACATAGACGTGACTTATACAAAGTGGGAATCCATTGGGATATCTCAAAAAAAAAAGGTTATATTACTAGTAAGGGGGAAATTCATTTGTAAATTTTTTAGTTATTACAACATTATTTTGAAAATCTTTCTTTCAACACTTTACGAGAGAGTATAATTTCTTGTAAATTAAATAAACAAGAAGATAAAAGATAAACATAGAGAGTTTGCATAAAAAAAAATTATATTGATTTGAATATGCTTGAATCTATATCTAATGACAATCATTCACTCTCAGAATAATTGTTTTCACTATTTAGAAATGTTCAGATTACAGCCACAATATACTTATGAAACATAATCACAATTACAATTTCTTAATATTACAAACCCTTTGCAAACACATCAATAAAAGGTGAAATACAAATCAACAAAAGAAACTATAAAGATATCACATGTTTGTGATGGATATTGAGGATTAAGTCAGCTAAGACCAAACAAAATATTGAAGGCATAATCCTCTTAAATATTTTTCAATAATTTATCTTTAAATGATGTTCTTTGAACTTTTCTCGACAATGTTTATCAATATCTCAAAGTGTATGAGTTTTGTAGAAATATTTCTTATTAAAAAACAATCTCGAAAATTCAAAAAAAAAAATTATAAAGACATTTCAATTTTAACATAATTTTATGTTAAGTGATAATAGATTATCTTGTTTTTAGTTGTTTCTGAAAACACAAATAGAAACAATCTAATCAATTAATGTTTCATTTAATCGATTGTGCGCATAAGCATGAAAAGTATTATGTAAATTATGTTAAGTTAAGTGATAAACAATTAAATGTGCATTAAAAAACTTTTAGAAAAAAAACCTATCAACATCCAATTGATTATATATAAAAACATGTTTTTTTGAAATATATTGTATTGTTCAGTAATTGATTAATACTAAAATAATCAATTATAACCCTGATGATAATTGATTCTTACAATATATATATATATAATCAATTCAAATGTTCAAATAATGGATGATGATTTTAATTGTTTTTGGTTTTAATGATGATATTATCTTAACCATCATCTTAAAATTACAATTATTTACAAAATTATCATTACACTTTTTTCAACTACTATTTTATGTTACCTATACGTTGCATAATTTTAAACCATCATCTAAAAATTACAATTATTTACAAAATTATCATTACACTTTTTTCAACTACTATTTTTTGTTACCTATAGATTGCAAAATTTGTACTACTGAAGAAAAAAAGTCTTAAGAATAATTTGAAAAAAAAAATATTATATACATAAAATAAAATAATCACCTTTATTTTGTTATAGATAAAAAAAATTGTAAAAAATAAGCTGAAGAAAATCCCAACTTAAATTAGATGGTCCACCTAATAATATTTAAAAACTTACAAATTAGCTTCATAGGTAACTAGTCTAACGTATATAATCAGATATTATCATCAAATGGCAATGTGATAAACTTAACATTAATTATTATTTCTCACATTAGCAGTCACCAACAACCTATGTTTGGTTGGATTATTAATTTAATGAATCAGTCAAGCTGGCTACCAAACAAGATCCTTTCAATACCATTAATTAATATTTTGCAACTCAATTAGCTGTGACCCAAACACTTTTTTTTATTAAAATATTATATTTTCTGCATGAAATTTTAACATATTAATGGTTTCATATATTTTGTCGAAGAATGATGTATTTTTTATGGCTTCGTTGTTCAAATGTTGGAATCATCATATTAAAAAAAAGACAAGAGCCTAAAATAAATTTAAAGTAAGACTTGAAAGATAACCTTTAGATTTGTTTTCAATCCCCTATTGAATATGCTGATGTTGCACCGTGAAAATAAATTGTATATTAATATTTTAGTGCGAACAATATACATGACATCTATTTATTTCAAATAAAACTTTGAAATAAATATTAGTTTTGAATATATTAATTAAAACTTGTAATGAATAAATATTTTTAAACATATAAATTATATTTTAGATTATGATAACTAATTTATGTTTTATATAAATTTATTTTTAACTATTTATGTTTTTTAGAATTGAGATGAAAATAGCAGGATAAAAAATATAAGAGGTGAACAAATTCTTAAAATTATTCTTATGCAATAATAATTTTTAAAAACATTTTCATTGAATAATAGTTTCTAAAACTACGCTTTCTCTTTAGAGAGTTATTCTAATATAAAAAATAATATGGTTGTTATATTGTTCTTTTAAGGATTTTTTTTTAACATTCCTATATTTTTCCACATCTAATAATCAAAATATGTAATATATTTATAACTCTTTCATACAATGATTCAAAAAAAAAAATATTCCTTTTCATAGGAATTTTATTATATACACAAAGGTTTAAAATAAAATAAATATTTGCATCCTTCAGCTTCTCACTAAGGAGTTCTACAATCTGTCACATCATCTGCACCCGTGTAAATACACGATCATCACATATTAAAGAAAACAACCACAAAACAAATAAAAGAATAAGCTAGATATTTTTAAAAACTTCTAATATAAATAAAATTTTAAATATTCACATAAAACCATCAATTCTCATGTATTTCCACGTAACCATTAAACATATAATTAAGTTCCTTTAGTCACATTTATAAGTAAAATTTAAAATTTTCACTTAAAAGAATAAGCAATAATACACTAGGCTTTCAAAAGCCAAAATAAAAAAATTTAAGTTTTTATTTTTTTAACAGAGAGACAAACTTGAGCAAGAATGAGTCTCTCTCAAGAGAAAATTCTCTCGCTTGAGCACCATATTTTTCCACTCTATTCTTGCTTGAGCAAAAATTAGCTCGCCTGAGCGAAATATGCAAAGAAATCTTCATAATTATGCCTAATTTCATCATTCATAGCCAAATAAAAACAATTTCAATAACTCATTTCACTTCAAAAGTAACTTACATTATATCAACTATATAAATCAAACAAATTTTCAGATTCAATCAAAAGCATCTACCATAAATCATCCATATCAAAATCAACATATTCACATTTTATCTCAAACAATATTCTGCATTACTCATAAACAATCACTAGGACCCTGGGCTAACATTGATTAACCTTGAAGCTAAAAGAGTCACATAAAGCCTATGCAGAGACAAACCTAACAAATTCAGAATTTGACTCAGAGAAAAGAAAAAAAATGAGCTTACTCTATTAAAGATTCTGATCGGGTATTCTAGTAGTATTCACTGTCAAGAGTATGATGGCGGACTTCGATCGTCAAACTGATGAGCGAGGAGATCAAAATCTTAGAGAGAAGGCAGAGGAAAGGAAAAATGAGTTTTTAGATAGATGATGGTTCTTTAGAAATGAAACTTAAATAACTGAATTTCTATTTATATGCTCTTTTAAATTTAATAATAAAATATTCAGATGCTATTTTAATTGTATCACTTCTACTCTAAGACTATTTTTCTCGGTCCTTACAATTTTATTAGTTGGAATGTATGGTTTTTATAAAATAAGTTAAATAGATAACTTAATTTTGTAACATTCTTATTTTTTCACCTATGAATACTATAATATACATGCAATATCTAATTAAATATTTACATATCCAAATCTCATGAAGTATTTGAAAATATATTTCTCTTATTAAGAATTTTAATAATTATATTACTTAAAAAAATTATCCAACAAAACACAATTTCATCCATCAGCACATGGTGGAGCTCTATCACCTGTGAAATAATATGTTCTCATGTAAATACACAATCATCACAGCTAAATCAAACAAAAACAACACAAACAAAAGGGTAAACTAATTATTTTTAAAACTTCTAATATAAATAGAACTTTAATTAACACTCATAAATTCATCAATGTTCAGAGATATCCATAAAGAAATCAGGTGCCTATAAATTTCATAGTCGATACTTCTCATGTCAGATTTTTGTTGACCCACATACCAAACACTTGACTTTACTTTCGGAAGACTCACGCACCTTGTAACATCCTATATTTTCCCACTTCTAATATTATAATATGCATGAATCATCAACATAATTATTTACATATATACATATATCATCTCCATAGTAGTTCAAAATACATCTCTCTTCATAGGAAAAATAATATTTGCAAACATCAACAAAGTAATAAAAATAATATATATATATATATATATATATATATATATTCCATCTTCTCATTAGGGAGCTCTCTCACCTACAGTCTCATTTGCTCTATGTAAAATACACAATTATCACAAATAAAGAAAACAAAACACAATAAACAACCGGGTAAACTAGCTATAAAAAAATTGCTATATAATTTCAATTTCAATTTCAATTAACAAAAATAAAGTCATCAATAACATACGAATATTTATACTATTTGACCGATTAGATTGAATCTAAATCTATATAGATATAGATATTTGAATTGCTTCATTCGCGAGGAGCCATATGAGATGAAAATCTCATGTACGATCCTGTAATAAAGATGGAATTGAACAAAAAAAACCCATCAATTTTGTAATCAGATTTTGTAAAAAAACATAGAGGAAGAATGAAGAGAATATCTTCTCGAGGGAATTATATTTACTTCGGAAGATATGCTCTTCAGGCACTTGAGCCAGCTTGGATAACATCTAGTCAAATAGAAGCAAGACGGCGAGCAATGTCAAGAAATGTTCGTCGAGAAGCCATCAAGTGTCTATCTTAATTCATCATTCATATGCATATAAATAATCTCAATATCATATAATCTAGTATGAAAAGGTTCATATGACATGAAAGGCCAAATTGTATTTCAAACCGCAAACAAAATCATATGAACCTCCTTCGACTCTCAACACCTGATAATCTTCATCTATATGATTCCAATATATTAGGAGAGTCTTAATATCTCCTTCTAGACGAATCCCTAGTCAATGCACATCCTAAACAATCTTAACACAGTATTTTCTTTCCTGAAAATACTATATCTTAATTAAGATTCATATTCCACATCTCACAATATCCAAAATCACACAATTAAAGCATACCAAAGCTTACAATTTCAAAGCACACACAAATTCATCCATGAATCACCTAAATATCTAATTAAAGGTTTTTTTCAATTAAATATACATAAAAAAATTCATAAGTTATAATTAAAAACTATAAAACAGAAATAAACCAACATTTTTAGGCTCGCTTGAGTCAAAATCATGTAGCTTAAGTGAGAATGAGCTCGCTTAAGCGAAAATCCCTTCACTTAAATGAAAATAAAACCAGAGCCCCCATAATTCACCCCATTTTCACAACAAGATCCCTTCTCGCTTAAGCGAAAATGGACCTGAAAGTACCAAGTTTTACCCAATTTTCGCTCGAGCGAGAATCTTCTCGCTTGAGGGAGATGTGCAAAAAGAAATTTGTAAAATATGATCTATTTCACATTTTCAAAAAAAAAAAAATCCATTCAAATTGTTATGTTATCAAATATACCAAATCAAAGTAATAAATTCCCTGCTAGAGTTGGATAATTACTCTAATATAGTTACTTTATAAATCTAAAATACCATATATTCAATATCTTAAAATTAAAATTAAACAACCAATACTCATAAAAAATTACCCTTGAAGTGATTAATCAAACTATTAAAATACATTCATTTACTTATTCAAATAAAAAACAATATAATTTTACGACATCTGCCATATCTACAATTTCACATTCTAATCTCAGTCAAATTCTATTATACTTAAAAACAAGCAATCTTGCAAGAAAATTGGAACTGGTGACCACGTCACCCCCACATTCAGATCTTCTAACCTAGGGTTCTATTGAAAAGAATAAAACTAGCTTCCCTTACTTGAGTTTGAGTAGGTGTTCACTAAAAGTTCCAAACCTACCAAAAACTCAAGGGTAGTTTAACCTGCACCATAGAGTCTTGATAAAAAAAAATATAATTACATTACTAGGACTCTAAGCTGACAAAGAATAATCCTGAAGCTAAAAAAGTCACATGCAAGGGCCTATACTAAAGACAAACCTAACCAGATCAAAAATGACTTAAAGAAAAAAGGACTAAAAGTGAACTTACTCTGTCTGAAACTCTGATTGGGCAGTATTGTAGTATTCGTTGCTAGGAATCCAAATTGCACCACAGAGTCCTGATAAAAAATATAACTACATCACTAGGACTTTGAGCTAACAAAGACTAATCCTGAAGGTAAAAGAGTCACATGCAAGAGCCTATACTAAAGACAAATCTAACCAGATCAAAACTGACTCAAAGGAAAAAGGAACAAAAGTGAACTTACTCTGTCTAAAACTTTGATAAGGGCAGTATTGTAGTATTCGCTACCAGGAATCCAATGACAGACTTCGATCGTCATTTTGATGACATAAATGTTCAGAAAGTTAGAGAGAAGGCAAAGGAAGGAAATAAGAAAAGTTTAGAAAGATGATGATTCTTTGAAAATAAAACCTGAATAACTGATTTTTCTATTTATATACTCTTTTTATTTTAATATAATAAAATATTGAGGTGTCATTTAAAATACATCACTTATACTCTGAAGCTATTTTCTAGGTCCTTACACACCTCATTGTGAATCTACACAACTATGCACGTAATAATCTCAATATCTCGAATCACCTCATATGAACCTGAAAGACTAGGTTCTTTTTCACACGCCAAATAGAATCATATGAACCTCTTGTGTCTCTCACCACCTGAATAACTTCGTTTATGTGATTAGTAGAGTCAAGATACCTCCTTTTAGACACATCATTAGTCAATGTACATTCTAACAATCTTAAGACGATATTTTTTTTTTCCTGAAAATATTGTCTCTCTCTCCCTCTCTTCCTCTCTTCCTAAAAAACACACACATATTATTTCTCTTTTCACTTAGAGATACTTACTTGAAACCCCTGAAAAATTGAAAAATAAAACATTTTCATTTTCCTATGTTTCTCAATGATATTAAAGAATCTACAACTCCAAAATTCTTTGACAATACATAATTCATCTTTTACAACAATAATTACATCAATACTAAAGCATACTGCCACTTAAACATTCAAATGATAACAATTTATCAAGCTTTCATACTTCATATATTCAAACAATAATAAATTGTGTAGAAAAAAAAGTAGCTTTCCTTAGATTGAAAATAACTTTTATGTAATAATCTTTTTACAACTTTCCAATCTACTCTATAAAAGTAAGCCTAAGCCTAGTCTTATATTCTAGATGAGAAGAAAATAATCTCTACTTTTCTTAAAATATTGATCTAACAGAGAATCTATATTTAGAATATTGTTTTATGTTAAAGAGAAAATGTAAACTAGTTTTTAAAAATGAACTAAAATATTAACGTCTAATTTGTATTTATAAAATTTATTATTCACTTATTTTTTTAAAATATTTTGGATTTTATCATCTTTATAATTACCCATCCTCATCCAAAATTCTGAAAGAGGATAATTGTATAAATAAAATAAAAAATATTTCAAAAAATTTAACCAAATTTTCTTTAAAATAATATAAAAGTAGATATAATAAATCCATATGAAATAATTTGTAGCTCTCAGTTTTTTTTGGAACGAATTATAAAAAACATATTTAATATAAAATTAGAATATGTTTTTATAAAAGTTGATTAATTTTTTTTTATTTAAAGTATGTTAAAAGGTGATATGCCTTCTTTTTTTATATCCTTACAATTATATTTTTAACTACACATTCATAATTTATAATTTATTTGAAATTCTATCTATGAAAAAATTAACTTTAAGTTTAACTCAACATTATAAAATTTGTGGTTTATAAGGTGAAGTTTGCATCGACTTATATAATATGAAATGTATTTATCTCTAACCGATCTGAGATCTCTAACACCCTTTCACGTTGAGACTTATCGTTCGTGAGACTATATATTATGGATGGTCCGACAACAGATGATCCAATAAACCCAACAAATTCTTGTTATGATCGATTCTAAATAACTTTAATATTATATTAAAAAGTGGATTTACCTAACTGAATCTTATAAAATTGATTTATAAAATGAAATTTAAGATATATATTATAAATGTCGTAAAGAGTGTGAGATGTAGAATATTATAATTTTTTAGCTGTACTTTGAAAGTTTAGTTTAAGTTATTTGTGTACATATTTTACAGTTTAATTTACTTCAAAATTTTGACAGGTGCATTTCTAATAAAAGAATTGTTGTTTAATTCCTTATGGAGTACTTGAAGACATGGATGATTAGGTATAGTGTATTAAGTTTGACATCATTAATGAGTTTAAAATAAGATTATATGGATGGATAAAGATAGGGGAGGGGTGGAATGGTGTGAAGTGAAGCGTGAGAATGGTGTGTGTCTAACAAAGAGATTTATTAGAAATAAAAAATAGAAAACGATAAGGATTTAAAAAAAAGAAAGAGAGAAAAGATGAAAAAGTGAGAGGAGATGGTGGGAGCGAAAGAATTGAAGATGCCGGCCACGTGAATGGGTAAACTAAAAGAAGAAAAAAATAAAAATAAAAAAGAGTTTGTAGATAAAGTGGGGTCCACAGAGCCACGTAAATTGTGATGGGAGATGTGGGGCCCAGTCTATCCATAGATACTTTGTTCAAAGTTGCATCTCCATCCTTTTTACTAATTCTCACAAGTCACAGGCGCAGGCCCAGGCCCCGATGTTTGTTGGAAAAAGCCTTCCAGGATGACTGACATGTTCCCTCACCAAATCATCAACAGTAACGCCCCCTATTCTCACACGTGTCGCACTTTCTTTTCACCACCTCTTCATCTCTCTTCGGATAAGCTTCCCCAACTCACGCACATCACTACATATCTTTCTTTATTTATTTTTTTTCTACATATTTACACTTCAACTCTATCTTCCTATTCCTCATTTTTTAAAACACTCTTCAAAATACACTTTCCAATATCTTATAAGTTTAGGATGAATTTCCGGAAGAGATGAATTTTTAATATACTTTTTTTTAGTTTTTCTCTTATTACTTTTTATTTTTTTAATTTGTACGTAAAACTATTCTTTTATTATTGGAAATGTTTGTGCACAAATTTGTCAAAATACGTTGTTAGCTAAAAAAAATAAGATGAAATTTTAATATACTTTTTTAATTTTTCTCTTGTTACTTTTTATTTTTTAATTTGTGCATGAGTTAATTTTAATTTGTACAGAAAACTGTTTTTTTATTGGAAACGATTGTGCATAAATATAAATTTGTCAACATTGTAGTTTGTCTAAAATTTATACTTGAAAAAGAAAATTCCTCAATTAATAAACTTTGCACTGATTATGTTAAATGTATTGTTTCTCATATAATTATATTTAATTTGTTTATGTGGTATCATAATTTGAATTTGACTAGTTTTAATTCTTGTAAATAAAAATTACCTTAAATAATAATAAATATTTAAATAGTTAAGATAACAAAAATTAGTATTAAACAGATAATTAACATTTAATATTATAAAAACTAAAAACAATGCATAAGAACATATAAAACATAAAAATAATATACATACAAAATATAAAAATAATATATATAATCAGAAAAAATAACTCGACTAAAAATTAGTATTTCTTATTAAACTGAATGATTTAGTTAGAAAACATTTTTCTTAACTAAAACAGTTTCAATTTTCTTCCTTTGTCTCACAAAATTGCATATTACAATTAATTAATAAAATAACAATCCCAAATGTTAAATAAAACAACAAACTATAAACATAATAAACATAACAATAATAAGGTAAATTTCAGTGGGAGAAATACCATCTAAATTAGTAAGCAAAAAGAAAAAGAGTTTAAATACACTTATACCATGACCAATTTGTTTAAAATTAAAATATATATACAGTATGAATTATTTTAGTAATTTGTTTTGAAGAGATTTAAAAAATAAAAACTACTTTTTTTTATTAGAAAAAGCTTTTAAGAAAAATAATAAACATTTTAGAATTATAATTTAATTATTGTTTTGTTCATTTGGATATCTTGAAAAACTTGATTTATAAAAGATAACAAAAACGATTATTTAAAAAAAAAAAAACATTACTAAACAAGCTTAAATAAACGGTTACATGATCTTTATGAACAAATAATTAGAAAGTGCATTTGTTTGTCTGTGCTTTTACAATTATCATTTAAGAGGGGTAAGCCTGAGTTGAATGGAATTGGTGCAAGAGAAAATCATGGACCGTTCAAATTAATTAAGGATTTAAGACTAGGTTATTTTAGTTGACTGTTTATTTATTTGTTTTAATTTCACGCATTACTTTGGATTGAAAATTAAAGAGTTTCTTAATTAATAATTTATTTATAAAAACAGGTGTTATTGCGTGGGACTTTCGGTTTGGAAAGATGGAAGGGTTTATGTGAAAATAAAAGACTAGATCAACATAAAAGGCGTGGGTGCCAAGTCAGCAGTCAAAAGTTATCCGTGAGTGAAAGACGACACCCACACGCCACGTTCCTTAGGCACACATCCACGTGGCCACTCCTACGAACTCCTTTTACCTTTCCATCTCATACCAAATATAAATGTCACTACCAGTCACCCACATCTACACCCAAAAACAAAACAAAAAATTCTCAACTAACGCTTCATCTGTAACAACAGTCAATATGCAGAAAAATGGAACATAGGCTTTAATATAATGTAGGATGTGGTTTTTTTTTCTCGTTCTTTTTATACTAATGTCTTTTGTTTTTTTTTTTCATAATAATCTAAATTACACCCCTTATATTATCTATATTTATTATATTTATTAACATATAGGCTATTTGATGTGTTGAATTGTCTTAATAATATTATTAAAATTTATTTATTAAATAAATTTAATAGTGGATTAATCTGTTTATAAGATAGGAAAGTTATTGAAATCATTTTTGAGGGCGTAGCACTTCAAACCCACCTTAAACGTTGAGTTAAAAGTAATTCCGAGATATTAATCGTTCTTCAAATCAGCTGACGAATTAATAGGAAGGTTATTAAAAAAAAAAAAAATAAGAAGAATGTGAAAAAATATAATCAATTATATTACTAAAATGAAGAAGAAAAAATAAATGTGTTTAATGAGACAGCATGATTAATTTAGATGTAGTAATTTTAAATAATTATAAAAACAGTGAGCATAGTTATTGTGTTGAGATAGGAGAGAGAGAAAAGCGATAGAAGTAGAAGGCATCCGTGTGAACATGGAGTTGGATGTTGTTGGCGACCCAGTAATCCATTTTGCTTTTTCTCTTTTAAACGTTTCCATTCTTCCCACCTGTCCATCATATCCCTCATTTCTATCCACTTTTTCACTCCTGCATTCAACCACACTTATCTACAATTATTCCCCTCACTTTTTAATTATTAAATTAATTAATTATACTATACATTTTATGAAACCATTTTTTAACTCACCTCTACGTTATTGCAATTTAATTAGTAGCGGTAGTAGGTTAATAGTCAATGCCATAAATAACGTTATCCTCTCCTTCATTTTTTATTCTATCCCTTCCTTTTCTTCTAATTTACAATGAAATTTTTTCATTATTTTCTGCATTTTGTCTCACATTTCCAATTCACAGCTCAATAACAATGCACAATTCATGTGTACTCATCTCTTTACCAATGTGGACATATGTATGATTTCATATTCATGTGGGTAAGAAACTTTATCTTAATCAAAATTATTATCTTAAATATTCTGACTGAGAAACCGCCACATTAAAAAAAACTCTTTCCTCTCTAATTCTAACATGACTCTTATATTATTTAACTTTAGGGACGTGCTGTCGACAATTATATTCACAATAATAAAAACAAGTTATTGAATAAAATCTGAATATGGCTAATAAGAATGGAAATATTGTTTCTTTTACGTTGCCGTAAAGACCACGTGATCCTATGAATTTGCATTCAATTCATATTTCCCTTTTTTTCATCCTTTAACACAACTACATCCTTATCCGCTTCTACCGGCTATAACCGGTAACCTTCCCACCCCCAAGAGAAAACTATACCACAGTAAGGTAATAAATGAAGGATAACGCCATCATAGGAGAGAGAGATAGTAGTCGGTTACAGTTAGCAGTGAGTAGAGAGAAGAGTCGTGAAGTAGGAAACTGAGATGAGAGAAGAAGAAACGTGAACCGTCGGATGAAGGCGTTTACATAAAAAACCGGTTGGGTTTTTCTTCACTTCGTTCTTATCCTCGCCAGGGTCATAGTCTTCTTGCAGACAAAAACGCCACCCACGCTCTTCCATTATGGAAGGTGCATCAGTATCTGGGATTTCTATCACTCAAAGATTCTTCTTTCTCTAATACCACCATCATCTCAATCACAACAGAAAAAAACGTCACTCCTGGCAACAAAAAACCTCTTTTCTTTGTCATCTATTTTTTTCTTTCCGGACAATGCTATCGAGATCTTGCTTGGGTCTTTTGAATTTGGTATCAGTGGATGATTACCAAGCGCTGCGACGGGTTCCGCGTGTGGTGACTACGGTGGCCGGAGACATACCGGAGTTGGACATTAACGCCATGGAAAATTCCGGATCCGACGAGTTGGTTTCGCCGATGCCGCGCGAGAGGAGGATCGTGGTGGCGAACCAGTTACCAATACGCGCGTTTCGTGAAGGGAAGAAATGGAGGTTCGAGTGGGACAGAGACAGCCTCGTCCTTCAGCTCAAAGACGGGTTCCCTTCGGATGTGGAAGTGTTGTACGTTGGTTCTTTGAAAGCAGAGATCGAAGCGTGCGAGCAAGAAGAAGTTGCTCAGATACTCCTCGAAAGGTTCCGCTGCGTCCCAACGTTTCTACCCCCAGAGGTTCACAACAAATTCTATCATGGTTTCTGCAAGCATTACCTGTGGCCTCTCTTCCACTACATGCTGCCCATGTCGCCGAGCCAGGGCGCGCGCTTCGACCGTGAGCAGTGGAAGGCCTACGTCCTGGCCAACAAGATCTTCGCCGACAAGGTCACCGAGGTTATCAACCCAGACGAGGATTTTGTCTGGGTCCATGATTACCACCTCATGATCCTCCCCACTTTCCTCCGGAAGCGGTTCCACCGCGTGAAGCTGGGGTTCTTCTTGCACAACACGTTTCCGTCCTCGGAGATATACCGGACCCTGCCTGTGCGTGAGGACATTCTCCGGGCGTTTCTCAACTGCGATTTGATCGGCTTCCACACGTTCGACTACGCGCGGCATTTTTTGTCGTGTTGCAGCAGAATGTTGGGGCTAGATTACGAGTCCAAGAGGGGTTACATTGGTTTGGATTACTACGGCAGGACCGTGACGATTAAGATCCTCCCCGCTGGGATCCACATGGGCCTCCTGGAGTCCGTGTTGTCGTTGCCGCAGACTGCAACAAGGGTGAAGGAGTTGAAGAAGGAGTACGAGGGGAAGGTTGTGATATTGGGGGTGGATGACATGGACTTGTTCAAGGGGATTAGTTTGAAGTTCTTGGCTTTGGGGAAGCTTCTGGAAGCGGACGAAGGTTTGCGGGGCCGTGTTGTGTTGGTTCAGATTCTGAACGCTGCCAGGAGCAGAGGGAAGGATATTCAGGACGTGAAGAGCGAGAGCGAGGCTATTGCGAGGGAGATCAATGAGAAGTATTCGCAACCGGGGTACAAGCCTATTGTTTTCGTTAATGGACCAATTTCCACGCAGGAGAAGGCAGCGTATTACTCCATTTCCGAGTGTTGCGTCGTGAATGCTGTGAGGGATGGGATGAATTTGGTGCCTTACGAGTACACTGTTTGTAGGCAGGGGACTGTTGCTTTGGATAAGGCTCTCGGGGTTGAAGGCGAGGATAAGAAATCCCTTCAACAGAGCGTTATCATTGTGTCTGAGTTCATAGGGTGTTCCCCTTCTCTCAGTGGAGCCATCAGGGTTAATCCGTGGAACATTGATGAAGTCGCTGAGGCAATGAATTCGGCTGTAACAATGTCGGAGGCAGAGAAGCATTTGCGCCATGAGAAGCATTACAAGTACATTAGCTCTCATGATGTGGCTTACTGGGCAAGGAGTTTTGATCAGGATTTAGACAGAGCTTGTAGAGAGCATTATTCCAAGAGGTACTGGGGTGTTGGATTCGGATTGGGGTTTAGAATTGTTGCTCTAGATCCTACCTTTAGGAAGCTCTCTGTAGATCACATTGCCTCTGCTTATAGAGATACACACAGTCGGTTGATCCTTTTGGACTACGATGGCACCATGATGCCACAGGCCTCAATAAACAAGACTCCAAGCATGGAAGTTATTTCTGTCTTGAATTACTTATGCAGTGACCCCGAAAATATGGTGTTCATTGTGAGCGGCAGGGATAAGGATTGCTTGAGCAAATGGTTTTCTCCCTGTGAGAAATTGGGTCTCTCCGCTGAGCACGGTTACTTCAATAGGTACATTGAATTTCCATGTTGTGGAAGATTGGTAAATGTTCGGTTTTGATGTTTCTTGTTGCGATATCATCTTTTCGTTTTTCATTTGTTTGCAGGTGGAGTATGGATTCCCCTTGGGAGACTTGCGGATTGACAACCGATTTTGAATGGAAAATGATTGTAGAACCTGTGATGGCGCTTTATACAGAAGCAACGGATGGTTCCTTCATTGAACACAAGGAAAGCGCAATGGTGTGGCATCATCAAGAAGCAGATCCTTATTTTGGATCATGCCAAGCAAAAGAGCTTCTTGATCACTTGGAGAGTGTGCTGGCCAATGAGCCAGTTGTGGTTATAAGGGGACAACACATAGTTGAAGTTAAACCTCAGGTAGTACTTAAATTAGGGCCTAAATGCGTATGTTTGCTTAGACAAATGGTATTTTAATTGGGGTGAAAGTTGTTTATGAAGGTGAATTTTGTAATGGTGATTCGATGAATTATTTGTTGTATGAAATGCAGGGTGTGAGCAAGGGTAAAGTGGTTGAAGACATCATCTCAACAATGCGAAGTAAGGGAAAGTCACCAGATTTTCTACTATGCATAGGAGATGATCGCTCAGATGAAGATATGTTTGAAAGTATTGCTCGTTCGGTGTCTAATCCAGCTCTGCCAACCATTTCCAAAGTTTTTGCATGCACTGTTGGACAGAAACCAAGTATGGCAGAATACTATTTGGATGACACTAGCGAAGTAATCAATTTACTTGAAGGACTTGCATGCCCATCAGCACCTTCCTCCTCCATAATAACTTCTCAGGAATTGTGAGGAACACTATAGAAACTGATACAGAAAACAATCTTTGTACAGAATGATACTTTTCATAGGATGATTTTAAAAGGTCAATACTTAGAAATTTACAGATTAGCTGATTCATGTTCTTCACATAACTTGCAGTTGAATTTTTTCGTTTTTGTATGAAACAATGATTATGAGCTTCTGCGCCATTCAATGAAAACATGCCAAACAACACTCTTTCAACAATAAAATAAGGTTTGAGGAGACAACTAATTTTCTTGATAATGATGAAAATGGTGGTTGGTGGATTAGGTCTTGGGCAGTGGCTGTCAATTTTACGAAGTAAAATTTTACCGTCACTCTCTATTATTTTCGTTAACTGCCTGCGGAAGTTTCCTGGTTTCTGAGTGAAAACCGAAACTTGCCATACTGAACTTCCTCTTATTTTATGGTTGGATGATAGTTGCTTTGATGCTGCAAATTGTAGGGAAAAAGTACGGTTTTTGGAGTTTAATTAAATTTAGGCACGAGTTTCATATGATGAGGCAGGCTCAGAGCATGCAGTTGTAGTCCTGAAAAGGTTGGAAGTACTATTAACTCGTAACAGGCTGGCAAGCTTTTTTTCCTTGCAAAGAACTTGTCATAGATTCTACAGTGTGTTGAAGAGTTAATTGTCAACAATATACATTCACCTGGACTCGTGTCTATTAAGATCTTCAACTTTTTACCAATCAACAACATAATTAGAACCAGCAATTAATGTTAACTTGGGGTACAGTCCTCAATCTTAGTATTTTTTTATAAATGAAATCATCACCAACCATTTATCAGAAAAAATCACCAAATCTTCAAACCTCTCTGCCTCATCTTGTCGAGCTAGAAATTACTAACTTTTTAGGTACTTAAATACTATTAAGACTATATTTGGATGAAGTTAGGAACGTCCTTTTAGAAATTCTGATTCACATCTTGAATTATAAAACACAAAATAAAATAAATAAAGAAAAATAATATTATTTGGGAAGTTAGAGTATTTTTGAAGTCTCTGAAATGAATCTAGATACACTATCTAATTCTTGATCAAACTCGTACGCAAATAATTATAGTAAAATAGTACTTACCATAAGAATTATATGAATACCGGCAACAATGGTTAGTTAGGAGGAAGATAAGATGCTGTGTTAATGAAGTATGTTCTTATTCTCCATACCTAAAACTTGTCATAATATGTATTACTTTATTCTGCAAGTCCTTGCTCCGTTGGGAGAACCACTTATTTTAGAACAGCTTGAATACTACTAGTACATGATGATATTTTTCTTTTGAAATTGAAGTGGGTCGGCAGAAGCTTCTTGTGCAGTACCCAACCACTTGCTCAAACTTTTCCAAGTAAAAGAACTGTTTTCTTTGGCTGGCTCCGACTACAACACCCATTTTCCTCTCACTTACTCATCAACTAAAAGCAGTTCATCCTACCTAAAACCAGTTTTATTGATTGACTTGAAAGTTCAGTACACAATGAGTTATCTTGAAGCCTAATAATCCAATAAGATTTGTCCAGGTAAACTAACACGCTGAGCCACGGAGACAAAGACTTAGCTAGCATATTCAATTCTATACCTAAGTATCATGAAATAGCTCAATCACATAAAAAGTTATATCCTAAGCAGCTTGTGTCATGTTGACACTTGGCAAGGAAGCTGATGGAATGATCTTATCCATGTCATGTGACCCATTTTCGGGCATCACTTGTTTCATCACAGGGAGCGGATGGGCCGTGAAAACAAACTACCTTAAACCAGTAGATGAAGTTATCTTATATTTGAATAAAAATTCAACCACGGATGATGCTTCCTTTGGATATCCCAATCCAGTACAAAAAGGAGGTCAAAGTCACTGAAACGTGTGCGGCAACTTTTCGTCCTCAAACTTCTTATGCTTACCTTTCCGTTTCACAAATTTGGAACGTGATCAATCAATCTAGGTGTTGTCCACATCGATGTTACATATGTGAATGAGGTATGCGAGGTGCGTGTCAAAGATACAACTGGTTCAAACAATGACAAGTGTTAAGGAACCGTTAGCCAGAAGACTTCAATTTTTCCAACACATATAAGATTAGAACGCTGACTCATCCTCTCCTTCATGTGAGATTATCTAACATCCCATTTATATGTGTGCAAATTTGTGGTTCAAAATTATTAAATGAGTTTCACTCACATTTTAATTTATTTCTCCACCCAAACACTATGAATTGATTAAATTCGAATTCATCTGAATTCCATAACTAGGCCGTGTACAGATTTTAGTTTTAAGCTTAGTTACTTTTTTATTTTTTTTTATTTTGGTCCTTCTGTTAATAAAAATATCAATATGAAAAATGTGATAATATCAAAATTTCAAAATTCAGTCAAGAATCTCAATTTTGAAATTTTACAATTACGTGACATTTTTATATGTTAAAATTGATTTACTTAGAATATTTATAAATTGAATTACCCGTAAATTAATGTTGACGATTTTACTAGTATTTGAATAGAAAATGGCCACATGATAGATTGTAATTCTCATAAATAGTGAAATCAAATTGAATAAAATAAATAAATAATATAACTAAAAGCCTTATGTTTTTAAATGTATTTATTAGATAATCTTAGATGATTGTTGTTATCTTACTAATAATGTTTGAACGTGAGTAATTTAGTGTACAAATGTGTTGTTATAGGTAAGAACCTTTATATTTGTTGTTAAAATAACTGCTCCATATCTTCTCTTAACTCTTTGTTGTCACAAAGTATTTTTCTTTAATTAAATTATTATAGATAGGTGTGTTTTTGAATGTTAAAAATTTATGTATTATGCTATCTTGAATTTATATAATATTGAACCTTTTTGTACATATTATTATATTAATTTTTTTATATAAAATATGAAGTTGGATTTAATTTTTTTTAATAAAAATATGGATTTGAATTTAAAATCCAAACCAAATATTTGAATTTATATTTAAAATCTAAATCTAAACCCTACATCCTAAACTCATCAATACCATATTCCATGATGTACAGGAATAGGAAACTCTCCTATTTTCACCAAAGATTTTCATTGAAGAACAATAAATTGGAATTACACTGCCATTATTCCTCAAGTCTTGAGGAACATTAGTCCCCAAACCTACCTAAGCATCATCCTCTAAAACATTACTCCGTAATAAATCACCATTATTTTTATCCATAATTATCTTAAGAACATATGGTGTTTTAGGTTAAACCTATTTTTTTACATGCTCTCTAGATATGACAAAAGAGCATTAACAATTTGACAACAAATGTCCTATAATTTGGCATGTATCACACAATTCAAGCAACCTTTCATATGCCAAAGATAAGAGAATGGAAAACATTCTCCTGTGTCATGTTCTGGTTAGGGAAGAAGTTGGTCTGTCATTTTCTCTTAAACAATCAACATTGGTCTGTCATTTTTTCTTGAAGAATCAATGGAAAGACACTACCTGTTGGTGTTGTTTTTTGCGGCTACCAAACATTGGTTTTGCGAGTCTCTTATCATCCACAACATGACCATGTGCTTCATCCGCTAATGATGAGGTTATTGATATTTAATTAAAAAATATGAGAAATTATGTTGTTTAAGTGGGATGTGTGATTAGATGCAGGACATATATTTGCAGTGCTGGTATATAATTATTATGAGTCTTTCAATCTTTTTTACTATGGCGAAAGACATTGTATTTACTCTTTTGTTTGACATTTTGTAAAAAAGAGAAATGTCTTGTTGAGAGTTATATATGTAGAAATAGATTATATGGATTGTTTATGTTATTGAAAAGAAATTGTGTTGAACAATTAGAAATAGTTTTTTTACTACAATTGAAGTATCCCTTTAATACTTTTATTTATTGATTCTTTATGGATAAAAAAAATTATTCCAACAAATATTGTTTCATATCAATATCAACAAAAACTTAGCATATAATCTGAAAAAGAGCGTTTTTCGTATAATCATCCAGAGATAAAGGGACTCCATCCTGTACAGAATGAAGAAAATGATCGACATCTCCAATATTCCTAATGTAAGTTCATTATTCGAATTAAAATCGAACTCAATGTAAACAAGCTAGGAATAGAGGGATTTAGATTTCAAGAACCCTCCTTAAATTCTCTATAGAACAAAAGCAAAATTATAAAAAACAACCCCCTTGACATTTAAATAGTGTGAAAATAATCTAGTCCAATTGAGTGTAGTTCTACTTCGTTCTTATTTACCATTAAAAGTTCCATAGATTGCATTTGAGCAAAAGTTACTATGTAGTCTTAAAGAATTATACGTACAATGAAACCTAAAAAAAAAAAGTAAATAAAATCTCATATAATAATATTTGCAATGGAGATAGCCTTAAACAGAGTCTTATTATATTTTTGTATTGGACTAAAAGTTAGCATGAAATCTTAAAGATAATTTAACACCATGAAATTCATAAAAAATAAATTAAAATTTTATATTATGATTCTAAAAATATAGATGACCTAATAATTTACTTAAATGAAATGAGATTTTATTGAAAAATTAGAAATATTTTTAACTAATTTATATTAATTAAATATTTCTTAATTGTTGCCATAATCTTAAAAAACTGTTTGTTAAAAGGAATAAGTGAAATACTTCAAAATATTATCCAGCTTAGACTTTTAATATTTATCCACACCAATCAATCAAAAGATTATTTTTTTTTTTAGTGAACTTTGAAAATCTTTTTCTCTTATACCCTTATCATATAACCCCTTTCACTGAATTTTCTCTTTTTACATTAAAGCATTTATAGTATCATCGATTTCTCTCTCTCTGATGAAGTGTCTAGTTCTTTATGTTGTAATTTTTTTATCCATTCAATTTGTAATTTTTTTATTCATTCAATTTTTCATCAATACGCAGTCTCCTTAAAATCTTCAATTGTTTATTATCCAGTACGGGCATCAGAGTATAATCAACAAAGCCATAATTAATGTAATTCTAAAACTTTAAAATGACAAATAAACATAACTAATTTTTTCCTAAATGTTGACACTTCAAAATAAATAAACCGGGGTAGTAAAATTGTGGAAACTATTCATTCATTTAGTTGTTAGTAAATGTGTTATTTTGGTAAAAGAATTTTCATTTCTCTTAACATTTTTCGTTTGTGTGTGCGATTTATTTCATGTAGTTTTTTGAAATGTGGGATATGAGAATAAAGTTTCATACGTTTGTTATGTGATTATACAAATACATACTTTGTGTATAATTTTATAATAAAATAAAATTATCTTTTAATTTATTAAATACTAAGGAAATGTGATTATGGAAATAAGTGAAACAAATATTATTGTGAATTATAGAAAGTATTTAGATGTGAGAATATTGTATGGAATGCACCTTTTTTTAAAAATAAAATATGCTGGGTTTTTTAATTTGGAAAATATTTTTTATCTGGAAATATTTTTTAAATTAAACAATAAAGGAGGTGTAAATAGAAAAGGATGCATATTATTATAGAATCTGGAATCTATTTTTTTTAAAATAATAATTTGGACTGTATAATTTGAAAGGTATTTTTGGATTTATAAATGCTTTTTGAAAATACAATGCAGGAGATGTAAATAGAAAAAAAAAAGTTTCTTCCTGCACCTCTATATTTTTCTTTCTGTATCCCTATATTCTTTGGAATACTGAAATTACCCTTTCTCAATTTTTGGTGATTCCAAAATATGAATTTTGAAAACAAAAAAGTGTTTATGGAATAGAAAATCTAGAAGGAAAAAAATCATTCCAGTTTTTTGGAACATATTTTTTTTATTTCTGGATTGGTAGATCTAAAATTAATAAAATATGTTCTGAAAAATATATTCGAGAAATATTTTAGAAAGAACAATTCAAAAGTCATTTTTAAAAGGAGTAAAACAGTCATCTTTAAAAATGATGGGGTGCAGGAAGAAACAACCTAGAAAAAGATACATTTCCATTGTAAAATCAGGAATATATTTTTTAAGAATAAAATGGTCTTTTGACTGACATATTGAGATGTAGTATTGGTTATGCAGGTATAGGAAGAAACAGTCTGTATTTTGTAACAAGGCAAACGGCCCACGGAATGGTGGGTTTGTAACGAAAGTAGTATTGGGCCTTCACTGATAAAGCATTTTGAAAGGTATAAACAAGTTACTATTTATACCCCCTTTCTTCTTCTTCTTTTTTTCCCAATATCCTCAATTATTTCTCATAGTGCCTAATTTTTCCTTTTCACAAAAGATACACTCCCCTGCCCTCCTTCCCCTCACCCTTCTTTTCACTAAAACATAAAACGCAGATTTCACATGCATTCCGTTTAGTAGTCTATGGAAATAAAAAAAACTCCAAAATAGATAATATGTAGAATATTAAGATTAACAATGATAATATTATTTTAGTCTATGTGAAGCCGGAAGAACATGAACATGCAAATACACAAATGTATCAACCAGTTACTTGTCCCTACCATGATTCACTCCTTTGTAAACTTTACTCTAACTATAATAATTAGTATTATATTATTTTGTTTGTTGTTTTCCAAATATAAGTGATGGATTTCAATTGTATTTGAGTTAGTCTGCACATTGATCTAAGTTTGGAAGAACATGTTAATCTCTCAAATTTTCAATCACATTAATAACACAACAAATAGTGTGTGACAACATCAACTTAGATAAAGTGGAGAGTATTCACATAAAGAGATGGGGATTTTGTTGCTTCCATTCAATGTTTGCTAGATTTACACCTAGAGATAATAGAATCTTGTGTATATTTGGTGAAAAAGGAGGAGGATGAACGACATAGAAAGAATTAATGATAATTTAGGAGAAAGAGAATGGGTGTGAATAAGTAAGAAGAAGGTGTAAATAGCAATTTCTAAAGTTGGATTACTGTAACAATTATTGGCCCACTACAAATTAGTAGTCTTGGGAAAGGTAACATAGGAAATTACTTCCTGCACCCAAGCCACTGATTTTATGTGAAATGAAAAAAATGCCTCTAAATAAAAGTGGGGGTGCGGATAAAAATACATTAACGAACTCCTTTTCCAAATACATTTTTGGATTTTGATTTCCATAACACTTTTTTTAGATTCTGGAATACATTTCAAACTTTATTTTCAAAATGTATTTTGTTGTATTCCGAAATTTTTTCTTAATCATATTTTAGTTTTCGAATTGTATTATGAGATTTCATTTCTGAAATTCAAGAATCTATTCCATATTTGTTTTTCCAAGGTGTATTATTTTAGTTTTGAATTTTTATTTCCAGAATAAAAAATACTTTTGAAAATTTAAAAGTATAGGATGCAGGATAAAAAAGATTGGGTGTAAGAAGAATTTTCCTTTTAACATAATAGGTAGGGTGAAACACAGAGATGGGCTTTTGTATGTATAAAGGGAGCATGCATTAAGAGAAGATATCTTAGGCCAAAAATTAATTTAACAGGTAACAAAATCTATGTAGATAAGCAGATGACATAATAAGATCAAATTGCCAGCTTGTTCCAGACCCATGGACACTGACATTCATCATTATACAAGATTTGAAGCATTAGATCGTCACTGTCCCAGTGTGGTTATGGGCACGTCTTATCCTCATTTTTATTTCAATTTATCTGAATAATTGCACCTTATTTTCCCATCAACTCAACAATCCATTCAAATGGTAGCTTCAATATTAATGTCTCGTGACACGGTAACTATTCCTCACCAATTTTCTCTCTATATATATATATATATATATATATATATATATATATATATATATATCAGTTTTGAATCAAACTTCGAATCATGTGTTAAATGGGATCCAAACACTGGTTTCTAGATAATTACATTGACAACTTCGAAAATCTAGCTGAAAAAAAGTTTTGCTTTAAAACTTAAACTTAGTTTTTCATGACTGAGTTTAATATTACACAAACCTGTTAATTGTGCAATCAGACGTTGTTAACTTTTTCTACTTAACTGTCTTTTCATTAGTACTTGATATAACTGCTATGATTTTTTTTATCAACCTGGAGTGTGACGTAGGAGCAATGAAATAATGTTATAGTAGATATAGTACTCTCTAACAATAAAATTGAATAATGAAAATGATCAATATAAAACTGATGGATGTTTCTTATAAATAATAATGCGAGTGAGAAAAAAAAGGAATATTGAAAAAGAGATAACCAAATTTAGAATAAAGTATATTGGAGGGTGTGGTGGTTGTAAGATTTCAAAGTTGAATTGATATCCATGTAGAATAAGAAGTTGAGGAAGATCTGGTGGAAGCTTTAGTACAAGGAAGTTCGTTCCAGCTGCTCCTGCCCCCTACCTCAAATCAGAAATTAATGTAAAATTTGAACAAGATATGGTGGATATATTTCCTCTTTTTTTAATAAATACATGTACTTTTTATTTTTATGAATTAGGTGCACACATTATCCTTGCACCTTTTTAGGATGATAAAATATAGGTAGTGGTTTCATTTAAACTTGGGTATGCTTCAAATATGTCAAATAGAAGCAAGCCAGAGAAAATGGCACTTTACCATGGTGCCCCCATGTGATTCACATCAAATGCTACCTAGTAGTGGTTGTTGGTTGCATGATTTTTGTACTGAGAAGATAATTAAAATATGAAGGGCTCATGCATATGCAAATTTTTTTTTTTTTAAATTACTTGATGCAAAAACCATCTAGGTAACTTGAAAGCAAACGTGATGGTGGTGAAGTGAGTGACTTGGAAACGGGGTCCATGGATTGATGAAATAAGAGGAAAAGGAAAATGAAAAAGTAAATTTGAAACAGAGTGAGGAGGGAACAGGTAAGCATGGTGGTCTAAAAGGCTGCATATCTACGAAAAGATGAGCAAAAGAAAAAGGCATGTTTTGCTTCGTCGGCTACTTCTTCCGTCATCCATGCCTCTCTTAACTCCTATCTCACACAATATTTAATTTTAATATCCTTTCCCACCAATTATTCCATCCCCTACGTTATATTATAATGTTTCACTACCACAGTACATAAATAGATAAAAACATATGGAGTTGGAAACTTTTTATCTTCCAACATAAAATAATAATAATAAGCAAAGCTTCAGATGTCAGCATCTGCTTTTAAAAGGCAACAGAAAAAGTTGATTCATACGTTATTCCTTCCAAGACAATCCTTTGCCTTTTAAAGGGTTTAGGTGAAGAATGAAAAGATAGAGGTGAACATGATTGGAGGAGAGTGTGAGTGAGTGTTATCATGGTTAATTGGATATATATGGGTTGGGTTGGGTTGGTTGGTGCTTTGGAGTTTTTTTTAGAATGGACTTTCATCTTCTACTTTATACAACATTACAAAAGCTTAGCATAATTGAAGCAGGTTAAAAGCATATGCTTAACTAATACTATGTCTTGTCTTCTCTCTGTTCATGCTTTCCAATCATTTTTGTCCATATCAACCCACTTTCTTCTCAATTCCTACTTTTCAAAACCCATTACACTAAACTTTCTTCAATAAACTACTCCTTATACATCTAATAACAATCTTTTCATTTAAATATATAATTGTATCTGCCATTTTCATTCTACCAACTATCTCTATTCTATCACGCTTCTACTTTTTTTATTGCCTATTTTTCCAGATAAATAACTGCACACCAATTTCACTTCTAAAAACTAGTATTTTTTTTTAAAAAGTTATTATTTTGAAGTCTAGATCTCTTGAGATTCTAAATAAATTTTGAGTCAATACCAATGGATGCTGGATTTTGTAATTTTCCCCTTCACAACATACTAAATTTGGGTTTCAATTATTCATGGGAAAGAAGATATCCATAGAAAAAATCAACGTTAAGCTTTTCTTTTTTTACAAAATTTCAATATAAGACTTTGTTCATAATACTTGAACTCTCTACAGTGATCGACCTTAACTGGTTACTTATATCCATATTTATTTTATTTATTATGAACAGTCATTCTCGAATTATCATTTTTTTTTAAAAATAAAATAATAAATATAAGTGTTTTTCAAAAAAATTTGATGAAAACTTACATTAAAATTTCATCATAAATGCTTGGTGCAACTTTTTAAAACAAGTTTCACAATGAAATATAAAAAAATAAAGTATCATTTTCATGAGTCCAAATATAATATATCTTTGAATTAATATATATAACGAGTCCTATTCATAAAAGTCTCCTGTACTATTCTTTTATAACATGATAGAGTAGTTTAAAGTAGATTAGTTTAGCATCAAAGTGAAATATAGATTTATAATGATTTACGCCTAAAAGTTACTTTAAACGTTTTTTATTTATTTTATATTTAGAATGTGAACATATAAAACTCTAAAATACTCCTTGAAACATAGGGTGTTGTTAATAAAAAGTAAAGATAGTTGTGATGTGGATCTAAATACTTGTTTGACTAAGTATCTGTGATGCTGAGTCAATGTACTATTGACATTTTTCTTAGCCACCACTGGCGACTTTAATTGCGAGTTCGATAAGTCCTAACCTTTTTCCCACTACAATTAAATTTCAACAGAGTTCCTTAATTATAGGGTAAAACCGAGTTAAATCTTGTCTTCAGGAATCATATTTTTTTTATTTTCTATTTTAAACTTACTGTATGAATTTCATTTTTATATACGACCAGTGTAAAGGTTTTCATAATAATTTAATCAAAAAGTAGTTTACACACAATTTTAAACAAACTAACTATCACATAAATGAACAATCTTTATATCTATCTATCTATATATAATAACAAAATGTTTATATTTTCTTGATATAAATATTTATTTTTAAATTTTAAAATAGACTTTTTATTTATAAAAACTGAATACACGAGGTTTGCAATAACTAACGCAATCTGTTGAATCAACAAATTTGTTTAAAAATCTATTTAAAGACATAATTATTAATAAAAACCTTTTAAAAATCAATAAACTTGTTTTAAGTAAAAAAAGTACATTTTGTAAAAAAAATAGATCTTCTTTTTAGATAAGTCAATAAATTCATTATTTATAGAAATTAAAATACAAAATTATGATAAATATAATGACGTATTATGTGTATATTTAATCAATAAACTTGTAGTAAGTAAAAACAAGTACATTAAGTCTTTATATAGATCTTATTTTTAGATAAGTCAATAAATTCATTATAGAAATTAAAATACAAAATTATAATTAATATAGTGACGCATTATGTGTATATTTAATCAAATAAATCTCCTTTCACGTTTATAAAATATTTCACTTAACCTACGAGTCAGTGCTTTAAATTTAATACTTAATAAATAGCTAAAAGTTATTTAATAAATCGACCCAGATTAAGTAATTTAAATTGTGAGTGAATTAGGTTACCAGTCTTATTATTTGTCGTGTTCCTACCTTATTTATTTAAAATATTTTAAACATTGAGATTTAAAACTTATTTTTTTAGTTCATTTACAGAATATAATCCTGGTGAAATTAAGATAAAAAAATTAGAATATTTACATTTTACTTTATAGATTAAGTTATTTAGCAGATAACTTAAATATTGATGAGTTAATAGTTATAAGTTCCGTAAGTTTTACACGCAATGACTTCAGAGAAAAATTATGAATCTTCAATATTACTTTTCTTACTTTTAAAGGTTGATAATTTATTAATGAATGTTAGTGAATAAGATATAACTTAATATTGACATTTTAGAGAGATTATCAATTTATGATATAATGGAGTTAATGTAATAAAATGTGTTTTATGTTCTTTTATTGAGACATACAAATAAAGTCATTTACAACCTCTTAAAAGATATAAGTTCTTAGTCTAAGTTTGGTAGTGTAAAAGATATCCTTTTTTTTTTTTCAGAACTAGTCATTATTAAGACTAATATAGTTAGAGACCAGAATCATCTTCCTACAATGTAATATTGGATTGTCCTTTTACGTAGCTATTAAAGAGAAGGGATGTTCAATCATCTCCTTATCTTGAGAGTACAAGCAACGGACTTAGAAGTAAAATGATGTTCAATGTTAGAATATCTCATAAATTACACTAAAAAAGAATACAATAATCCCCAATAAAATAATGAATGACACAACATTTCATTTATTATTGTACAAGTCCTAAATAAATTGTAAATAAAATAACATGCGATAGCAAGATAGTTGTTAAATACGCTAAATTGCAAACGCAAAACAATAATTTTGCAAAATAATTTATTAATTCAATAGAATTAGAAAGGGGTACATGTGAGAGGATGAAAATGTCCTAATATTTTTTTAAAAAAAAACTCTTGCTAGATCCTTCATATTAACAAGTTATTAAGATGAATATAAAGTAAGCTTACCTATTATAAAAACCAATTTTAAAGACAAAAAATAATTAGTTATTATAGTGACTAAATTAGAGATCATTTTAGAAACTAAAAAAATTATTGGTTTCTGGTTTCTAAATTAGTTTCTATTATTGATTAATAGTTTCTAAACTGGTATCTAATTAACTATCAAAGTTTTTGCTACTAAATTTATAATCTAAATAATTGGTTGTTAAAACCTTGGTAGCTAATTAGATATCAGTTTAGAAACTATTTATCAATATTATAAACTAATTTAGAAACTAATAATTTTTTTAGTTTCTAAAATAGTCTCTAAATTAGTCATTATAACAACTAATTCTTTTTTTTTTCTAAAATTGGTTTCTATTTGATGATTTTCTTGTAGTGTAACTTATATGATAGTCTTTTAGTTTTGTTAAAAATTAGGGATTGTGCATTATTAAGTTATTTATCTATGTATATAATAATTTATTGTGTTTGAGATCGATGATGATTGTGTAATATATTAAGTTATTTACTAACATATATCATAGTTTCTTTATTCGAAATTAAGGAGTTGTATACAACTAAATTATTAAGTGAATTATATGATAGTATGTGTTCAAATGTTCCAAATAAAATAAAAATGTATACAATTAAGATATTTATCAACTTATACTACCATCATTTAACTCGTATTAAAAAATTAACTAATAATATATGATTTAGTTGTTTACTAATACATAAGACAACTTAAATATCAAATAATACTACTCAAATTACATTAGGTTTTACATTGAATGAGTAAGAAGAGACAAATTAAAAATCTTTAAAATGACCCTTCTACAATAGTAACGATAATTCACCACTAAATAATAGTTAATGAAAGATTAAGGCAAACATAAAAACTAAAAAAAAAATCTTTTTAAGACCTAATCTAATCAAATAAACAAATGGATAAAGTAATTAAAAGAATAAGAGAGAAATAAAAGATTGTGAATGTTGATAATGGAGGCTTAAGTGCAACCCAAGAAGAAAAATCCTATTAAATATTCTAATTTAGAGAATATATCATCATCATTGACTAGAGCAAAGTGGAATTTACGAAAAAGGCCATAAAGTAAAACTGTGGATAAATCAGAGTAAAGGCATAGGTGCTTAAAAGGGAAAATAAAAGTGATTGACTTGTGGAATGATCGACGTTTGAATGATCTCAACACACCATTTGAACGTAACTTTTGACAAAACTAATTTATGGTGGGGACCTCACGCACAACATAAGGCGTGTGTGAGAGAGCACACGCTTACATGTTTCATAAGCTAAGAAAAGAAAAGAAAGTAGAATAAGTGGTAAATATGTGATGAAAAAAGGTTCATGTATACAATAATAGTATTTGACAGCTAATCGCTTTCTGATTTCGTTGGTAGTAGTAAATGACTAAACTAGCGTGGCGAAGAAAGGGATAATGGCTCACTCACTCGCTCACTCTTCTCGTGTTCTCCTAATAAGCCTTTTGGTGTTTGAAGGAGTATTGATTGATTGACAATAAAGTTAAACACGGACCTTTTGAGGCAACCAACTTTTAAAAAAGTTAAAAAGACTAAAGAGATGGAGGATTCGGATTCCTAAAACCTCAACAAGAAGAAGAAAGACAAAAGATAAAAGGTGGGTGAGCAGTTCAATCAATCCCAACACTCCCTCCCAGCAGAGGCCACCAAGGTTTAAACCTCTCATCACCCTCAATAATAATGCTTCCTCTTTCTCAACCATTAACTGTAACCTCTTCAATAGGTTTTATGTATTATCAAATTTAAATCACTTGTTGTGGTTCTTCACGCTACAATTCACCCAACAAAAATGCGTTCGTTTCATCGTTAAAATTTCATGTTCCGACAGCAACAGACACTTCAATAATGAATCAGTTTATCATAAGTTTTAATACACTGACTTCTGTATCAACCTCAAATTTGTTAGTGTTTTTCGTAAAAGGAATATTCTTGTAATAATTTTAACTTAAAATAATAATAATAAAAAACTTTTTAGACTTGCAATTTAATATTTTCAATTTACGTGAATAAAATGTAATAATTATGGAAAGTAAAAGTTATGCAAAATAATAGATTTCAGTGTGGTAATTAAGTTCTGGTGAAGACATTTTTATATTTATTTTTAAAAGTACTTGCTTTTACAAAATTAAATACGTAGAAGTCAATTAATTGTATATCTCTTATCAAAATAAGTTCGAAGGTGAAGAGTATGAAATAAAAAAACAAAGAGAAATTCAAAGGACAAATAGTTAACATTAACAAATAAAAAAGTGAATTATATATATATATATATATATATATATATGACCTTAATAATTTGAAGAGTTTTTTAACATACATATTTTAGTGGCATGTTTTTTATTAGCGTTAGATACATTTTTACTGTAACATGTCTATTTAAAGATACTTAGAGTAATCTCCCCTTGGGTCTTATAAAGAACTTTTATTCAAAAAAAATTTCGTCAAACTCATATATAGTACTCCCTTCTTAATATATCAACTAATGAGAATTCTTAATTTATTTGTTTCTCTTTATATAGATATTACTCTTTTTTTTTTTAAATTGAAATATGTTTATTTCTTCCATGCTCCCTCATTCTCACAATAACTTATAACCGTTAAATTAGAATTATTTTTATCCAATACTATTCAATAAATCCGTGCGTGGTTTAGTTTATGTTTTTTATTTAGTTAGTTAAAGGATACAATACAAAGTATGTTACTAAGAGGAGTACATATAACACTAATTCTTTCTTTGGATTTGAAAATGGTTTTCAGGAAGTTCTTCTCTGAACAAAATTTAAGATAAAAATAAGTAAAAAGTGATGTCATTTAGACTAAGTGAAAGATGATGAGAAATAAATGTATAATTTATGAAAATTTATCAGTGATAATAGTTGTGATTGATAAAATAATTTTTTTTTAAATAGATAAACGTATAAGATTATAAATTTATCTTTGTGGTTAAAATTAAATTAAAATAAAATATGATTAATTTTTTATATATATAAATAAATTAAAATTTATAAAAAAATATTTTACAAATTTGGACACATATATTTTCATAAATAAAAATTTTAAATTATTAAAAGTTCTGAATAAATGTAAATCATAAATTATTTAATTTCGTGTTTAAATAAAAATATGAAATAAATAAAAGAATTTAATTATTCAAATCTTAAATAAATACAAACCCTAAATTATTTAATGTTATATTTAAATAAAAATATAAAATAAATAAAATTATTAAACTATCCAAAATCTTAATTAAATACAAATCATATTTAATATCCTATTTTAAAAAAACTAAAATATATATTTTTTAAATTATTCAAAATCTTATATAAATAAAAATTCTAAATTATTTAATGTCCTATTTAAAAATAAATTTTTTAAATATTTTTAAATCTTAAATAAATACAAATTTTAAATAATTTAATGTTCTATTTAAATAAAAATTTGAAATAAATAAAATTTGTAAACTATTAAAAATCCTAAATAAATACAAATCTAAATTATTTAATGTCCTATTTAAAAAAATCTAAAATAAATAAAATTTATAAATTATTCAAATTTAAAATATTTAATAAATAGGTTAACATCTATTTATGACACCAAACATAGATTATCAAAAGAAAGTCAACATAGAATGCATCAAGCATCCATTATAAAAAAAAAAAAAAAAAAACAAAAAAAATAATATTTAAATATTAAAAATAAAAAAAAAAAAAAAAAAAA
>Ga0123342_1001102_pt1 | contig 44965 bp, 22 predicted proteins | sample Turbeawhitnodule_FD_89960 | JGI IMG/M metagenome (GOLD analysis project Ga0123342, IMG submission 89960) | Root nodule microbial communities of legume samples collected from Mexico - Turtle bean Mexico white nodule | ecosystem: Host-associated > Plants > Roots > Nodule | place: Mexico: Nepantla...
ACGAGAAGGTGCCGCTGGTTATTCCCGAAGTGAACCCCGAAGCGATGCAACACATCAAAGCCGGAACGGGAAAAGGCGCTCTCATTGCGAACCCTAATTGCTCCACCATTATTTGCTTGATGGCCGCTACCCCTCTTCATCGACGAGCTAAGGTCAATTTTTGCCTTTTCAATCTACTCTTATATTATATATCAGAATATTCTTCAACTTATTTTATAAATTAGAATATTCTTCAATTTCAATCATTTTTTGAATTGATATTGTTGGTGGTTAAAAGTGATTTTCTGATTGAAAATATTTATTTATTATGAATTTTGAACATTTGTTATTGATTTACAGAGAATACCAGTTTATATAAAATGCAGATTTGTATGTTTTGTAATCGTGTGCTTTGTCTTGGGATGCTTCTCTGCTTGAATACTACAGGTGTTACGAATGGTTGTAAGTACCTATCAGGCTGCGAGTGGTGCTGGTGCTGCTGCAATGGAAGAGCTCGAGCTGCAAACTCGTGAGGTTTGGATTAAGCTTTGTCGGTATAGTTTGTTAGCTTGGTTTGAACTCTACCTCTGGGATTGTGTGAAGGAGAAAGTGGTTTTTTTAGGGTCTCTAATCGTGATTTTCTTTTGGCCTTTTTGACTGAAAGGTGTTGGAAGGAAAACCACCCACTTGTAAAATATTTAATCGACAGGTTAGCACAATTCTGATATGCATTTCTTGTGATTGATGCTTTCAGAATTACTTCTTGAAGGTGTTGTTGTTTTGCAGTATGCTTTTAACATATTCTCGCATAATGCGCCTGTTCTTTCAAATGGATATAACGAAGAAGAAATGAAAATGGTTAAGGAGACAAGGAAAATATGGGTAAGCTGAAATTGAATCTTTTTAAATTGTTTGTTGATTTTTATTTCACATTATGTAATACTTCCTTATATTTTTCTTACACTTTTGCAGAATGACAAGGATGTTAAAGTAACTGCCACATGCATACGAGTTCCTGTCATGCGGGCTCATGCTGAGAGTGTGAATCTTCAATTTGAAAATCCACTTGATGAGGTACTTCGTGTTGCTATGCTGTGTCGTTATTAAATATATCGGATTAAAGCTCTATAATCCCTCTACCCCCACCACCTCAAAAATTTAGTGGAATGAAATTTGCATTCTTTGTTGTTTAATTTGCTGGATTTGAATTGATATGGCATTACATGCACATTAAGCAATCCACTAAGGTCGGCTTAGTGGTGGGAGGTTCTAATAGTTTGCATGGGGTGTTGTTTCAAACCTCATTGGTGCCTTTTGCATGTAAAAGTTCTTGCATATTATTATTTCATTTAATAATTTTTAGCTAAAATCTTTTATATACTTCATTGAAGTTTTGCACACCAATGAGTAGCAATATTCTGTTCCCCTCTTTTATTGAATTTAGTTGCCTGTACAATTGACCTAGGATAGGACGCTAAGATCAGGCTTCAGAACTAGCCCACAGTTGACATGACTTAAGTTAATTTTTCAGATATCAAAGTGATTAGCATTTTGAAACCTGAATTGTATGTTAATATACTGGGGATTGCTAGAATTAGTTTTATAATTATAACATTATTGACTTTTTTACAATATAAAAAATGATTCAGGAGGGCTAAAATTTTATCTCTATTAAATATAGGATTATCATTTGTCAATATCACATATGTATAGGATAATATAAGCAAAGCCAGGATTAAATAGAAGATAGGAAAGTGTATAGCCCAACTTCCTATAAAGCTCTCATGTTATTGGTCGTCTTGAAGCATCTAATTTTGTTTGTCTTTTGGTTTGCAATTGATAGATTACAAACTGCATGTGGGCTTTCTGATGCTGGATAAAGAAAAATATCATGCTAAGCATTATTATGATCTTACAGCAAAAGTCATTTACTAGAGATGATCATTCTTTTTGTAGTCATTAGCTTGACTTCAATGTGTTGGCTTTTGCATTTTGTATATCTGGAGGATCTTTGTTTCTGTTTTTTCACAGCTATATAATATTCAGTGTTGGAACATGCAAGGTCTTGTCTTTCTTAGCATTATTATGATCTTACAGCAAAAGTCATTTACTAGAGATGATCATTCTTTTTGTAGTCATTAGCGTGACTTCAATGTGTTGGCTTTTGCATTTTGTATATCTGGAGGATCTTTGTTTCTGTTTTTTCACAGCTATATAATATTCAGTGTTGGAACATGCAAGGTCTTGTCTTTCTTAGCATGCACAAAATCATGGTTATATTGGGAACAAATTGAAATGCACTTTGAATTGAGTGAGAAAACTTCCCCAAAAGTCAATCTTTCATGCATGAGTTCATTTGTTTTTTAATTTCTTCAGAACACTGCAAGAGATATCCTGAAGAATGCTCCAGGTGTGGTGGTTATTGATGATCGTGAGGCCAATAGTTTTCCTACTCCATTGGAAGTGTCAAATAAGGATGATGTTGCTGTTGGTAGGATTCGGCAGGACCTGTCTCAGGATGGGAATCAAGGGTAAATCTCTTGCATGGAAATGATCAAATTTCAATTGGCACTGTTATTTGTCAGTAGCATTTTACATAAATGGTGCATATACTCGCAGGTTGGACATATTTATATGTGGGGATCAAATTCGCAAGGGAGCTGCACTTAACGCAATCCAGATTGCTGAGATGTTGCTTTGACTTCTACTTCGTCAAACAGTTTTGTATCTGCTAGTTTTATGAGCTTATTAATTTCTTTTTCGAGATTTAACTAGTCCAAGGATATTTCAACAATGTAGCTGGAAACAAATTTCTTAAGGTCTTCGTGCGTAATTTATGTAATCCTTTTCAGGCAACAAGCATGGGTTATGACAATCATCTAATGTTTGATCTTTTGAATAAAGAATTTGATGACCAGTTTTATTTAGTGTTACTTTATTTCTCACTTGTAAAGACACCACCTGCCACCTAATCAAAATATCCAAATCCAAAACTATAATTTCTATTTAGTTAGCTAATTTAGGTACTCCTTTAAGTAAATCATTTTTTTAAGGATGCTCTATTTTTAAGAAATTGCTATTAAGAAGTTGAAAGCTACAGTACCGTATCTTGCTTTGGTGACAGCTTTAAGATAGACGCACTAAGTTAAAAAAAAATAACAATAATAAAATTAGTTATCATATGTCAAGTTAATAAGTATTTTAATATAATTTTTTGAAATTTATTTCAAAATTTATTTTTAGTTTATGGAGAAAATAATTTTATTTTAATTTGTTGTGAAAGTGCGGTAATAAATTAAACAGTTTGATACTAATTTAATTTTAAACCATAATATAGAATATAATAAAAAAATGTTTAAATTTCTCATTAATTAGAAAGTTAAAAAAAATCAAGAATAAGAATATATAAAAAATTCTGCACTCAATAATTTCAACTTCTTTTATTTTTTTTCAACTCACTTAACACAAAAATAAATTAAACATTTTCAATAATGAAATAAGAATAAATAACATTAAAAGTTTTGACAAACACAGTTATTTTGATAACATGATGCAATGGTAAAAAAGGAACATTTTTTATACAAGAATAATTTATGATTGCGCATAATTCCAATAAATTGATCCCTTGAGAAAAACAAAATACAACCCTTAGAGCATAATTTCTACTCCACGAAATAAGTTTTAAGATGGAAAAAAAATTATACTGTAATCTTGATAGTGAAAATCGTATTAAATATTTTAAATTTTCTCTAATAATAAATAAAATATACCATTTTTTATAGTAAGAAATTCTAAAAGAAAACATACTGGGATGATATCATTCGATCATCAATAAAGTAGTGAAGCAAGGTGCTGATTAGGAGAAAAGAAGGAAAAGAAAAAGAACTATACATTTTAAAATGATTCCATACAAACCATTAGATGTACATGTTAACAGGTACATAATAGATCCGGAAATTGGTAATTGTTGGGGCGTCCTCATCAAACTACCGACTACATCCTCCGCCAATGTCTAAACAAATAAATTTCAAAGGCCAGCAGAATGTAAATATATAAGGTTGTCAGGAATTTCAAAATATGAGAAAAGGCAAATACTACATAGCCATTTCCTTCTACAAGATGATTGCAAAATCTCATTTGGGGTTCCTAAGAACAATGATGACAGAATCTCCACGTAGGAACATTTTGCTGATGAATCTATCCTTGTTCACTGGCTGTGCCTTTTTCTTTCCTTTACCAGTCTTGGGCACCTGATTGCAAGCACAGATCATTAGCCGGTGTAACAAATGCAAGGGCTGTTCATTTAAAAGAAAAACCATACCTCAGTCCACATCTCCCTAACATTTTCAAGAACCATGTTGCAATGTCTATCAAATGCTCTTACACGACCCAGAAGCTTTTTGTTGTTCCGACAATTTATCAATACCTAAGTAAAGGTGGGGGGTTAGAAAGAATATACCTCTAGGGCTGCCTCAGAAAATAGCACATAATATCTAAAATTGGCATATACCTGGGTATTATTTTTAACACTCATCATTAGTACAGATAGTGGTCCAGTGTTGAATTCCTCTTCCTCATTCTTAACCGCAGTCTGTAAAAGAAGGTATCTTAGCTTGGCAAAAAGATAGTAACACATGGCTAGTCTAGAGCCCCTAGAAACAATTAATAAAAACAATAAAAGATACATAATGAAAGCCAATTTCATACAAAAATGAGAAGAAACGTGCAATAATTTTATTACAGAAGACATTGTTTGATCCAAGTTTACAAGGAATAAATAGCAAGCAAAAGATGCCTATTAAATTTAAAGCTTCAAAATGTAGTAGATTAGCATTTTACTAATCGGCAACAAGACATCCAACTTATCAAACAAATTTGACGTTATCATGACATAATAGAGATTCAATTTCCATGAACAGATAATTAGTCAAATATATAAAACCAAAGAAAAACATTTCCCAGCACAGAAATATAGAGAACATAACAGCTTTAAAGTTCAAGCTTCATACAAGCATATAGCCAAACATGCATGACAGTTAAAAGGACTTACATCTTCCTCCATTGGACGGCTTCAGAAGAGATAAAAAAGGAAAAGAAAACAAAAATTGTTAGTAATTGAGAAAAAATGTGAAAAAATCATAGTAATAATAATGATGCCATTATAATTCACCAGTACCTCATTTTGGAAGGAATGGCAGATCAGAAGCTCTTCAATGAAGTCAAAACTGAAACAAGAGAAAAATAAATAAATCAAATGTTAAATTAAAACTGAAACGAATAAAACAGTAACATAAACCTGAAATAGAAGCAGAGAATAAGAAATACTGTAACGGAATAACAATAAAAAAGATTAGCAAGCCTCTTCAGTTCAGGTCTCCATTTACTTTCCTCATGGACAACTCAGAAAGTATATTTTATGATCATCAGCAGAGACTAATTTGATTAATTTCAACAATCAAACCAGGGATAGACTTCATAAGTAAAAGGTGCAATTATACATGAAGTGAGCAAACAAAAAACTATTCCCTACAACATAATTGAAACAAACAATTATTGAGAACATATATTAGAAAACAAACATTAGAAAGCCTCTTCAGTTCAGGTCTCCATATATTTTCCGCATAGAAAACTCAGAAGAACGAAAGTAATATTTTTCATCATCCCCAGAGGCAATTTTTCATGAAGGGAACAAACAAAAATATATACTCTACAACATAATTGAAAAGTATGAATATTGAGAACTTATATTAGAAGACAAACTTTAGAAAGCCTTTTCAGTTCAGGTCTCCACGTATTTTCCACATAAAAAAAATTAGAAGAACGAATATTGAGAACATATATTAGAAAACAAACATTAGAAAGCCTCTTCAGTTCAGGTCTCCATATATTTTCCGCATAGAAAACTAGGAAGAACGAAAGTAATATTTTTCATCATCCTCAGAGACAGTTTTACGCAAAGGGAGCAAACAAAAATATATTCTCTACAACATAATTGAAAAGTACGAATATTTTGAACTTATATTAGAAGACAACCTTAAGAAAGCCTCTTCAGTTCAAGACTCCATATATTTTCCACATTAAAATTTGAGAAGAACGAATATTGAGAACATATATTAGAACACAAACATTAGAACGCCTCTTCAGTTCAGGTCTCCATATATTTTCCGCATAGAAAACTCAGAAGAACGAAAGTAATATTTTTCATCATCCCCAGAGGCAATTTTAAACGAAGGGAGCAAACAAAAATATATTCTCTACAACATAATTGAAAAGCATGAATATTGAGAGCTTATATTAGAAGACAAACTTAAGAAAGCCTCTTCAGTTCAGGTCTCCATATATTTTCCACATAAAAAAAACTCAGAAGAACGAATATTGAGAACAGATGCTAGAAAACAAACATTAGAAAGCCTCTTCAGTTCAGGTTTCCATATATTTTCCGCATAGAAAACTCAGAAGAACGAAAGTAATATTTTTCATCATCCTCAGAGGCAATTTTACACGAAGGGAGCAAACAAAAATATAGTCTCTACAACATAATTGAAAAGCATGAATATTGAGAGATTATATTAGAAGACGTAAAAATTTCAGAAGAACGAAAGATATATTTCTCATCATCCTAAAAAGGCTAATTGATTGTTTTCAAAATATGGGACAAACGACTCAAAAATTCCAGGAAATGGAATGGATATACAAGAAAATTGACGGTTCATAAAGGAACTTGGGAGCAAAACAGTATGTCCTATGTTACCTAGTTTAACTAAAAACAATTGAACAATGTGCACAAAGGACAGTTCACCCTCAAAGGATCTGATTGGGAATATCAAAACAAACTTTAGAAAGCCTCTTCAGTTCAGGTCTCCATACATTTTCCTCATAGAAAAGTCAGTAGAACGAAAGTTATACTTTTCATCATCCTCAGAGGCCAATTACATTATTTCAACATTCAATGCACACACATTAGATTTTTCAAAAGCCTAAGAAGCTACATCAGATAAATGTCTCAAAACCCTAAAATCTCAGGCTGCCGAATTAGAAGAAGCTGAAGGAGCAAAGTTTTTTTAGTGTGAAATCGAATGCAAAACAAATACAAATAACGAAACACTAACGGATAGAAAAACGATAATCTCAGATGAATAAGACCCTCAACAAAGAAAAAAGCATATCCAGAATCATTTTCAAAATTACACATAGTATAACGAATTCAAACACAAAAGCACGAATCTAAAAGAAACCACGAAGAGATGCAAAAGCAGCATACCTTGATTATGATTCAGAGGACGAAGAAGATCTGAATGTGAAAATGGAGACTGAAGGAGCAGACTCAGTGGTTTTTTATACTGAAAACCCTAATTTTATTCCCTCGAATTTTTTGAAGGTTTAAGTTCAAAACCAAACATAGTTGGACAGGCCCATGTTCTTTCGGCCCGGCCCGCTCTAACTGGATAAGTGTTTTAGGCTATTACTATTTACACTTTCTTTTATACTAAAGCACCCTCCCTTTTTTCTTAAGCTAGACGACGCCGTTCCCACCACATTCAAAGTGTGATTTAGTATATAGATAGAAAAACCATGTTATTATTTTATCACACCGAATTTTCCATATTCAACTAAAATGTTTGCAAATCCAATATATATATATATTAAAGAAAGAGTGTTATAAAGTCAAGGTATACAAATATATTTTAACTACTTTTTGAATTCCAAGATTATTCCAAAAGGGCTTTTAACAATGACTTCTTAACAAATTTATTGACATTTCTTCCTAGGGTTAGTTTCAAGGATTTTGCATATTGCTTTTACTTACAAAATAAACCATACTTAATTATTTCACAAACCATAATTATTCAATTAATTAAAACACTAATTTTACATAACTTCATATTACATTAGAAGATACATTAATGGCACAAATACTTATTTCATTTTTTTTTCTTCTTATCTTAGTTCTATTATTGCTTTCAAAATACTTATTTCTATTATATTTCAAATATTTCTTATACATTGAATTATTCTGTAAATTTAAAATATTGTCTTAGAGATCACGTGTGTTTTTAAATGAAGACATATAAAAAAGAAAAAATAGAATTATTATTTCAAATATGCATATTAGTAACATAGTAATGACTGAGATTCGGCAGTTGATCTCGACATGGTTGGTGCATAGCGAAATTTCATGATTTTGTTTTTTTGGCTCGATTTTATGATTTGGTGATGATTTTGATGAAAAACAAAAATCATGATTTTAGAAAAGTTGCCGAACTCAATCCTCACAAATGCCTTTTAATTTAATTGAATATATATATATATATATATATATATATATATATTATTTAATACATGTTTTTAATATAATTATATCAACATAAATTCGTGTTCATTATTATATGAAAGGAAACTAAATGAGTCATGAAGAATCTTATATAAAAAAGATAAGAGCACAATTTTTAATTTAAAATTTGTAAGTCAGTTAGATTATGATTTTTTCATGTTACTTTCTTAATACTTAAATCCCACACTAGTGAAGATTATGGTTAATATGTAAAATAAAACAAATTTTTATCTTAATTTTTTTTATCCTTATATGATATATATATTTTCATTCATGACTACATTTGTTCAAGTCACTATTTTATGTTTATTTATGAAATATATAAACTATTATGGTATTCAATTTATAAACATGTTCACCACTAGCTTTAGTATTTGTTATTTAAGTATTATTTTTAAAATCAAGTAATGAAAGTAAAATTAATGGTAAACAATATTATTAGCTAAATAATTGTTTATGATTTGATTTTATGGATTTATATCTTTTATTTAAATTTATGAAATTAAAATTATTTAAAAATGTAATTTTTTATTTAAATTTACATTTTATGGTACAATTTTTTTGAATTATGAATTTTTATTTGAATTCTATTCAATGTTAATTTTTATATTTAAGTTTGTGTTTTAAAAGGTAATTTTCAAATATTTTTTTAAATAAAAGAGTATTAATACTCATGAGTATAAGATAATTCAAAGTGTTTTCCAAGAGAGTAGTTTTAACAAACAAAGAAACAAACTTTTTTTATCTTTTATCTGCTGGCACCACTCTTTTTACTTATATTCAACTCAACAAATATAAAATAAAAACATTTTATATTAAATATTAATTCACGTTAAGGAAAACAGATATGAAAATCCACACATCCTATTAAATATTTGATAGTAATTTAGCAAAATAATTAGAATTAAGCCGATAGATTAACTTTGAATATTAAACACTACAATGAAAATAAATAAAATTTGAATTATTTATTTATAAGTCAAAATTAGTTAAACATAAATTAATTTATAAAAAATATATTTATATGATTTATTTAAACTCATTTTTTTAATTTATGCTAAGTTAAATTTAATTTAAGAAGAACTTTTTTTTTTTACTTTTATCCGATCTAAATGTTTGTGGAGATATCAGATTAGCTTATTATCTTAGCTTAATTGTTTGTATTAAAATTAAATTTCCACTGTATAATTATATTAAATATAAAAGAAAGTAATTATTGTTTGTTATAATTCTATATAATTAAAGCAAAATTGTGTGAAACTATATATTTTTAGTTTCCATAAAAGCAACATATTTTAATTTGGTTTCTATATATATTATTTTTAATTAACGCTTTAGTTCTTATGAAATTAGAAATATTTTATTTGGTTAAGGTAAAATATGTTTCTTGATTTCAATTTCTCTATAATATAAAATTACTAATTCTGGTTCCTGAAATTAATTTATGGTAAATAAGTAATATTCATTTTCGAAATTTGAAAAATTTCTTGAGAAATCAAATATTGATACTGTAAAATAAAAGTGATCTTAGATAAACATTTAGAATTTTCACTAATCATAAACATTACGAATAAAATAATAAAATATCAATATTTATTAAGTTACAGAAATTAAGTAAAAATTAGTAAATTAGTTACTGTATGTGAATATGACATAAAAACATAATAGTTTTTTCCCTAACGAAATTGACATTAGATATATATTAAAGTAGTAGAAAGAGTGAGATTTTGATGAGTAAGATGGCAAGAAGGACAAGAGTTTGACCGTTGAAATTATGATTATGTGGAAACTTTATATATACCTAAACATTAATTTTACAATATACATTATGTATAATATATAATATATATCTGTATATATATTTATTGATTTTTACATTGATAAAATATTTACAATTTTTAAAATATAGGATATAAGATATAAAAATTTATATATAAGTATATTTTAATTTTTTTAATGAAAAAATGTTTTTGATGACTAGATCAAAAGTTTTTTTATTATTTTTATAACTAAAATAAAGATTTATAAAATAAATTTGAGTTTTTAAAAAATTAATATATTTTTTATTTTTAAAATTATGTTAGAATATGAAAATTTTAACAAATATTTTTTTTTAAAATTAAATAATTCATTGATACGTATTCATTAATAGTGATATTCATATGTATCGAGATACATGATATAAATTCATCATTTAAAAAAAAGTGTAAAACATTATAATTTACACATCAAAGACAAAAGTTAATAAATAAATAAAATCCGGTTCCAAAACAGTGTTGATGTTCTGACAATTGAATGTGAAAACTCGCTTCCCGTGAAGGCTTTTATCAGTTCGAACAACCACTTACGGATAATATCACAGAGCGAGAAACAATAATTAAAATATCGTGTTCAGTGGGCCACCACATAATTATATTTGAAAATTTTAAATAAATAATTGTGAAAATAAATAAATAAGGAATTTAGGGATTCCGAGAATTTCGGTTAAATTGGCGGGAAATGGGTGGGGGGCAGCTAGCGACTTTTTTGGGTTTTCCACTCTTTTCTACTATGTGGGCCCCACGTCACATTCACTCTGAGTAATTTCTGACCGCACGATCACATTCCAATCCAACGGCACCACCGCGCTCACTTCCCGCCGATCGTACGGAAACAGTTCTTTGCAGGAAATAAAGATAAACCATTTGGCTTCAATTTTCCCTTTTAATTTAATTTAATTTAAAATTTTAATTTTTTTAATTGAATTATCTCACTTTTTGAAATTATAAAAGCCACAATACCCTTTTTCCTTTTTATTTCAATCCCTTCATATTCACAGTGAGAGAAAGAGTTCACATTCTTCACTTTGCTCACAAGCCGCAACTGCTACAGTGTACTCAATCTCAAGCCGAAGAGATGGTAAGAATCATCAATTCTGTGTCTTTGGACTCTGATTGTTGTGGGTTTTCGTAAAGTTTTGATTTTTCTCTTTGATTCCTTGTGATTTGTTTGCAATTAGTCTTGTGATCATTGAAGCCAGCTAATTTTCCTTGCATTTTGGATGAGTATGATTCTTGCTGTTTCCTTTTAGTATAACTCACTTTGATCATTTGCTTAATCTTCCTATCATAAATTTGGTGTCAGTCTGCATCAAGTTTGCAAATTGTGTCTTTTGATTAGGTTAGTTTGTTGTTGCATCTTGAATATTGTCGTTTGAGTGCCATTTTCCTGTGGTGGGGTTGGATTTCTTGGAGAGTGATATGCTGCAAACTTGTTGAGGAAAGATTACCATTTTGATCCTTGATTGTTGAACTGTCTTTTGCTTTTGAATTGAAGGGTTCTTGAATTCCTTTTGCAATGGATTTTTTTCAGGGGGGCGAGAATCTTTCACCCAAGGAAAAGAGTAGAGATTGGGTTGGAGTTCTTATGAACAGCAGCTTTGGTTATTGTGATTACCACCATGACCTTCGATCTAATGAGAAGAATGTCTTCTGCGTAGACTGTGCTCTTAGGATGTGTAGGCACTGTAAGGAAGCTCATTCCCTACATAGAAGGTTTCAGATTTACAAATATTCCTACCAGGATGTCTTCCGCCATGCCGAACTGCAGAAGTATTTTGATTGCTCAAAAATTCAGGTCCTCGCCTCTTTGTCACAAGATAGTAATGAATTCACTGAGGGTTGATTAAATGATTGATTTTCTGTCGGCTTTGTTCATTTTTCCTATATTGTGCTTGACTTGTTTGCCTTGCATAGGAAAACACAATCTTTAATGATCTGATGAAAGTTATATGCAGATTTTAATTTTTCAAATGATGTAGCTGTTCTTTAGTGGATGTTAGCATTAATGAAGTGAGAACTAGTTTGATTTACAATGACTTAGTTCTCCATATGGGTTAATCAATGAATGAAGTAGTCTATCATTGATTTTTAACCAATGAAGGAAGTATTCTATCATTGATTTCGGGTCCTGAAATCCTCTATCAGCTTTGTCCAATGATGTCATTGATTTTATAATGATGACTGCACTTTTTTTATTGAACTTTGTTGAAGATATCTGATCATCATCGCTTATGTGTATATCTGACTCCTTGAATCTAATTATCCTCTTTAATAGTAAATCTCCAAGCATTGTTTTCTCATCTGAAAACTTATTAATGAATGTAATTTTCTGCTTACAATGGTGATGTGATTCTACAGACTTATATATCCAATAATGAAAGGATTGTGCACCTCAAACCTCGCCCTTCAATCAACAAATCTAAATCTTCTGATCTAAGCCCTGATTCTAAATCCAAAGAACCCAGCATAAGACCGAAGTCTGGAGGAAAGTGTGAAGAATGTGGAAAACACTTGCAAGATGAACGCAACCGCTTCTGCTCCATTACATGCAAGGTAACAACCGTGTTGTGGTGTAATGTTAAAATTTTTGTTATTTACTTCTGTATCATTTGTTGACTCCAGTTATGTGCAATCTATTAGATCGCAGTGCTTCCAGTGGAGACTGAAAACCAAAGTGCTAGAGGCATGATCTCTCCAAAATCTGAAGGCATTGACTTCACAATGAATGATAACCATAATTCAGAACCAGAGTCATCTATCTCTGAAGTTGAGCCATATGGATGGGTTGAAGTTGTGAATTTCAGAAAGCGCCCAAGGAAAAGCACCCCTCAGAGGCCTGTCTTTGTTTTTACTTCGTAGAAGATATCACTACTCTTATGGATTTCTTCATTTTCTTCTCCTATTTGTTTTTAATTTTCCATTTTTGAAGAATAATATTTCTTGAACATCTGAGGGAAGCTCAACCCCGTTGTGCCCCATATTGGGATTTAAGTATATAACATAGGAGTTTGAGGTTCTGTTGCCATTAGCAAAGTAACTAGCTGAGCTTGTACAGCACAAGGGTAATATGCTACTAACACACTTCGGGATACTACTTTCTGTATAGTTTTCAGCATCTTATTCTACTCCCTTGGCTCCATGTCACTTGCATATTACCACTAATGTTTAAGTTTAATGTAAATGTTCAAAAATAAATTTAATTTAAGGGTACTGTTAGTTTAATGTAAATGTTAATAATGAAGTATTATATATATTGATAAAAAAATGTTCTTAAGAACTGTTTCTGTCGGACAGCATAAAATGTTTCATACTATTACTGACCATTCATACCAATTAAACTCCTCTGCATTACAGATCTCAAGGTCATGCTTGCTATGATGGGGGTGGTGTTCATTTCTAGAATTTGACCCCTTTGAATAGCCATAAATATTCCACTCCACTAATCCTGTAAAAATCAATGTCATTAATACAACACCAATCCTCTTTATGTTTGTAGTTGAAAAGATTCAAACCGTTTTGTATTTTTTTGTTGAAACAAATAATTTCGGTATTCATTCAAAATCAGTAGATAACAAGTAGTTCACCTTGTTTATTTCTCATTCAATGCTTTTTGGCTGGTTGGTCTTATGATAATTGACTCTCTTAACAAAGCCTTCATTATGATAATTTGTGTATTATTTTAACAGTGACACTGTTTTCCCCTGCAGTAATAATCCCAGAGAAGTAATGGAATGTTGTGATGTGTCAATATGTGTATTATTAATTTATTTAACATAAATTTAATAGAATAAAGTAAAAATTATTATAGGCATGCAAATATGCTTTAGACCCTTTATATCTTTATAATGAGGCATGTCCCCAGAATGGACAAGCAAAAACTTGTGTTCATATTATTTCCTGTACATTGTGGCAGGCAAGAAGGTTGTTGTTAATCAAATAGGGTGGCAAAGATTTGGTGTCCCCACGACACAATGAATTGCAAACTCAAATCTTAAAAAAATGGGAATAAAGTTCAGCGAATCAAAAGATTCTAGTTTGATGAACTGTAAAAAAAAATTACATTCACATAAGGTGAGAAGTGAATGAAAGTCTTCTTAGAACATATAATCAAGATTCCTTTTCAAATTCAAATTTTGCAGAAGAAAAAGATTATCTGGATGAGAAGAATTTATAAAAAACAATCAATCAAATCTTACAACTATATCTAATCATCAATTAATGAAAATTTAACACAGTTGAAAAGTTGAGTTGGGAAATGCTTAGTTTGTCTTGTTAGTGTTTGGCATATTTGTTTAACAGTATACATTTTGCATATTGTGTGAGGACACCTAGATTTGGAACACAAAGCTGTTGTTTTCACACATTGATTAATTTGAATGTAGCTTTAAATTGGGTAGATGGGAAAAGGAAAAAATGTTTGATGAGAATGGGGTGCTATCTGAAATACTCAGAAGCAGTGACACATTCATTATGTTTCTGCTTTTGGTTTTGTTAGATGGGTCTCAGACTTTTTTCTATTTTCGAAATCAACCCTTTATGAGCAATTAGATCTATGGAGATCTCTCCAAAGAAGGAAAAAACTTTACAAAAAGGGTATTGAAAAAAAAGTTAAATTAATTGATAAATTGAAGAGATGGTGAAGAAGACAAGAGAAGAACAGAGAGAATGGTTTTTGTATTAAAATTGAATAAGAAGAGTTTTGAGCAACTTTTTGCACGATGGATGGGTCAAAATGGTATGGGTTGTGAATGATGAATTGAAAGCTTTGTCGGAGAATACCATCACTCTCCACCTACCCATGCTTTTAAGACACTTGTTTTTAGTTTATACCTTAAAGTTCTTTGCATTTCAAACTACTCACATATTCTATCATATTTTATTTGTGTTTCTTATAACTATTTTTTTTATTTCTATTTTTAAACAATAAAGTAAGTTTTTATTTATATTTTTAAATAAGGTGTTTCTTCCTGCACCCATCATAAAATGACAAAAATGCTCCATATAATTTGTTTTTTTAGAATACATTCTCAAAAGTTATTTCAGAAAACAAATTCCATAACTTATTATACACCTTATGGAAATCTATTATGAAAATCCTTTCAAAAATGCTTTGCAGAAATTTTGGAAAGCGATTTCCATAATACATTTATAAATTTGGAATGGGGTGTTCGAGAATATTTCAGAAAAAATAATCTAAAAGTCATTTAAAAAAGGGTGAAATTATCTTTTTAGATATTGATGGGGGTGCAGGAAGAACTTTGACGGGTGTAGAAAGAAACAACCTTCAAATGATGAAGTAACCTTATATTTGTTCTATATCTATTATACTTCAAAGGCTGCTTCTTCCTGCACCTCCATACCTTCTTCTCTCACCTCCATAGATTTTCATGTTTCCAAAAGTACCCCTCTGTAATATTGCGAATTACATAATTTGGAAGTCATTTTTCAAATTTATAATTAGCTTCCGGATTATATAATCCGAAAGTCTTTTTTAATATGCATGATTACTTTCCGGATTACATAATCTGGAAGTCTTTTTTAACTTCCAGATTATGTAATCCGGAAGTCTTTTTTCAAATGCGTTTCCGGATTACATAATCCGAAAACTATTCTATGGGGGTGGAAGAAGAAGGATAAAATTGTATTTTCATGTTCTGTATGGAGGTGCCAAAAGAAGATATGGAGGTGCAGGAAGAAACAGTCTACTTCAAATTAGAACCAACAAAGCAATGACCAAAAATGGATAAAATGAAGTTAGTTTTTTTTTTTAATAACCTATTTAGTTAGAATTTCGAATTGAGAATAAAAAATCACAACAAATCCCAACTAAAAGGCTTACTGTATAATTCTAGTTAATTAGTAATTAATAAATAACATACTAAGTGTCACAATTAAAAATATTAAAGATTTTATTACATTATATTTGTAATTATCATAATAAGAATATTTTAAATACTTATCAGTTTTATAGTGAAAAAACTTCAAAAGCTAATCCAAATCAAATCATAAACATTTGAATTCTATATTAAATTAAAGTTGAACCAAATTGGACTATATTTAAGTTTTATATTTTATTTAAATATTTTTAATAGAATTTAACTAAATTGAAATATAAACACCGACAATATCTATTGTTAATTTCTATTTTTTGACTATTTTTCAAAACTATTGACAAATTTTTAAATTCTCCTTTAGGTTATATTTTAAACTGACAATGAAAGTTACTTCTTCCACTCTTCTCTATAAAAATCAATCACCTAAATTACAAGAATTTAAAAAGTGAATAAATCGTTTTTTAGATTTAGCCTAAAAATGATGGCTCTAGAAACTCATATTTGGTTAAGAATTGGAAGGAAAAATGGTATGTTATAGAAACTATGCAAAACAGAATAAACATAATAGAAATGGATGAACTAAATTTATTATAGTCATTCAAAATAATTCGGATAAAACAAGTGCAAAAACCCTGAATGAATTGCAAATAAGTATAATGTGAAAGAAAACATTTAAAATTGTTCAAAATATAGTTCAATAAACACACGTTATTTATTTATTTTTTTTAAAAAGTAAGATAAAATATCTTGTAAGATTTTTCTCCGAAATACAAACAAAAATATCAACCATATTCATAACAACTTTCATATAAAGAATCATTCAAATCTAAAAGTCATATCTTCAAACAACTAATAAATATATAATAAATATATAATGTTATTCCAAACTCATCCTAAACCCTAAATTCTAAATTTATCATTTTCTTTAAAACCCTAAATCGGCTGTTGGATGCAGATTACAATTGATCACAGGAAAAAATTAGACTTTATTCCATAACAATAAAAAATTAAGCCTTTCTATGACCAAATTTACTTGTAGTGGTCAAAAATTAACAAATGAAAGAGGGTGAAAGTGTTTCTTCCTGCACCCCATCAATTTAAAAAAAAATCTGTTTTATCCATTTTAAAAATAACTTCTAATGACGAATTAGATAGAACATTTTTAGCGTTTTACCTAATTAAGATATTAGTATCACAGCTGTGAAAGTTGTTTAAAAGTATAATAACTTTACCAAGGATGAATGACATAAAAAATAGTGAGACACAATAAGATAAGTCCAAAAATCATGTACCTTATTATTTTATTTTAAAATTTTATTTATTTCTATTATCTTAAATTAAATATAATATTTTATTACTAAATTGTTTAAAGAATAGGCTACTGTTAAAATCTTTAAAATAGTATCATATTTAAGCATCTTATAAGGTATGACACACAATATGAGGATTCTAATCTTCTAAAACAAATTTTGGAAAAGGATAATAATAAACTTTTATTATAGCATGTTTTTTGTAGGCCAACCTTGCTTACAAACCACTTTGGTCGATCAACCTTGCTTAAAAAAATGGTCAGTTATCCAAATAATTTATCCTAGCAAAAAGACTCTATTTTTTGGGAGTAGTAGAGATCTAAATCTTTAATGCATCATTTAATTATGCAATGACTTTAGCCTAAAAGTGGCCCATAAAGGCACGGGCCATTTAAACTAAAGTATAAGAAATGGATAAATAATAAACGAGCACTAGAATCATTATTGAAATTGAATCTCATAATATGCATTAATCTGATTCACTCTACAACCCCCCTCAAGGGAAAACAGGGCAATAGTTCCAAATAAATGTTGTTTCAGCCCAAGTTCCAAATAAATTGATGACTACTGAAAATTCTGCAGCTACTTGTGGATTGTAAACAGTGTTTCCCGACACAAACGATATTTCCTCTTTTCTTTTTTGGAAAGAAAAATCTCCAACAAGGAAAAAGATGCAAGGAACCTTGCTAAGCTGGCTAAAACAATGAAAACAAAGTTCTAGTCCCGCTTATTCATTCTCCAACGGTCAAACCAAACCCAAATTTGTAGTCTTTTTTCCTGTGGTCAAGCTGAAATGAATACATATGAAAACCATGTCAAGACAAAATGCAAAATCTGAAACTAACTAAATAAAACATCACCTCCAAACTAGATTACATACATACTACATACATCCCTAAGCAGAAATATGAATAAAGAGCAGTGGAATAAAGAGTACAGAAAAAGCCCTGACCTCTGCAGAAAGAATAAAATTCAGACCCATATTTAATCGCTCCTCCAAAAAAGCAGCAACACATCCATTCGAATCTACCTTTCCCCTAAGGCGGCACTACAATAACCAACGCAAAGTAGATAAGAAACCCGATTACCTTAAAAGTGGATAATATCATTCACCAATGCATCATCCTTATAGAAGTTCAAAAGTAGAACTTTAAATGGCTTGACAGCCTAGTAATGACCTCACCAATCCAAAATCAACCACTAGTAACCACACAATTTCTTGTAAGAAACACTTTTTTTTGTCAGTATAATCCTAATCACCTTTCATGCGGGGAAGCATCTGCAAACTTTTTTCCTTTTCTTGAAACTTGAAATAGAATAGCAATAAACTCCCATTAAAATTCTTAAAATACACAAACTTTGGGCTCATTAAAATTGGCCAAGGAAGACAAACATGCCGTTCCTCCTTGCTTGTGCCAAAGAAAATGGCGTTTCACATAGTCCAAATAGTTGTAGTGATTAAAACATGAAACATTAGCCATGTTCTGAATACCATAAGTGAACTAGTACAAGACACTAATAATTCAAGACAAGCTACATGTCAAATTAGCAGATGCCCAAGTATGCAGGTCTTGCCAGATAAAAATTCATGATGCAAAATTGTTGACAAGTACAAAGCCAGAAAACTAATTCTCAACACAATATACAAGGAATGATAAAACAATGTAAAAAATGTTAGGCCTAGACTCTATAGTAAATATTTAAAGATGCAAAATTGTATGGACTAATGATAGTATCAAAAGTAAACTTATAATATGCCAAGTTTCACATTTAGTGCACTACCTAGTGCTACTGGCCACTTGTTCCAGTGGTAATTTTGTCTCCTGACCATTGGAGAATGATGTGAGGCATATATAAAGATTGCAAGTTTTGATGATGTTATTATGTCTGCAGTTAAATTGAAGTGAACAGCAAGGGAGAGTGAAAGTTGAAAAAGGTAGCTAGATGTGATGTAATTGTCAATTGTCAATTTTTCCTCCACCCCTTCCATTCCTGCAAGTTTTACTCCCAATGCATGGATACAGATGAACAAGAAAACTCTATTATAAACAATTTGAAATATAATGTCCAACTGGTTCACATGTTCACGGAATCACATTCATGCTGTATTTCGTTGAAATTGCTATTTATGATTGAATTCATGAAAGAGAAAACTACCTGTCTAAGGATGTAGTCATAACCAAAGCTAGCCGTGACATCTCTTGACAAGTAGTTACACATAAACACAGATGCTAGAGAAACCTGGGAGGAACATTTTTGTATAAAAAATAAGAATTTTGAATTGAAAACAACACAAATATACAATGTGATTATCAACTCACCTTCTCAGATACCTTCTGAACATAGCTTAGAAGAACCATTCCAGTGCTAGCAACTTGCCCCGTAGCAACCTAAATGTAGGTAAGCAAATGAAAGAATCAGTAGTAATAAAAAAGGGAAAAGGAACCACTGAAAATAGAATAAGATACAACTTAATATAACCAACGGTTGTCAAGTAGAGAAATAAAAACATAGCATAAACTCTTAATATTTTGTGCATGTGTACAAGTGTTTTACCCAGGCTGCTTAGCTATTAAAATTAAAGTGGTGGGTGGGTAAAGTTCCAAGCAGAAATTTTTGCCAATAACAATATAGAAATATAAGGACCAGTAAACAAATATGAAAATTTTAAATAGGAAAATCAAGGGGCACTCAGCCAATAATGTACACAGGGCTACGTCTTACACCAGCATACCATTTTTTCAGTGTTGTAGCGAGCAGCATAACCAATACCAGACTTCCTATGCTGACCAGCCCAAAATACCTCCCCTCCCAATGATAAGTGCTGCGTCACACTCTGCACAAAGATGATATTTTCAGTAAATTGTAGCAGTCATCAAGTAGAAAGCAGTTGAGGAAATTACAAGAGTAAGGCTCAGCAATTTGTTAGAAGAATAGTGCTCTAAAGCAGACCTAGTGTAGCAAACTAACACAATAATATTGCATAAATGCAAACCACAAGGAAGAAAACTGATAACAATAACAAATGCATCTCACACAACAATCGTGTCAATTAAAATAAAGAAATAGAGGAAAAAACTTCCACAACTGTCAAATATTAAATAGGGATCAGTTTTTAAATCTGGAATAGCAGTGTGGAGTCGTCAGACAAAAAAACTAGTTAGCAAGATAATAGTTACTCTGAAATTTTTTATTATACTAAGATTTAACCTAAAAACAAACAAAAAGAGAAAGCAAAATTATGGCAAATAAAATAGCACAAGAGAAGAGGAACAGCACTCATGGGAGTGGAGCTATCATCTCACAATTCCCACTACAGCAACACCAAATAGGAGACAGGGATTGCTCTGCTGCTATTGTGGTGCCATTTAAAACTCAGATGATATTAATAGCAATTTAAAACTAAGGAAGCATGAAGATGTCACTAATCATAAATTTTAATACACATACAAACATTAATTGACTTAATAATTTTTTTATTTGTAATATCGTGTTTATAAATTTTTACGTATTATGTGATATTGGGCTTGTTATATAATATAATAATTGCACATTAGTATATTTCCAATATTTCTTCACTATTGTAGAGTACTTTAATGACAAAATATATGATAATATTTCTAATAAAATAAACCTCCTCGTTGTAGGATTGTTTAGGATAGAGAGTGACCCTTGGGTCACTCAATAAAGTAAAGCATCCCTAGCCTCTTTCTTGATTCACTCATCAACCCCTCTCCCACAAGAAAAAAGAACCAGCCATTTTTCTTGCAAAAGGTTGTTAATATTCAGAGAAACAGATAACAAAGACATAATTGAGAAGCCCAAAAATAAACTCATTAAGCAACTTGAAATTTTATTATCCCAGCAGGCATATCACCTGCATACTCATTTAAACAAGAGAATAGAGCAACAACCATATCAGTGTATTTACCCAGTATAAATAAATCCTTCACAATTTATTTGTTTGAAAAAAACTGCAAAATGTATGGAGATCCCATACCTGAATATAACTTGCTCCTAGTAAGGCTCCATTCCCGAGTTGAAACTGTGACCTATAGTCTTTTCCCTGAAAAATGTAATATAATGAAGTTATAAAATATGGAACATCTACTGAGAAACTCAGTCACAATGAACGTCTATCAACAGAAAAAATTTAACGAAAAGAACATGCAAAAACATGACTAGGAGAGAAGGGAAGCAATGAATAACTTAGTCAAGAAATGGTAAACTAGTTGACCTTGTAATCAAAGTTGAACATCCCATGAGACATATGTGGCTCATTCGTAAGCTGTACATGGAAACAAGAAAGAAGATTATGGTGAGAAAACGCGACAAAGGAAGGCAAAAAGAAAAGAAAAAAATATGGGAATGGGGAGGAGTAAGGGGTCCCATAAACCAAATACTTCACAAATAAATAGAAAGGAAATTCCAAGGCACTTCTACTTACTTTTCCTGGCACCAATAAGTCACAAGCGCCACGGCTCGAAAGTAGAAATCAGAAAATAGTACAAGCTCTTGTTTTCACAATAGAGTTGAAAAGAATATTTGGTAACTAATCAAAGAAGTAGCAAAACACAAAGGACGCAAAACACAGGAAAATTACAGGCTGCATTACTCATAACTGAAACGATCACATGCGTACCTGAGCATTGGCTTTAAAAGTGAGATTCTCAGACAAATCACACTTAACTCTAGCATTAAGCCTCCCATCGGTCAAAATCCTCCCCCAGAGCAACAACTGCAGAACACTATCATCGATGAAAAAGCACCATACAAAAAAAACGAAAGATCATTTGAAAGAAACCCAAATTACCCTAGGATGATCAATGAAGGTTGAGCCAAACTCATATTGAGCAGTTGGAATCTTAATGGTTTCCGTAGACTGAGAGGGAATCTCAGTAGGTCCCATCAACACGCTGATCACACAACAACAAAATAGCCTTTACAAAGCTAAATTTCATAAAAAGATAAATAAAAATAGAAAGAAAGAAACACGTAAAGGAACCTGTGATTGAGAGTGAACTTCTGATTGAGCATCTTGGTGAAATCAAAACGCATGCCCTCAAAAAGATCTGGCTTCAACGACACTGTCGAAAACGAAGAAACATTAAAACGTTACAAACTGGTACAGATAAAACTGTGGCGGAAGATTACGGAGAAAGGAACTTACTCATGGCTTCGCGATGGAGCTCCTCGAAGGGAATTGGACATGGAAGGTTGAAGTAATCGACGACGGTTTCGACGGCGGCAGGAGGAGGAGGAGGAGGAGGAAGAACGGTGGTCGCCATTGGGATCAGAAAAGAGAGAGAGAGAGAGACGAATCTGTTGTAAAACCCTCCTCAGTCCTCAACAAACCTTCCACCACTGCTAAAACCCTAATTCACTTTCCGAGTAAGAGAAGCTTATACACACACTAGATCATGACCCATCACAAACTTCACTCCACCCGACCCGACCCATTCGATCCGACCCGACCCATTTTCAAGTAATACCTATCCAATTTCCTTCTTCCCAATGCACCACTATTCACGGTTGACCCGAATCGCTACCCATTTTCAAATTACCACCAAATAACTAATTTCTTTTTCTTAATTAACTCTTTCGTCCTGTAATAAAGAGTTTTTATTTTTATATTTTTTCAGTAAGTTAACACACTCAGTTAACTTGGTAATATAAAATTATTATTTCTGCCTTGTTGATGTAATGGAAATATTATAATAATAATTTAAATTCTCTATATAAACTTTAATAATTTTAAAAAAAATTATAATTTCATCGTTAATGTATTTTTTTTTCAATATCACCAATGCATTGATCTGTGTATCACAGAAAAAATTAAAATTATAAAAGAACTAGTAGTTTATCTTTATCAATTCTAACATCTTTTCACCTTTCACACGTTTTCTAGTTTTTTGCCATTTTTCTTTAAATTCCACAAGTTCTTCCATTATCTGTATATCAAGTTCTTCTTTAGTTTCTCACGTTTTTTTCGTCTTTTTTTTATGACTCCTTAGACGATACTAATTTATCAGATCATTCATATTAGCAGTTTCATAAATCTTAATCATCTCATAACAGTTCCTTCCTCTTTTCAACGTTATGACTTTTGATATTTTGTATTATATACATTTTTTTATGTGTGATAAATATGACTTTTGAATCTTCTTTACTAAAAGTTGGTGTTCCATTTCTTATTCAAAGTCCACAAATTTCTGTAATTTCACTGTTGTGTACCAACATTTGGTATGATGTCTATGCACGCATTTTGTTCTTTTCATTATTTTTCTTATTTTCAGAAGCAGATTATTAATAATAACTTAAAATGCAACCATAATTTTTTTTTGATAAAATAGTATAGTTAAAATTGACTGCAATGCTATCATCTTTAGGTTCAATTTTTACTAACCACCTTTGTTTTGAAAATTGTATTTAGAATTTTTATAATTTTAAATTTCTCTTGCATAAATTTTGTAACTATATTCAAATATAGATTTTTCTCAAGATTGGTCACACAATTACTTTAAAGCTCACGTTTTTTTAACAAAATATAAAAAATCACAATCATTGTTACATTCGGTTCTAACAGTAAATACCAAAATTCTACCATCAATTAAATTATTAAAGCACTATTGATATTGAATAATTTGTAGGAGCAGATGATTAAAAAATTTGAAATTCAGCACAACGGATTTATAGGTAGTAACAAGAGGTTTACAGAAAAATGACATTATTGGATATCAGAATTCGAAACTCATTAATTTAAGGGAAGAATTCCAATACAAAAAATAGTATTTTCATATTAATTATTAGAATCAATATTGTCAACACTTTCAGCATTATAATACCAAAAGGTGAGATAAACAATCATCTGTACAAACTCAAAAGATTTAATTTAAATCTAATTGAATGGAACAAATGGAGACATGAACCCACGAATTAATTTTGGAACACATTATAAAGAAATGAAATAACTAAAGTTTAATAAAAATGAGTAGAGAAACTTTAAATTTGAAGTGAAATGGTGTGACCATAATTCAAATTCTAAAAACCAAAATTGCAATAAAACCGAAATAATTTATAACCCAATTTGTTTCAAACCAAAATAAAATCAAAACCATTGAATGCAGAAGATAAAATTGACAGCATAAATAGCTCCCAACACATGAACAAAGTGTGGGATTGGTATGGTATGGTATGAGGCGAACATGTTGCTACTGAAAAACATGTTCCTTGAGAAACTCGAGCAAAAAAACCTCATCGTTCATTTTGTAGTACCCACGTTTATAAACCATAACATGACAAAAAAAATAACACAAACATGCCACTGTCAAAATCCCCAACCGGAGCATTATGTATTGGCTCCAAATTATATCAAATGTTAATCACAAACCACAATAATGCATGTTCATAACGGAAGCAACGATGCACGCAAATCGTTCCCAATCCAAAACAATCAAAACAGAAAACAACATTAGAGAAAACGCAAAACCCTAAATCAAAGCCACAATCCCTCGTTACCGATTGAACCAAATAAAATCGTATAGCGAAGAGCTTCATCGCAATAGAAACAGAAATATAAGCAAACAAGATATATTCAATCCGAAAAAATAATAAGATAAAGGAGAGCATTCAAACAATGACATTTAAATTACCAAGAGAACTTAAACTTAACTAAAACATTATATAATAAGAGTATCCAAAATCCGATTAAGAAACTCAGCAAAACACAAATAAAACAGAGATAGTTCTATCAAGACGTTTCGATAACATAAAAATAAAATGGAAAAGGGGTTGAACTCAACGATAAGATTTCTGGAATCTTGCGCGAGCACCGCGACCACCGAACTTCTTGGGCTCGCAGCGACGGGGATCGGCAACGAGGAGTGTGCGGTCGTACCTGACGAGGATGTCTTTGATCTCCTTCTTGGACTGCTCGTCGACGTACTTCTGGTAGTAAGCGACGAGGGCCTTGGCGATGCTCTGACGGATGGCGTAAATCTGGGAGGTGTGTCCACCGCCCTTGACACGGATGCGCATGTCGACGCCGGCAAAACGGTGGCGGCCGAGGAGGAGGATGGGCTCGAAGGCCTTGAAGCGGAGGATCTCCGGCTCGACGAGCTCGATCGGACAGCCGTTGATCTTGATGAGGCCGCGGCCGCGCTTGCAGTAGGTGACGGCCACCGCCGTCTTCTTACGGCCGAAGCATTGGACTTGCTCAAGTGCGGGTGCTGCCTGCGCCATGTTTGCAATTAGGGTTTGGGTTTCTCTCACTGCGCCTCACTCTGCAAACCTAACTACGATTCTCTAATGTTTGGGGCTTTATATATTCACCCACCAATTAGGGTTTTTGAGGCTGTTGAAATACCCTAATTACCCCCCTCCGCTTTATCTCAGTATAAAATAAAATAAAAACATATTAATAGATCATATAGTATATGCATTAATGGTGCAAAGATATTAATATATTTTACATATTGGTTTAACTTTACCCTCGATAAAAAAATTAAATATATATTTTTTATTATAAAATAAATTGATAAAAAGAGACTAAGAATGTAATATATATCCATATATAAAAAAAATTCCCCTTTTTACAGAAATTTATTTCTATTTTATCCTTATTAATATTTTATTTTAAATATTTTAATATTTTTTATTTTTTAAATATTTATTAAATAATTAATTATTCTTATAATTCATTATTCTTATGATTAATTAAAAAATATTTTTTTATTTTTAATACTAATATATTGTTATTTTTTTTAAACAATTATCAATTTTAAATTTTAAACGTGGAATAGTTTATTAAACTTAGAATTGACAATTTTTTACATATTTTCGTCTTTATAGTTTTTATCTTTTTGATTTAGTTATCCTTCTTATCATTTTTTTTTTAAAATATAAATATAATAATAATAAAAATAAAAATGTGAATACAGAAACACTTGTTCCCCTAATTAACAAATGTTATTATTATTATACTTTATATGTTAATTAGATTTCCGGTGTACATATATAGGTTCACTTCCGTAAAAAAAATTCACTTAACATCTCAAATAATTAATAATTTGATTATATTTAATTTAAAATATTATTATATTATTATAATAGGTTGTCAATAGTTTCTTTTTATTGAAGTAAACTTTTCCTTAAATGTCTACCAAACTTCTCTTTAAAATTTGTCATGGTAAGCATAACAATAATCCATTTTAACAAACCAAAAAGATGGTTAATTATATTTATAAAACATTCACAACTTGCATATTTAAACCATAAAAAAAATGTAATTAACTTACAAATATTATAGCTTGATGATTAAGTTTGTAAATGAAGATTTTAGTACCTAGTTTGTAAATTAATACTATTTAGACTAAATGTTAAATCAATTAATAAAGTATAAATATATTATTATTGCCCATAGATTGAGAAATATTAGTTTTCATGATAAGTAAAAGTGTAAGAGTCCTTGTTTTTCCAAAAACTACCAGACAATGAATTGTTTATAAGTGATAGTCTTGTTGAAAAGTATCACCCAATGTGGCTCAGTATTAAGTACCAAACAAAGTTAAAAAGTATTAGTCTTTTCAAAAAGTACTTAACAAAATCGAAAACACTTAAACACAATAATACATAGTATTTATTTGACTAATTAAACGATAACAACAATCTAAAATTAATTATCATGATTAACCAATATTAAGAATGACATTGACTCGTCTCTAAAATTCATTCAAATAAAGACTCTTAGAATAATATAAATAAACAACTACCTCAACATATTTACTATTGATACTAATATTAATCATATGATTGCATTAACTATTATCCACATCTACATACAGTGACTTGACACATTAGAGTATCTTTGTAAGCACCCCCACCTTTGAGATTGAGATCAATATCCCAAGATCGATAAGTAATCTTGAACCAAAAACTTATAGAGACAAAGATTAATGAGTAAAGAATTTGTGGTCTTGTAAAGGTCATCTCGACCTTGTAAAAACATTTTGACCCCCCTACCATAGGGATGAAAATGGCTTTGTTTAAGTGCACATGATTACCACGTGTAATATCATGAGTAATGAAAGACCTTCCCATGAAGAATTATAAGAAAACCACACAGACAAAAACAACTTTATTATTGAAACTTTGAAAGGAATTATAAACTTTTAAGAGAAAAAACAGAGAAGAAATGGATGTGTTGAGAGTTGAGAAATCCGCATAGCACCACTTTGGAGAGGTATGATGACACCAATAACCCGGATGAACACGTCGATATACATAAATAAATTTGTTTATACACCTTTGGATATGTTATTTTAGGTCGAATCTTCCCAACATCTTTGAAGGGAGACGCACTAAGTTGGTTTATCCCCTACCTCACCAAATTAACTATTTTAATACTTTGTTGCAAGATGATTAACTCTAGGTGAACCATATCAAGAAGTTTCACAAAGCAACACCCTATGCGACAACTCGGTCTAGGACAATTCACTCTATGTGAACCTTATAAAAAAATATAAGGAAGCAACATCTTGGTCCAGGATGCCATTAGCATTTATGCACATCAGTATGATAATTACTATGAACTCTACCACTATGCTTGAGAACACCCACTTGACGTAACTCACCCCTAAAAAATCTTAGCGGACTATTTTGTGCTTTGTCACAAAAGCAAACAACACCAACATTGTTAAACAAACAAAGCATAAATGATTAGTGATACTTGAAAAAGTACTCATGAACCTAAGGATCCACCTAGTCATAACCATCCATCAAGGAAAAATCATTATCGACTTGTTCCTTAACTTTTGCAATAAATATGACAATTACAGTCATGCATCACCTCTCATCCATAATGTCACCAACATTTATTATGCAAATTGATGCTTTGATATCATTTTATACTATTCATAAGATTTCACTTACTCAAGTTTGGAGGCCAATACATTGTACAGTTTTTGACGGCATTAAACAAAAAAAATTAAATTTCCTTTCATGACTCATCGCAATACACTAAAAAACAAGGGTCAATTCACTACACAATTCACAATCGAAGAAGGTTTAGATTGAATGTAAAAGAATTAATAACTAGAAACATATCATTTTTGTCAATAAGTACTCATCTTGCCAATAATTACTGAATAAGCTAAGAAGTGTGAATCTTATTCAAAAGTATTAGTCTTGTTCAGAAGTCCTAGACCAAGTCGAAAAGTACCAATAGTTAAAAAGTATCATTTATCAAATAAGATCGATAATACTAATCTTGTCGAAAGATACTCAACAAGACCGAGAACACATCAACATAATTATCCTAACTAAAAAAATAATTATCCTAACTAAACAATGGCTAAACTATGTTTAAGAATAACATAAGTCCTTATAATTTTTTTTTTTCACTTCAACAATGTTAAGAAAGTCATTTAACCATAAAAAAAATACCATCTACAAATAACATAAGTCCATAATGTTTAGGAATAACAATTAGCATATTAGATTATAGAAGCCTCAATTTCATTGCATGGTATTATAAATGGAAATTGTGTTAATCATCAAAAATATTATTGAATCACAATATCAAATACTTAAACATTTAAATGTCTTTGATTTTCTTAAAATGTTATTTAAAAGAGGGATGATATTTTGACATTCAACTCCACATTAAACTCATAACAAAATATTAATATTTATAATAATTTAAAAAAAAAATCTTTTTAATAAGCAAAATATAAATGTTAAAATAATTTTTAAAATTATAAATAATTAAAATATTAAAATTTATTAGGGGTAGGTTGAGGGTGTGAAAAAAACATTTTTTTATTTAAAATGTTGTAATTGTAATGCAATTTTTGCAGGCTTTCTGTCTCTTTCCAGAGGTATTAGTTTACAACAACTTCCCTCGTAGTTGTAGCCCCCGACAGAACCAAAGAACAAAACCCCACTCAAAAAAGGTTAATTTTGCACATATGAGACACCATTTTTAAGGTTCACCCTTGCAGACAAATCCCACCATAATCATCTTTTACTCTTCTCTTCTTCCACCCCACATCACCTCTCATCATCTCATTCACCAAAAAGCATATAAAGAAAAATAAAATGCAGAGGCGGTTCCGGCAAGTTTGCACTTCTTTAAGAGAACGCAGCTTCATAAGATATGCAAAGATTGCTGCAGTGAGTGGCTTCTCTGACATGAACATCATCATCATCAAAGCAACAGCCCCAGATGACTTGCCTCTGCATGAAAACTACATACAGCTTCTTCTGAAACTCTTCTCCACTTCTCCAACTACGTGCCACTCCTTCGCAGTTAGCTTCACTCGTAGATTTGGAACCACTCGCAGCTGGCGTGTTGCACTCAAGTGTCTCATTCTTCTTCACCGTTTGCTTCGTTCAGTCCCTGGAAAAAGCACCCTCTGGAGTGAACTCTTGTGGACACGTTCCAATGCCTTGATTTCTCTTCACCCTTGCCATTTCAAGGATCATTCCTCCTCTTGTCCTGTTTCTTACACAAACTTTGTGGCATCCTATGCACACCTTCTGGATGAGGCCCTTAACTGTGTTGCTTTGGATGACACCAAAATGGAAGGAGAGGAAGAAGATGAGAAAGAGGAACTCAAGTTTGAAACTGAAAGTTTTCAAGAGAAAATGAAGGAACTGGGTGAAGTGCTTGAAGTGCTACCGCAGCTACAGAGCATTATGGATAGGGTTATGCAGTGTTATCCAGTAGGGGTGGCATCACGAAGTTTTATTGTGCAGTGTGCCATGAAACTCATAGTTCGTGACAGCTTCGTCTGTTACAGAAAGTTCAGAAAAGAAATAGTTGGGGTTTTGGACAATCTACTTGAGATGCCGTATAGGAACTGCATAGCCGCTTTCAATGTGTACAAGAAAGCAGCTGTTCAAACTCATGAGCTTTATGAGTTCTATGAATGGTGCAAGGTAAAGGGTGTGTGTGGATTGTACGAGTACCCTTTGGTGGAGCCAATTCCATACATACAAATCAAGGCTTTGGAGAGTTTTCTGAGTGGAATGTGGCAGTTAACAGAGTCTTCGTCCTCAGTTACTAGCCCTTCGTCATCTGTGGAATCTGCTTCGGATTTCACTGAAAGACAAGTAGAGAAAAGAAGAGATATTGTTGACATCAAAGAAAAAGTGTTGGAGGCAGAAGAAGAGAAGCCTTTGATTGAACCAGAAATAGAAGATGACGAGGAGGTTAGCTGGGAGACACTTCTGGAAACCTCTATTAGTTTTAACCATGGTTATCAGAGGGATTTGTACAGCTTCATCTATCAGCTGGGATGGGAAGGTGGATTTGGTACAGAGCAACATAGCTTTAATGCAGATGACAGATGGAATATCGCAGTTTACAAGTCTGCTACTGCTACTCACAACCCATTCTCCGACCCATATAATTGATCCCTCTAGTGACCATTATTGTTCCTGGAAATACATGAAGTCCACAATGTATTTCGTGTCTGTATTCATTGAAATTAAAAATAACAGTTACATTTTTTGATTTGCCTTTTGTTTAGATTTGTCATGCAGCATTTTAAAAAATCATCCGAGACCTTTTAAAGACAAAATTGTTCTAAACTGACAAGATTGTAATGTAATTCTAAACTCCAAAAGAGATAATACTTCTGATATGATACGATGATTGACCCTTAAGTCAGAACAACAAGCAAACCTACTAAAATCACGTATTTAATTGTAGTATATAACTAGAAATAAAGTAGTATTTAAGTGTAAAGAGAATAAAGTCTATAACTAGAAATAATCATGTATTTACTTATAGAAATTAGGGCGAAAAATAACTTTGACGTAGGAAACTTTAATTTGAGTAGAGATGTAGTATTTATGAATTCATTATGCCTAAGGCATTGATTAAAACAAGTTGGGTTAATGTTGATGAGAGTTTTAATTTGATAATAAGGTTTACTGACAAATATGAATGCATAAATATAGATAATATATATTAACAAATCAATAGAACTTGCTCACAGAATAATTATGTTAAGAGGCTAAATTTCCGAAGGTTGGTTTTAATAACCAAACAAGTACACGAGCTTGATCCCATCCGCAAGTATAACTTCCAGTATTGGGGTCCAACAATTGAAATGCAGACGAACCCTCTTCATGAACGACCACCAAACAGTTGCACCAAGTCTACAACATCTATGTTTCCTAGGTTTGTCTATTGATGTAAATGAAGGTTCAAAAGAAATAATCACATCTTCAGAAGTACATTTGACCACCGGCTATCCAGAATATACAAACACTATATACAAGTCTATAAGAGAATTCATAACTTCTTCATGCTCACTTTTGAAAGACTAAATAATTCCAACTCTGCTGAAATCTGGCAAAAGTTACCATAAAAGTTAGAGGGCTGACAGTTAAAAGTGTTGTAAACCACCACCTCAACTGACGCACAAAGTTAGCATTATAGCACGTGCATGAAATGAAACAACTCTCAAAAAAGTTTAGTTTTGATTTTCTACTTCCGGTGCCTTCGCTTTTGATCAGCTCTTTGTCTCTTCTCATCATCCCATTCACGATCATACAAGCTAATACTCAATTAAGGTCACAGCACTGAACAAATATAATGGAAACACGACATCCTTTTCTAAGATTTCAAATTAGCTCTCCTTTTCTAAGAAAATGTGAATGAACATCAAGCAATTCAAACATGCATAAATAATAAAATATCATGCAAGTTTAAAAACGATTCCTTAAGTGAAGGATGTAAAACGTAGTGGACAAAATACATGCAAATGAAGCGCACATAAGTAAACAGTCTAGTGTTGCCCCCCACCAAAAGACATATTGATAGACAAGTAATCATGACTTAAAATAATAAGTGCGTATATCGTGAGGTGAAGGATACGGATCTGAATCACGGCGATTCAACTTGCTGGCCACCTCTTTACCGTGAATCCTGATATTTGGTTCATCTATGTAGTTTGGATGCTGGATGACGGGTCCCTTTCTGTCTCCCCTGTCCCTTCCATCATACCCCAATGGCATACCAATACCAGTGGGAGGAGGTGGAGGAGCTACAGGTGAGTACTCCCCAGGTTCACCAGTTGATAGATGCTCCCTCTTAAGTTTCCGCCTCTTGGATGCGGCATTTAAATCCAAATCTTCCTTCAGAACATTTGCTTTCTCTCTTTCTCTCTCCCTCTCTTCAACCTGCATTAGAGATCAGAAAGACTATTTAACATCATAAGAAAATAAATCGGCTAACCATCTGTGTCATTTATCCAGTCTATCCAAACACCAAAAGAGGCTAATAGATGTTGAAAAGCACAATCTAGTACCACCTAGTAAAATATCAAGCCAAATGGAAAAGGCAAAAACCTGCAATTGCAAGAAATTTAAGTGGAATACTGAAATAGTATAAAAAGAAAAACAAACAATTGGAAGAAATCTTACATTCTGATATTCTATTTTTCTGCAATAATTAGCCCTGTTAAAACTGTAACAATAAAACCATCATAATTTCTTTCAAAATGAGTAATTTTTTCATATGTTTCACTCATTTTCAGCTACAAGTGATAATTAATATATTACCCATTCCGTCTTCAACAGAGAAATCGGAAGTTCTTCATAGAAACCCGCGATTGTTAAAAATACAGCAGTTAGTCATTTGTTATCAAATTGACTAACAACTATTATAACGTTTACACTAATCCATAGGGCTATAATATGTATAAGTCACAAAGTACATATTCGTACTTCTTTAGTAGCAGATAATGTAGAGTGAGAATTGATACCCAATATTTATTCATACCTTAATCTCTTCACGTTTTCGTTCTCGAAAATCATCTTCTTTTCTGCGTTTGGCATCATCCTGAGAAACCACAGTCTCTTCCGATCGTCTCCGTTCCTTTTCTTCATGCCTTGGAGAAAGTCTTTGAGAGTGCCTCGTTGCTCCATACCTCCTATCAGCATCTTCATCACGCCTACCAGCTCCTACGGATTGAGGAACCATATTAGGAGGTAAAGGGGGCGGTGGAGGCAAGCTTTGACCATGGAAGCGATCATCAGCATGAGATTTTTCTACTGATGCATCACTGTAACGTAATTTGTTCCTATCATCCTTGCTTCTTTCATCCTTAGCTTTCTCAGGGGGTCTATTAAAACTCCTCTCACTACCCCTCTCTTGCATTCTCTCAACAGATCGTTCTCTTCCATATCTTTCAATTGACCTATCCCTAGGTTTTTCAACTACAGAGTCATCACCCCGAGACTTGTCTACGCGGTCTAATCTTTCCCTGTGGTCCCTCTCATATCTTTCATTGCCCTTGTCTTTTGGACGTTCCAGTGACTTATCACCTGCTCTGTACAGACCATGTTCCTCTGGTCCCAATTTGTCATCAGCAAAGCGAGGATCCATCAACTTATCTCTATCAGAGAATCGAACTTCACTTTCAAAATCTCTTAGCTCAACATCTCCTTTCCGTCGTTTACCTAGTCTGTCTGGTTCTTCAGCAGAACTGGCTCTCTTCTGAACTTTTTCATTAGATTTTGAAGTAACTCCTGTGTTTTCATGCCTGGGGGAATGAACTACGCGTGAAGAGGATCCTCTAGTTAAATCAGCAGTATCATTTCCATCATCCTTCACCACAGATGCCCTAATATCAGAAGACTTGGAAACTACAACCTCGGCCTTTGACTCGTTACCAGGACCATCCAATGAAATCCTTACTGGTGCATTTGAACCTTTAGTAGAACCAGTAATGGTGTTACCATTAGCACTGACTGAAGAAGTTACATTGGTAGTTCCACTGTGTAGATCCTTGTCACTACTCAAGGAACCTGAAGTTCTAGCAACAGGTTTTCCAGACCTACTATCTTCTTTTAAAGGGTCTTGTTTTGATAGTTTTGAAAGTGAACCAGTAGGCACTGAACGCTTTGCTGAAGCTCTTGACTGAAAACATGAGAGCCAAATTATTCTGGATAAAATATAAAAATGGTAAACTTAATAATTTAAGAGAAAAGATACATTGGTATCCTGTATTATCATATATAATTTCAGAAACTGATTTTTTAAAACAATTAGGCACAGCAAATGATTGACTACTTTATTGAACAATAATCTTCAGTTCTTAATTTCTTATCATAATAAAAAATGGGGCTATATCGATCAAGTCTTTATGACCATAGGGTTTCTTATCACTTTCAGGCCTGATTTTCATGCAAAACAATATTCTCATTGACTATTGCACGATTTTGCCCTAGAACCAATCAATCCTAACATTCAACTTCGGTTCTAATTCTTATTCTTCAACCCAACAGTATTATACTTTTATACCCAAAATCCATTCACGAAACCTTGCCACTAACTATTAAAGCCGAAATATTAAATGCTACCTCAGCAGTTCTTGTTCCATGATCATCTGATGCTCTATTTATCAATTCTTCCACTTGCTTTGAGTTTTCCATAGATTTTGACATCCCAGATTGTATAGAAGATGAGATCGAGGATGTTTGGCCATCAAATCCATTTACCATTGCGCCGGTCTTGACTTTTGTATGGCCAGAATCAGATTTTGTCGCAGTCATGCTTTCCGTTCTTTCAGACTTGCCATCGGTAGTTTTTGTTCTTATTACCTGATCTTTGACTGTGTTTCCAGAGTCCACATGTTTTCCACTGGCAGATTCAGTTTGTGAAACATTGAGATTCATCCCACTATGTACAGTTGAGGGATTTCCAGCTGAAGATTTAGTCCCAGATGGTGCAGGTTTCAACTCAAGATAACCCATACCAAATTCTTCATCAGTAACCCAAGAAGGCTGAAAAATGAGTTAGAATTAGTATGTTGAAACAAAATACAGGTAAACCTTTAGTGACACACATACCTTCCTAGCAGCCAATGCTGCTGCAACACCAGTTGCCAACACCTTAAGATCCTCTCTTTCATCACTTTTAATCTTAGCTACCTGCATGGAAGATGAAATGACTTGAATGTAATATTTTAAATTACTAGTAGAAGCAAAGCTTACAATAAGGATAACTTACTCGCTTCTCAAGGTTTATCCCACTCTTCCGGGTAACAGGGAAAACACTAGAAATTTTTGTCAACATTATGAGAGCATTCCTAATTTCCATGTACTCGCTAGATTCCAGACACTGAATTAGTAAACGTGTGATTCTCTGACTCCACTTCCAGTGTACCTATCAGCCAAAAAGCAAATACAAAATGGATCCTTTAACATTCCGTAGACTAACAATAGATCAGGAATAAATAAAGTAAAGCCAAAGAAAAAATAATCTATATGATCTACAACAATTAATATCGGGGATTGAATTTTGTTACTGTTTTTCGTGTACACATTTTTTTTACCTCTTTTACCCTTCATTCACCAACCTTTTAATTCCCATGATCTTAAACCCATCGTAAACAAACAACCTTTTTTTAATTGCTTTTTATACATATTCTATTGCAATTTCACTTTTAATTTTGATAGAATTATAATAAAAATGGCTCTTATTTTGATAAATGAATTGCATCATTAATGTTTTCTTAGAATATCATTAATGCCTCTTGTATTATCATGACAAGTATAGTAGTTACATTTAATCTCTTTCATTCTTTTACTACATACTTACCTGTCAGAATTTATTTTATTTTTTTTCACAAAATACAATTCAAAACATGAGAAGTGAGAATTCATAATTTATTGTTTTATTTGTATAGCAAAAGTGTAAAGACAATTTAAGAATGTCTTGTAAAAATTACTAATACAATTTTTACATTTGTGAAACATAAATATAAATTATCTGAATTCGTTTTCTGGAGTCCTTTTAGCAATGCTTTGAGAAAAAAAAAATTAAATAAAATAATAAATATTATATGCATAAATGATGAATGTTTTACAAAAATATCATGACATAACATTCTTCAAATACATGATATGATCTGTTATTAATACTCTAATTATCGTCAATTTCATTATTCCAACTTTAAAATGAAAGAATATTTGGATAGTACTTAATTTTATATAAAGGTGTTTAATTAATAATATAATTACATTTTTTATGTCAAAAGCTTATATAAATATCAGCAAGGTAATACGTTAAACAGAAATATTATATAGCATATCAATGACAAGGTAATTTTTGGATTGTATATAATTAATTGAGGCTGAACTCTTTCACAGGATGAAAATGATTTCAATACACAACTAAAAACATCAAAATTTGAATAATTAAAGGTAATGAAGCTATATATTCATATAGTATTCATTTCAGAGTAATCAATACTTATAGTCTTGTTTGTTAGTTGTATTAAAGGTAATTTCATAGTTTTTGTTTGTTACTTATATATAATGGTTCATATTGCATTTTTTTTATTATAACATCTACAGCATTAAATTTTAAAAATTATATAATTTAACATTTCTTAGAAAAATTGTCTTAGGACATTACTCAACCTCACAAGGTGAGGACTGTCCAAGCTTTATAAATAAGCTCCATTTAAGTCATGTCTGTAATTGAGGTAGGATTAAATCATTGCTCGAGGTTGCAACTAAAGTGGGCTCAGAGTGTCACAATTAAAATGACTTTCTAATTATATTTTATATTTTTAATTATTTCTACCTTGTAATGAGCAGGTGATAAGCAAGTTGAAATTGATAGCAAAAGCAATTAGATGTACTTAACATAGCCAAAGAGATTCCCAGCAGTTAAAACCGGTACAGACTAGAACCTACCTTAATGAACTGCCCGTATGTAACTCGTTGGCTATTTGGATATCTATAGTAAACGGCAAAGCCTGGCATGTTTCCACACTCACGTTCATAAATAGATTCATCACTCTGGAAAAGAAGGAATTAAAAATAGTGAACATTAAAAAAGATGAACTCCTTAAAAATATATTATAAAAATAAATTTGCAAATAAAAACACATTACCTTCCAATAGTAAGCAATCTTCAAAGTCTCATACAGAAACCTACCAAGCCTGCCTGCCTCATATTCAGTGCAGCAGCATATCATAGGTTGTAGGGTCTTACAAATCAAAACATCTATGTGATTGACTGTGTTGAAAAAGGGGGTTCCAAGGGAATGAAGTGTGTGGACAAACATAGCACAATAAACAGCATCTGGCATACTGAAAGTACAGCGTGGAAAAATACAGCGCTGAAGAAACTCCATGTTGATCTTCAAGGTGTCAGGACAGGAACTTAACCATCTGTCTTTTTCACGAGAAAGACGACTATGAACAGATGCAACATTCTCCTCATGTTTATGCAGTTCACTAATCAGACGATCAAGTGATTCTTGAATTCTTTCCTTTTCTTTCTTCCTCTTTGTAATTGCTGAGCTTGAATTATCAGAAAGCTCCTCCAAAGATTTAAGATTTGCATGCAGCTTGGCTATTTCTGACTCATATCGATTTTTTGGGACATACAGATCATATAATGTAAGACCCCAAAATGTTGCATAAAGATCGGGAGATAAGCTATTCCATGCTTTTGGAGGCAACATGGTTTTAACAGTATCAAGAAGATACGACCAACTGGATACAGTAATAAAATGGTAAATATTAATCCACAACATAAAGGAAATAAACTTTGCACATGTTATCGCATATCAGAAACAGAGAATAATTTACATTTTCATATTTAAGTCTATCAACTGGAATGGCATCTAAAACCTGTTCTGGTGAAAAAGGTTAGGGTTATAATAACCTTATAGGATTTTGAGCAGAGCCAAAATTTAGAACCATACTACCAGAATCATCCAGAGGATCAGATTCAAAGTTAGAAGATGCATCACTTGCAGCATGTTTATCATCCAAGGGCCAGCAAACATCAGGATTTCTCTGAGACTTGAAAAGCCTCATTACAGGACGATATATCAAGAAAGCAACCTAGTCCAGGGGGAAAGAATGGCATTAAATACAAATTCAAGCGAAGAATGATGTAGCATAAGTGATGCAGATAAAGAGAAAACCAGGAGAAAACAACAGATAAAAGTGTAGCAACTATCATTAGAACATTTAGGAAGTTCATAATAAAATAGAGGTAGAGGGGAAACAAAAACCTCAGGGTCCAGGTGGTAAAGGTGGACCAGGTCATTGAGCGAGGGAATAAGGATGCCATAATTTGATGATGGTGTGATTGCACTGCCAAGAAATTCCACATATTGAAGGAGAGTTCCATGACATCTATCGAACTGCTCACTAACCATCTTAATGTAGGGTGCATCTGCATTTACAACAGCTCTGCAAAAACATTAAATTTTGAGAATAGAATCTTCATAAGACAATTATAACATTTTTAAGTTTACAAGCTTACAGAGAACGATGCTGAGCAAGAAGAAGTAACAGGGGGATTGCCAACTTTGGTTCATCTTTTGGAAGTAATGCGTCCCTAAGTCTGCTAGTTGACTTTATCAATGCCTGCACTTATTAGCAGATAACTCAAGTAACTTACCACGACAACCCCAAGTCAGATGTGGAAGCTTATAAATCATTAGTAACTAAAATTAATTAACAATAGAAATTTCTTTAGTTTGCAGCAAAATAAAGCACTTATTAGTTGACTTTTCAATATTTTGTTGCAATGAAAGCAAAAACAATGCAACAGAAAAAATATTCAAACAAGAGTAGTTGCACTGGTTTAGCTTTCATTACAGCAAAATAATGAAAAGAGATGATAAGCATGCTTTTAAATAAAATAGTGCACTACTTTGCTTTCTTTACAGCAAAATAATGAAAAGAGATCCTCCAACTAGTTCTACTTACCTACTTCAGGTAGTTAAATCTATAATCCCAATTATCATGGACAAATCAAATAATTTTCATTCAGTAAATGTGTGAAAATTTTCCAAAAACCAAAACAAAATCTGATGAGGGTTAATTAACCAGTCTGATCAGTACAGCAAACAACTAGGCCAATGCAAATCAACAGAGGAAATTTACATTTACCACACTTATCACACCTGGAGTAGAATTTCAATCCATCCAAACAGCACTATCATTAATGTCTTGCTAATCTTCCAAGACATAGTTTTCTGTACCTTATTATTCCGAGTTACACCAAAAGAAGTTGCTTGATATCTGAGAGTGTCACTCCCTGCCATTGCATCAAGCTGTTCCTCGGTCAAGTTCTCTGTGTACTGGACATTTGCCATTTGTTGAATAAGCTCCTATCAAAACCAACAAAAGTATTTACTAGTAGCAACATTTGATTTTTCGTGAGAGCCATAACACAGATTATCATTACTATAAAAACAGACAAAGAAGAAACACCTGCAGTAGAACAAGCTCAATTCCTTGCCCCTTTTTTAACTGATTCACAAGATACTGGAAAAGGCCCCGTAATTCCATTGATGGGTACTTCTTACACCTATAAGGAACAGATGAATTGAGCATATGAAAGCATTCATAGAAAATTGTTCAAGCAGTAATCACATAGATACAACTCAATATAGAACATAAGCAGGCAATAATAAAAACAAGAGCAATCAAAGCCAAACTAACTATTAAAAGTTAACACGAACATCAACTGAAAATAATTTAAAGCAAAATGGCAAGAAAATGAATGCACAATTTCATAAATTTGAATGTTTAGTGAAAACCCTCGCAACTCGGTATATATTAAATTCCACACATGTCCAGACAATTCACAAAATTATCCGATGACATTGCTGAACCCTGTAGCAAGGAAATCAGGTTTTCATATCACCCACAAAAAAGGAATGGACTCAACGACATAACCTATGACATTCACTCAAGACATTATCATAATTAGATCCAACACTTGTTCACATTATTTAACAACCGATAGATTTATATGTTTTCTTGTTTTTTGTATGCTACTAATTAAATAATTTAATTATTATTTTAAATTGAAACATATGTTGCCAAGTTATTTACTTAGGAGACCACTCCTCCAATTTCCAAGTGTTGTTCGTTCTCAGTAGGTAACAGAAACAGCTCAGAGGCAAACCAATTATATAATCAAGGCACCTTTTAAAGGCCCATTACATAAATACTTAAATTTACCTGTTAGATATTATTAGATATTATAGATATTGTTACATATTTCATATTTATGTAATGGGCTTTGCCCATATGTTTCTTTTCCTATATAAACATAACCTTATGTGTTCAATATACACAAGAGATTTACCCTACTCTCTCTTTTACTTTAATATTACCAAACAGAAGAATACAGAAAATAACCACACAAATTCTTTGTTATGTTATTACACACTCAATATTATATACAACAAAAGAGAACACTGTAGAGAGAGAAAGAAGACAACCAAACCAAACTGCTCCAGGTATTTCAATACCCATCCCTCCAAGGCAAAAACAAATTCTTAGCAGAATATTGGCACCCAAAGTTCGTCAGGATTTAACAGGTATGCTCAGCAAAAAAAGTGCAGCCACAAGCATATTTTTCTTCATTATTGAGGTATATGGCAAAGTGACACCAGATATTAGAAATGTTATGCTACCCGTTCATCAGAAGATTGGCATCTCAGTGCTATACAGACAACACAATAATGAAACCATGACGTAATGGACTATTGTTGACCAATCAAGTAAACTACTGGTGTATTTCCGTCATCCTCTTATTTGAAGAAAGAATACACTATCTATCAATATTAGTCGTCCATTAGGTTCATTTGTAGATATGCAGTGAACAGTTTCCACAAGAGTAAATGGTTTCCTTGATATCTTGTCATCACCATTTGCATCACAAGAGGAAAGTAAACAAATAGAGAGGACAACTTAGAAGAATGCTAATACAACCGAAGTCTCATCATAACAGAAGGATCCAAACCTACATGTTATCAGCCCCAAGACCAACCATTCATGTCCAATAGTAGGATGTTAGCAAGAATGACCAGTCATCACATAGCAACCGCACAGTAAACAGTTACATACATGGCAAACAACTTATGAATTTGTATAGTTACAAACACCAGCCCTCTCCTTCACATAATACCCCTTAAATGCAACTAAACTGATCATCCCGTCATTTGACATTAGAAGTGATAAAAAAAACCATTGAGCACCACACATCATACATACACCACACCCCATCCTTCACATAATAAAAACTCGAACACTTCCAACTGATGTCCTTGCATTTTGTAAGTACCCATTGCTTCATCTCCATCAACTAATTGTACATGGCAACAGTTCGGACCATTCCAAGATATCCAACTTAATGAACTACTTCATTCAAATGAAATAATTCTCCATCAATCATGGTACAGTGACAGCAGCTCACATGTCACCTCTATATCCTAAATGACCCTTCTTAATCTTTTCAATCTCCTTTACAAAATTATACGTGACAGATGAACCACAACACAGAATGTCCACCCCTTTCAACCAACAGATAACAATTCTGAAAAAATCTGTCAGCAGATACCAGAAATTGAACCATACAGCTGTCTGTGCATGCCCACCAACTAGCAAGCCAAATGGTTTGAATTTGATCTGACATTACCACTCAGGGACATAAAAATGCTGCTATGTCCAGTAATCCGGCATTTGCTAAGGTTGATCTGCAACCTGGAATTTGATACAAGGCATCCCGCATATATCTAAATTCTATAGGAAGACATAAATGTATAAATATGACTAATAAATGTTATTATCAACATTATTACTTAAGCAACATACATAATTCTAATGAAATAAGAGTTTGCATAAACCGGAAGGGAAAGAAACAATCACCTACAGATTGTAGACAGCCTAAATTTGTTGCAAAGACAACACGTTGGTATTAAAAGATGATCTAATCAGCAGAATAATATGCACAAGGCAACAACATAGCCAACTCGAGAAGGATCATATGTATTTCCTTTAATTATCCAGATACACAGGACAATATGTGAAGAAAACGATAAACCAAACCACAAATTTCAATATTCTATAATCAAAGTGGCCAGGAAACAAATAACTTACAGATGGCCCCAAAACGAGGCTAGAGATTGAAGCCAATCTGACAAATTAAGGCCGTCGTCCTTTAACTTATCACGTCCACCAAGTGCTAATCGTTCAATCACAACATATTCCAATATATCATACTCGAGCTGTTAAAAGAAAAAAGTAAATAAGGTTCGATGTTGAAAACTATCTTCCAATGTCAAAACAACTTCAGACTGTAGAAAATACTGAATGCACAAAAACCTTATCTAACCAAGCATAGTAGTTGAATTGTGATACAAATTAAAAAATGTAGCATATACTTATTTATAAGATATAAAAACATGCAGAGATACAATTAATAACAAATCAACCTAGTCAAAAAGAGTGGTTGTATTGTATCTATGTGTATCTACTACACAATTTCAGCAACACAACCTTCAAAAAAACAGCATGGTTGCTGCATAAGATTCTTATAACAATGGTCTTATGCCACTAAACAAATTTTGCATTATAGCCATTGAAAAAATGTGTTGTTGCTGCTGCTACTGCATAATTACTGCAGACTACGGTAGTTGCTAATACATACTAAACAACATCAAAAACAAAAACAAAAATTATATTTCATCCTCTTCCACTCCAAGATCCACATCTTCATCTTCTTTTAAAAGTTCTTCACCTTCTTCCTCATCTCATACTATGGAACTTCCTTTTATATTGGTCTTGGCATTTAAGTTTCCAGGACATATGTCCACTGTTTCGCAAGTCTGCTCTTTCATTTCAATTAGTTTGTGCTAATGGTTGGAGAAGCACAGAGGTTTATGGTATTTTTTATTCGCGGTTTCACTCAGTTTGTGCTATTGGTTTTTCTTCCCTCTGTTCTGCAGGTCCTGCTCCTACAACTTATTCTTGTTCAGTTTGTGGTCAAAAAGAAACTAAATTTAGGATTTTTACCAAACTGGGTTGCATGACTAGACCCGGTTCACAGTAAAACCCAAATGCAAATTTATTGCAAATCAGAGAGCGATACAAACCAGAATCGCGATTCATGCAATTCTGAGAAGGCTTTGCATTACACAAGAGCGATACGATACGAGAGTAAAAACAAGTGTTTCAGCAATTCATATCGCGAGGGAGAAGAATTCTACCGTACGATTTGCATCATGAATCGTACAATACTTACTAGCATGCAACAAGATCACAATTCATGACGAGACAATTCCAAAACATAGAAGAATTACAACCTATATCTATTTGAAACCTTCTCTAATTTCTCTACAACAAGCCTTCACACATTAGGGTGCCTTTAATTACACTGTTTACTAGTAATGAATGGAAGTCTAGTAGGTTTGCATAAAGAAAAGATGGAAAAATGGTTGAGGATGCAGTTTTGGATAATTTTTTGAGGAATATCATAATTTGTTTTAAGGGTTCATTGCCTTTAAGTAAAGTGCTTCGGTTGGTCGATTCAGATCAAAAAAATTCATGGGATTCAATTATGAAGCAATGGACCAAGCTAAGCAGAAGATACAAAAGGTTGTTAATGCTGTCAACAAAAGGCATCTAACTATCTATATATTTATTTATTCAGTTAATGGTTTTGAAACTTAAAACAGAAAACTAACTCATCTACATAGGCTTTTTGCATGCTCTCCTGGATTTAAAGCTGATGTGGAAGTGAAATGAGGTCTAATGGAAAATCCAACAAGGATGATGAAGGATCAAGATGAACAAACTTTGATTGATGTTCAAATTCAAGATTTCAAAAAACAAGATAAATAGTTTATTGTCCCATTTTCAGTTAATTTAAAGACTCCAGCAGATTGGTGGGAGTCTTATGATGATGATCATCCAAAACTACAAAATAGTGTCATTCATGTATTCAGCTTAACATGTAGCTCCTCCAGATGTGAATGTAATTGGAGTTCCTTTGAGATAGTCAGCTAATATAAATTAAAATATATCTACAGAATAGAATTACTAGTCTACTACTTGTTTATCATGTTTGCCTTTGCATTTGTTTAGGTCCACACAGAGAAGGAATAGGCTTAAACAAGAAAACCAGCTCAAATTAATCTTGATGATCATTCATCTGATGATGAGTAGATTACAGAAGGTAAGCATGCAAAGAATGAAGGAATAGGGTTGGATATAGACAACTTGGATTTAGATAAAAACATGGTTCAAATCCAAGTTAAAGAGGAAGAAACTACACATCTGGATGATTTGGACATTACTGATTTGAATGAAGGAAATTGAATCGAAATTGATGGGACTGAAGATCTCATGAGCGATTATTTGCTTTAGATGGCTTCCTATTTTGTAACTAGAATGAAATTCCTATTTGGTACCAAGGATGGAGCTATCGGCTTATTGTGTTTGTAACCAATATGGGCTGCTTACTATATAATTTCATCTATTGGCTTACTAATTTATATCTTTATTATGTTGCCTTTTTCTTATCATGTTGAATCGAAGTTCAATTATGTCTTTCGAGTGATCTAATGATTTATGTTACTTTAGATGCATATATATGATAATGTGTACATGCATATATATGAATTTCATGGATATTCTAATTCGTGTTATGGTCTCCCTGCTTACAATCCATGCATGAGAGGTCTCAATTTTGACTACCATGGATGAGAGGTTGCAGGAAATAATTTTTTTAATTTGTCAAGGAAAAAATACAAGTATAATGCTTAAATTTTCAGTTAGATTTTTTTAAAATTTGTATAAAAAAAATATTCAACTTATTTATTTCCACTCACTTTTTCACTCATCCAA
>Ga0123342_1001103_pt1 | contig 44944 bp, 22 predicted proteins | sample Turbeawhitnodule_FD_89960 | JGI IMG/M metagenome (GOLD analysis project Ga0123342, IMG submission 89960) | Root nodule microbial communities of legume samples collected from Mexico - Turtle bean Mexico white nodule | ecosystem: Host-associated > Plants > Roots > Nodule | place: Mexico: Nepantla...
AAAAAAAAAAAAAAATACAAAAAAAAAAAAAAAAAAAAAAAAAAAAAAAAAAAAAAAAAAAAAAAAAAAAAAAAAGACCAAAGACAGAAAAATTTAATCTATTGCATTCCCCTTCATGTTTAATCTGTTTTAAACAAATTATACGTGTAAACAATATCATGAACTAGTAAAGTTCCATGATCTTCTGCGTAGAAATTCATCTCCTGATATATTACTGGCTTTTGAAACATGCTGCTAAAAAATGATCCAATTAAACACACTCCATCTTACTGTTTTACTATTAGTCTGCAAAGCAACCAACAAAATCGAAGTATTGTAAGGCCTATTAACAGTTCTAAGTCTTAATAAAAATTACACGAAGAGAGTATTTACCTTAAAAAGTTTTCATATTCTGCTTATATCACGGCCAAACACAAAAGTAGTAGCCCAGTTGATGGCTACATAGAATCTGTTCCTCCAGCTGATAACACGAGTTAGGTATGCTGAGCGCCAAATAAACCAACTGACAAAACCTGCCAAAGATAACCCTTTGTCCTCCTGTAGGAGATTACGTGAATGAATCAAACCATGAGTTTATAAAGCACCTGTAAAAGCTTAGGAGTGATAATCACCTTGCTCTGTCTGAGGTCCACTAGAGCCTTGTAACTCCCTATAGATGCCATGCTTCCAAGGTGCTTGTAAACAAAATGTTCCCCAAAGTCTAAGTCCTTTGCACTGTTTGCACGGCCTCCATTTGCTTTACCTATTTTGTTTAGTAAGATTGCTAAATATTTACCTTGCCTTTCTGCCACCTGCGGTTCAAATTCAAACGGCAACGCATTAGACTGGTAAGAATAAGCTTTCAGGCACATGTGAAAAATGCATGAACCAATAACAGAGTAAATACAGCAGTAAGACATTCAGAATGAAATCTGTCAGGAACAAAGACCTTAGTGCAAAATCAGAACTACAAATTGCAGGAATTTAAGAAATTAGTTTGTGTGCGGAGAAACTAATGAATCCAATGTCACGTACTTGGGCTAAAGCCGGTAGTGGTTGTTTTCCAGTACTTTCAACAAATCCACTGCAGTCTCCTATTGAGAAGATATCATCTACTGTAGGAACACGAAGCCACTCATCAGTGCCAATCCTGTGAATAAGAAACTTCAACAATTTGCTTTATGAAAATACACTAATCTATAGTTATAGTTATCATGAAATAAAAGAAACGTGACAACAGAAGACATGGCACATCAAATGTGTGTCAAGCACACCGTATAACTACTACCTGCCGAATCCAACCATTGATGTATATGTATTTTACACAAAGATTTTCATGCCAAAGTTCGGAAGACTAAAAGATATGTGGGTAATAAAATTATTTATATTTTCTTATATTTGAAAACTACATATTACAAAAAAAATGATCTATATGAAACCTTATGAGAATAAAATGCCTGAAATGAACTTTCAAATGCAACCTTGAAATTGAAAACTTCATTAGATGTTATTCATTGACTTAAGATTTGTTTTGGTCTATGCCTAATTCAGTCTCCTTAAAAATAAATACATGCGTACAATGAGTGATATCTTTGGACAAAAGTAACCCTGCTTTCATGATAAGACACATCATATTTATTCATATACCAGCTCCCAATTTGTAAATTTGAAACAGCTGTCAGTGGAAAGAAAATAAGGGCAACTATGTTGAGTAACAAAGAACAACCTTCCACCAGGAGATTTAGGGAAATCCAAGGACTGAATAAAAGCTGATGGACCAACTCCAGTCGACCATACAAGCAATCCATACGGTACCTCAGTACCATCATTTAGGATAATCTTCCTCTCTTCGACATCTTTCACAATGCCACGGACTAGTCGGACTCCTGACTGATAGAAACTTCAATATGAGGAGATATAAAACTAATGCTAATTTTAAAAACTAGCCTATCAATCAGTTTCCATCATACTTATATGATTCCAAATACCTCTGTTAGAAGCATTGTGTCGTGATTATATTTCATATTTTGATAATTAATTAATACCATAGTAATTACTAATTGACTACACATTTCTTTAAATGGAAAGCTGGGTTTAGTTGTTCTTCATTTCTTTTTATATGACATTCAGAAGTTCGAAATCAGCAGGAAAAGATTGAACAAACAGAACAGATGCTCCTTTTGACATATAGCTCACCTTTGTCAATTGATTGGTGGCATATTGCCTGAGTCGGACATCAAAGGAAGACAGGATCTCATTGGCCTAAAATGGCATGAATAAATTGGTTAACAATTGAATTACCTTAAAACAAAAAATTGGCATGAAGAAAAGTGACAATGGTGTTTCTAACCATTATGTTGGCAATTATTGTAATTTGTAAGACAGTGATATACAATAGCAACAGGTTAGTTGTGATAAGCAAGAGTTCTGTTGCGATAGGTCATACCAAAAATCTAGTCTATTTGGTCGAATCACATATCTAACTCTACTAAGCACACCTCAATTAAAGTAACGTGGATGTAATCCTTCACATGAGAATATCTCTCACGGACATCTCTTACGATAAAATCACTAAGTTCACCGCTGAATTCAACTCCAGTGGGACCGCCTCCCACAACCACACAGTGTAACAGCCTCCTTTTTTCCTCTTCTCCAATCCCTGCATCCAAATCAAATACAGATTGCATAGGTGATGTATAATAACCATTATTTTCATGTGACTTTATATTAAGCTAAAATATAAAAGTTGTTGTAAACCTGGAACATCAGACATCATTAAGTTCAGAAGCAACTTCCGACGAATTTCCTGTGCATGGTAAACTTCACGAAGAAAAATTGCATGCTCATAGACTCCATGAATTCCAAAAGTGGTAGGTTGTGCTCCTAATGCAATTACCAGCTTATCATATGAGATTGCAAACTTCCAGGGATCTAGTGTCTTCGTTCCTTCAGTTACAGACTCACATTGCACCTTCAAAACCATTTTGCCAGATTCTCCCCAATTAAACCACATCGTGAGTACCAATATTTCAAGTAATACTAGTAATTCTCCCAAATTAAGACACATTCTCAGTATCAATATTTCAACTAATACTAGTATGATGCCATTTTGTTCACCTGAAGGCAGTGCTAAACCCCTGAATACATAGTCGCATATAAAGAATCTCTACATGCTAAAAGTTACAGAAACGTATGCAAATCAAGAAAAGTGAAATGATGCAAGTTGTCCACACTCCACAGATATCCATGATCAAGTAACAAACCAAATCACGCTCAATTTAATGACATTTAACTGGAACAGTGACCGTGGAATTGAACGGAGAGAAGTAGATAACATACGACATGGTTGACAGCATCAATGGAAGTACAATTGGCGAGGAAGAAGAAAGAGCCAGGTTCCCGGGAAATGGCGGGTTGGATCCTGGCGATGGGCTCGGCAACAGTTCTGAACTCGAGCGTTCCGACGCACGTGGAAGCCAAGAGAGGCGTGAACACCATGTGGTTGCGCGGTGAGACGCAAACGATGTCGTAGATTTTAGGATCCAGGCCCTTCATGAGGCGGCAGCCAGCCCAGCCAGAGCCCAGCACGACCACACGGGGCTTCTCGTGGGCCTTGGTGGGGCCGAGACCGGCATGGTGAACCGGGCTTGCGGAGGTGCTGAACCGGGAGAGAGAAGTGAAACGGCGCGTTTTGGAGGAGAGGTGTCGGAACCAAGACATGGCGAAGGTGTGAAACTAACTAACAGAGATTGTTGTGTTGTGAAAGAACGAAAGAGAGAAAAAGTTCCAATTATTGGGGTTTGTTTGGATGGATCAATTTGACTTGACTGATGTAAGAGGCTGCTTTCGCGGGATCGGAGCGTTGACGCTGTTGTCACGTGTTATGACGATGATGCAGACATGTATCAGCAATGCCGCAATGGTGGCTGCTTCTGCAAACGTGCTTCTTCACCGCTTTTTTCCCTCCAATCATTTATGTCAAGTGCTTTTTCTTAACTCTTCTTTATCTATTTTGCTTCCTTTCATGTATTAGATTAAACTTGGATGATTCTTTAATTTCAATTTATCACGTTTGCGAAGGACTTATCTTCACCGTTTAGACCAAACCTCCTTTTCTCCTTCATTGTTTGTAATATAGTTACTAATTAAAGCATATATTTTATTTAGTTTTTTTTATGATAATTGATACAATCTAACTCTAACTTTAATATTGATAACAAAAACAAAAACAATTTTTCTAGAATATAATTTCCAAAACAAAGTTTTTAAAAACATATAATATCTTTTAAAACGAGAATTTTTCTAATTTCGCGCGGTGAAATGAGAGTTGGAGTACAATTAGTAATAATCGCAGTGTAGGAAGAAAAAGCCTTGTATCATTTTTCTGTTCCCCTGCTTTGTGCTCATCACTCACCTTATCGACATTGGGCTTTAAAGGGTTTGTCCCTTTCTCATTTTCATGGCTTAAAATATTAGAGACTGCTTCTTCCTTTTTACTGCACCTCCATACCTTTTTGTGTCACCCCATACTAAATCTAAAAACACCTTTTTATTTTTATTGTGTCACCCCATACATAATCCAGAAGATGTTTTTTGATCCGAAAGTGTTCTTTTAGATTTATAAAATCTGGAAGTCTTTTCTAAATTTAAGAAAAAACTTTAAATTACATAATCTGGATATATTTTGGATTACATAATCTGGATATATTTTAAATTATATAATTCGGAAGCTAATCTCATATCTAGAAAAGACTTTCGGATTATGTAATTAATGAGCTAATCGCGCATTTGAGAAAAGACTTTCAGATTATATAATCCGAAAGTTAATCTTATGTCCATAAGAGCTTCCAGATTATGGAATCCAAAAGTTAATTACAACATATTTCCATATTACATAATTCATAAGCTAATTATGAATTTAGAAAAAAACTTTTAGATTATGTAATATAGAATATTAAAGAAAGATATTTTTAGAATACACAACTTAGGGGAGACAATAAGGTATAAAGATACCAAAATATTCAGTTGGTTTCATTGATCTTTATTTTTTGAGAAATTACACTTATTGGTAATAATAAATTATATTTACTTTTTTTTAATTTCAAAATAACCATATGTTATTTTTATAAATTTTATATGTTTTATAATTTTTAAATAAACATTTAAATCTCTCATATTTTTAATAAATGCCATTTTCTTTTTTAGTGTTTTTAATAAAGTGAAACTAACTTCTTTTATTTTATTTGTAAAAAAAAAGAAAAATTGTTTGTAAATCATTTTTTTAATTTTTATATTTTAAAACATTATTTTCAATTTTCATTATCTTTCACTTAAATTTTGGTTAATAAATATTTTTAAATAAAATAAAATAAGTTATACCAAAACTAAATATTTATTTAAAATTAAAGGAATATGAGTCTTATTTAATATAATCCCACAAAAGTAAGTTCCATAACAATGCACAAAAATAAGCATTATTCGCGAAGTTAAAACATCTTAACAATCTTGAAGACATAAACCGAATAAATATGTTCTGAAATTTTTAAATCCAAAAATACAATATACAATCTGAAACATTTATTCTGTAATGTATTTCCTTACTATTGATTATTAATTTCATTATATTGTCTACTTTTCCGTCCGCATTTAGAACGAAAATGGATCTCTTTGAAGTTTAGGTTTAATCCATGAAAGTTTGATTGATTAATTTTAAATTTAAATGTGTTGAATTTAAATTGAAATTGAAAGTTTGAATTTAACTTAATTAAATTGTGTAAAATTAATTATAGTTTATTAATTTGTTTAAAATTAATTATTTATTTCATCAAACCTTTTCATAGTATTGTTGGGAAAATCATAACAATTTATTGCTCTTTGGTGTAGATACAAAATGAGTATTTGTGGAAGCAATAAGCAAATAATAGATAAATAAAGCAAAATAAAATAATGACACCGATTATGTTTAACGTGCAAAAACTTCCTTAACTTGAGAAGTAAGATCTACAGGACCTAGCCCAAAAAATGTTTCCACTATGAAAATAAGATTACAATATTTTGTTTCTCTCACTCTGAGGATAACACTCAATCTCACCCAAAAATGATTCTCACTAAGATTTCTAATCTCACACTATGGTATATATTTATTCTCTTTTTGTTTCTACCTTGCGTGTTGTTCTCGTTCAAGTATTGGGGCCCAGAGAACGATTGCTAGATGCACCATGTTGGTTGGTCACTTCAGCCTTCATCCTCTTCTTTTACTGCTCTTCTTTGAATGGTACCTGCAGAAGACACCCTGACGATCAAGTCAGTAAGGGACTCGACTCTCGATTGTCAGAGCACTGTAGATAATGACGTACCTGATTCTTGGAATATGCGTTATTTATATTACCTTAATGGGTCTTTGTTGGTGGACCAGATTAGGAGATTGATTGATGTTTAGGGTAGCGCTAAATGACCTTTAATTATGGGTTAACCTTGCTGACTTGGTCAACCCATGACTTGTCGGTCGGTCGGGCGCAAACTCATGGACCTCGTCATCACAAGTAAGCGATCAGATGACCTGTGAAACTGACCGACCGTACCAGTACATGTGCTTTTCTCTTACTCATGTTCCTTTTATATAGAGAATGAGAGAAATGTTTCTTCATAAAGAGATAGTAGATAACTAATGTTTGTCATGTTTTCAAGATACCTTGAACATATTCATAATCTTAAAAAGAGATATAATTTCAAGATTTTGGAATGACCATCATTAAATATATTCAATGGATCAATTATCAAAATTCATTGGTAAGAGATTCTCAATAAGTATGTATTATTTTTTTTTATGCAATGTTTTTAGAAGACATGAACATAGAAAAACAGTGTTTAGTAGGAGAGGAGCGTAGAATTAATATTTTTAAGACAATATAACCATTATACTATTTTTCATTTAGTTTTAATTTTTCTTATTTTTACTATTTTTATTTAACCAAACATACGTAATTTCTTTTTTATTTTATTCACCAATTTATTTTATCCACTCTATTTATTTTTTCGGTGCTAAAAAAAATAGTTTATCACAAATATATTTATTTAAATTTAAATTTAAACTAATATAATTTTAAATTTTGTTATCTTTTAAATGTTTTATAATAAGACAATTTAAATATTAAATTTTATTTTTCTCATTTTGGTAAAATATTCAAATTATTATCAAATGTACAGAAATATTTATCATTAATGATTCAAAAATATTAATAGTGAGTATATTTTAGTCCATCTTGATTAATGTTATTTTTCAATCAAAATTCACCAATATTTGTTTAGTTGATATTGACAAAGACTTTTTCTAGGTTGATGTCGACCAAAATTATTTGTTGTTGATGTTGGTCATAATTATTGAAGCTAACATCAATCAACGTTATTTTTATTATATTATTGATTTGATTTTTGTTGTCTTTTCTATCTATATGAAGTGAAAGATTACTTATACTGATAGATAGAAGTTAGTTTTATTATTATTTTATGAATAATTAATTTTTAAAAATAATACAATTTAATATATATATATATAATTTTGTAAAATAGAATTAAAAAATATAATATTAATTTAGATTTTAATAATTACTTGAATTTACATTAATATACAATTAATATAGAATGATGTTTGTCAGATATAATAAATATATTGATTTTAATTTTAATAGGTAATTGAATTAACACTAATATGCAATTTGTCATATATTTGTTTATGTATTAATATAAAACACAGTTATATGTTACTTTAAAACTATATATAGTATGTATTAAAACTTAAATTAACATTTATTGAATTTAAAGGAAAAGTATTAATTCTATGCTTCATTTATTAAGAAAAAAACCTACTAATACCATTATAATGAATATATATATATATATATATATATATATCGTCCAAATTATACAATCTTATCTCATATCTTAAAAAAAAAAATTAAATCAAATGGATAAGAATTAAATATTTTTATAATTCTGGTGTTCAAGTATTCGAAAAAGTCCACAAGTATATTAAAAATAAATATTCACTTATATAATAATTTTTAATAATGCTTTTTCCTCTTTAATATCTATAAAAATATATTACAACAAAATTATTAAATAAAAATTAAGTATAAAACTGATAAATAATTAATTACTATATCAAGTAAAATAAATATTAATTTAAAAATTAAAAAAATTATTAATATCACAATAATATTTATTATTGATAAATAATTTTTAAATTACTATCTAATTACTTATAAAATATAACATAACTAATCTATGTGAAGTTATTAATTAATAAAAAGTAAAAATCATAATTAAAATTAAAGTTAAATAGGTATAGTCTACCTATCTTTATCTTTGTATTGTTTTTTTTAATATATAAGTTTGATCTAATATTTCATATTTTTTATTTTTATTTTTATTTTTTTATATAATAGTAGATGATTGTTGTTATTTGAATTTTCGGTCTCAAATGTTATATTGCATAATAATATTTAATATAAAAAATTTATAAAAAAAATTAAAAAAATTTATGAGTAAAATATAAGTATTTATTTATAGTATATACTTAATAGTTAATTACAAGCCACAAATTATCTTTGATTAAATAGGAAAAAAAATCACATAATGTTTTAAATTAAATACAAAATGAAACTCAATAATTTGAATGTCCATATTTACACTTGTGGCACCAATCAACATGTTTTACTTGAAAAGTTTTTCTGAGACATTCTCTTATAATATTGTATCTCCATACATTGTATAATTAAGTAGCAAAACAGATCTAGAATTCTCCCAAAGTGATTCTTTCTGGAAAAACGTTCTTTCGGTGATATCTATTTCCTATAAACTACGAAAATGAACAACTTGGAGTCCTACCCTCCCATTCTCCGCCACGTTAGCCACCCCCGCCACCACTCACCAGACGGCGGCGACGCCATCCACGAGGAGGAGCCGGATCCACTACCAGTCATAGATCTTGAATGCTTAATCCATGATGAGACGAAGACGAAGAAGGCCTTTGAAGAGGCTTGCAAGCATTGGGGGTTGTTCCGCTTGGTTAACCATGGAGTTCCGTCAACCCTATTCTCCCAACTTCAACACCAAGCCAAACAACTCTTCTCTCTTTCCTTTGAGTCCAAACAAGCCTCGTGTAGTGGTGCCAACCCTGTGACTTACTTCTGGGGCACCCCTGCCCTTACTCCCTCTGGGACAGCCCTAACAACTGCCCCTCAAAACATCAACTGGGTTGAAGGTTTCAACATGCCTCTTCCTCACCTCTCCCAATTTCAATCTCAACTTCCTCAGCTTCACTCTTTCAGGTAACCAACCAAAACAACTTCATCTTCTTCTTTCTCCATCATCCTTTGCGGTGAAACATCAACTTATAAACAAAACCGTTTTATAAGATTGAATTAGATTTTATAACGAGAGAGTATTTAGACTATATTATAATAGATTTTATTGAGTTTATCATGTTACTATTGATTAATTTCAACGACGTAGAGTATTTAGACTATATTATAACAAGTATTTATTGATTAATTTCAACGACGTAGAGTATTTAGACTATATTATAACAAGTATTTAGACTATATTATAACAGATTTTATTGAATTTACTATATCACTTGTTATTGAATCATGCACAAGTTGATTAATTTCAACGACGTAAAAATGGTGTCAGATCTTATAAATAAGATAAAATCTCAATAGATACAAATCTTCTTTTACAAATTTCTATTTTATTTTATAAGATTAAGTTAGAGGTGAAGTGTTTAGTAAGGTATAAAAGAAAGAATGTGTTGTATTGAATTAAAATTTTAGAATAATAAGAAAATTGATATTGGGGAAATTTTAGTAATGCTAGAATTGGTTTTTTATCTGATGGGTTTATGTATGATTTTGGGTTGGTGGGATATGGTGACAAAAGTTCGTATTATTAGTGGTAACACGGGTGGCTTGTTGGGTTGCAATATTATTTTAACTGGGTAACCAGTCAATAATGTCGCCGCATGAAAATTCTTCGACATTGATTATAGTAATAGGTTTCTTTTCCATTTACTTTGTGTTTATTAATGTATATGTTTGTGTTTGAATTCACGTTCATCTCATAAGGCTATATGATACATACACAGGAGTGTATGTAATATAGGTTTTGAGCGTTGCTAATGATTTATTAATTATAGTATAATATGCACATCGTAATTTCAATCAAATTAATCAACATTTTTTTTTATATTATGGGGGCAGAAGGGCCTGTAACAGCAATAGCTTATATTTATGAGATTGCGATGTATGAAAAAGAAAACTCTTCATGCATGCTACAGTTTTTAACAATCAAATCTATGTCCCATCACAATTTATCCTCGTACTCATGTCCTTCCTCAGATCAATGTTCATTCAATCATGAAACAAAATTTTTACTTTCTGTTTCAGGTTATTCTTTTGCAACCAAAAACATCTTTCTTGCTAAATTTTGGTTTTGCTGCAAGGTTAAATCGGTGAAAAACCTGGTTCAATTAAAAAAAAAGTAATAAATTATCATTTTTTTTTGTTTACGCATGAAAAGTGAATTATTAAAATTTCAGTTTAAATGTAATACTCATTTTATTTAAATTTTTATATGTATTTTAAATATTAAAAACTTATGTTTTATTATTTAATTTTGACATGACGATACTATTTTGTCTGATATGTATTTTGGCATGTTGTGATTGGGAAGAGATTCGGTGGTGGAATATGGAGAACACATGAGCAGAATCGGTAGAAGATTATTCGAAGCTATGGCGAAGAACCTTGACCTGAACATCGAAGCATCATCAACAAGTTCGTACATAGCAGAAAACAGTGGAATCATGCGTATCTACCGTTATCCAAATTGCTCAAACTCTGACGTTGGTTTGGGCATGGAGGTACACACAGATAGCTCTGTCGTGTCTATACTGAGCCAAGAAAATGAAGTGAGTGGACTTGAGCTCCTCAAAGATCATCAATGGCTCACTGTTAAACCCATTTCCAACACACTCATCGTCAACCTTGGAGACATGATGCAGGTCAATTTTTCTTATTATCTTTTATCCATTTATATCACTTTAATCTTAAAATGAACTGTTATGTTTTAAGGGATAATGTTTTTGTTTAGGCAATAAGTGATGACAGATACAAAAGTGTGACACACAGAGTGAAGCTGAACAGTGAGAGAGAAAGAATCTCAATATGCTATTTTGTGTTCCCTGATGAAGACCTTCAGATTCAGAGTTCCAAGTACAAACCCTTCTCTTACAAACAATTTAGGGCAAAAGTGCAACAAGACGTCAAAACTGTTGGCTACAAAGTTGGCCTTCCAAGGTTTCAACACACTCGTGATTCTTTCAATTAAAACATGTATAAGAAATTGTGTTGAATTAATTTATACATAAATAATTTTAATTTATAAAAAGTCATCTTTCCGTGTATCCTTTCTAATGTCACATCCTTTAAAAGTTTAGGTTTAGTTCAATGAAAGTTTATATCATTTAAGAGTTTAGATCATGACAATTTATATATAATTTTTAAATTTTTTGTCTTTACAAATAAAACTACGATAGAGTTCTAAATTTTAAAATAAATAATATCTCAAATGTGAAATTAACTCAAACATATTATCTCAACAAATTTAAAATTAGAATAAATTTTTATTTTTTTTTAACTTACCACAAGTGTTGATAATATATATAAAGTTTTCTAAAGAATAAGTATCTTTTCTATGTTTAGTTTATGTTTAGTTTATTGGGTTGTAGGCGTCTTTTTGACTTTAATTGTTGTAAGGATACTTTATAAAGCAATTATGGTGGAGATTTTAAATTTATAAATAATTACAATAAACTAAAATTGGAGTTTAATTTTGACAAAAGAAAAGTGTAGATAAAAGAAGATGACAAAGTTTAATTGAAAAAGTAGCAGTGTGAAATTGTTATATAGACATTTCATTTTTCAACTTTCGTAACTTTTGATTGTTACTACCGAAAACGGGTGTGGTAGCTGTATTTGCATTTTTGAAAATTTTAAAAAGTAATCTGATTTATTGTAATTATAATATTATATAAAAGATTTTTTTTTAAATATATTTTTTATTTTATTTTCTCTTTTTACTGTATGTGAGAAGTATTTAAAAATAAAAATGGAGTGAAGCTCTTAAAAAAATTAACAGTTATGTGATAAAACACGAGCGTGCCATGTGTTTCCAATTTTTAAAATTAATTTAATTAATTATTAATAGAAAAATTACATTGAGGAGATGTATGAATAGGAAGAAATAAGTGAGGTTTTAATAAATTAAAGAATATAAAACTTAAAAAAACAAATTGATGAAATTATTTATAAAAATACAAAACTACGTGAAAAAGAAAAGGTATAAGGAGTACCAAGATAATGGATTGTGTGTTGTTAAAGGAATCTTCTACATAGAGAAATTCTTCATATAAAAGAAATCTTGAAATAATAATTTTCCTTTTATTGAAAGTTAAAAAGAGTTGAAAGATGTTGAATAGAAAATTATAGCAAATCAAATTACTCTAATCGGAGAAGTGTTGCAATTCCTCAAAATTTCAATATGCTTTTTGAATCTAACAAAATCATACATAGTAAAATATAACTAATTTCATATAGTTACATAGTCATTTAATTTAGCCTTTACAACTTATGTGACTCCCCTTATCTAATATCACTTGTTTTTACCAATAAAAAGAAAAAATAATAGGGAAGTCTAAACATACTAAAAAAAATTCTTATTTAAAAACAAAACATAATATTATAAATTAGACTAACTAAGATTAAAAAAATAATCAATTAGATTATTCGTGAATGCACTATAATATTATAATTCATGAATGCACTATAAAGATATGAAATCTTTAGAAAAAAAGGAAAACTTACTATAATTAAAATTATGCTTTACTAATTATTTGTTAATATTGCGAAAACAAGTCAAAACATAAGAAGGATGATTCAATTGTTTTAAAATTTTCTATAAATTTTTGCAATTATCTTCTAATGACAAATTTTAACTTAACATTCTATTTGTTGAAAACCTTCAAGATATTTAGTTTGAAATTTTTCCTTTCTTAAACTAGTTCAATTTTAATAACATGTTAAAGATAAATGAACATTAATTTACTTTCAAATTTTTATATTGATTTGTATGATAGTGCAAACAACGTCAAATTCTCAATTAACTGGTTGAATTTTATCATGCAGACTAATGTTGCAAGATACAATTATTTGAAAACATAATTACTCATTACTAACTCATCAAACATTTTTTTCTCGACTAATCCATCAAGTATTCTTTAAATACTTAGTCACCCCTGGCTTAAAACCCGAGTATTCTTTCAGAATATAGTCACTTTTGACTATGATCTTGAACTCTAATCAATGATTTGAACATACACCTATGATTATGATAAAGAAAAACATGTACAAGAAGATTATGATCAATGATATGAACATACACCTATGATCTTGAACTAATAAATATTCATCTTTCCACATGCAAGACCCTTAGTTCTCAAGCATGAAATACTTTCCAAAATTAACTCAAGAAAAAAAGACAAAGAAAAACTTACTCCAAACACAATTTATGATTAGGCAAAATTTCTCTATTCTTCACCATTATTCCTAAGGTGAACTCTGATCTATGAGAAGATAAATCGATCTTTTAGAAATCTAAAGAAAAGGTAAAGAAAAATTGTTTTAGAGAGATGATGTTTTTTCTAAAGTTTGAATAGTTAACTTAAATGATAAAATATGCATACTTCTTCCTAGTTATACCATTTTTGCTCTTAAACAGTTAATTAGGTTCTTACCATATTAAGTGAAAAGATTTAAATGTTAAATTATATTTATTTCAAGATTTATTTTAATATTATAAATAAAAAATTAAATAATTCTATTATTCATATATCTTGATTATTATATATTTAAAACTTATTCTCTAACTTCTTATCTTTAAATGTTGAAAAAGTTTTCTCTTCCTTTGTGCTTTCGAGCATTACTAGTTGCATCTTAGAAATCTAACTTTTTTTTCTTACCACTATCTAGCTATGTGGGTATGTTGAATTGGAACTTTACCATAACACAATTGCTTTTACCAAAAAATTTAGAATTATTTATGTTAAAATATGTTTAGAAAAAAAAATGTAATATGGTACCATATATAGTTATTGAATAAAGATTTTGATTTTAGGTGGAAATTATAATACATTATGGTAAATAAGATTGTTGATTTTGGTTGAATTTTTTTAATTTTACTAGATTTTTTTTTTTCACATATTCTGTTTAGAGGATTTAAATTCACTCATGGGAACAAAGACAATATGGAAAAGAGAAAATTTTGGTAAGTTTTCTTTATTAGAATTTCTCTAGAAAGAACTGGATGTTTTTATAAATCACTTAGTGAAATAAAAATTGGTTCAATAAATTAAAAAAAATTATAATTTACTCTTATATTTTAAATAATTTGTTTTATATATTTAATTATTTTAATAATAATATAAAAATATTTTATTATTTAAATGATTTATTTAGTTAAAAGTAAAAATGTTATTGAATGAAGTGATAATCATTTAAATGAATTGATAGATATTGAATGTTAGTCACATGTGTGTTTATTTATATATTTTATATGAAAGGTGATGATATGAGGTGGTTATAATCATGTGAAATCACATAGGTTCATTCTACATCATTTTGTAAGATGAGAGTGCAAGAAAGTACACTTTGTTCTTCAAGGTAACATGTAATTTGACTATAAATTATTAGATGTTGATCTCATATGTTGAAATTTAATATAATTGTTAATTAAATAATTAAAAATACTATATTTGATTTAACTATTGATAATATTATGTGAAGATGAAGATTGCTATAATTATTTTAACAAATTGGTGGAGTATAACCTGCATTATTTATTTGAAGTTATGTTAAGTTATTTTATTTAATCGGTTTATTATTTTACTTGGAAAAGTTATGATAATAGTGTAATTACAAATGAAGAAATATCTAGGATATTCTCATCATTGTTAATATATTCTGATTTATTTTAATTTCAGTAATAATAATAATATAACTGTTATATATATATACATTATCAATATTAAGATTTCTAGACGGTGAGTTGTTTAGACGCCAATATGTTTTTTAAAATAATTATAAAATTAAGAATCTTACTATAAACAAATCATAATTTGAATGTTGAATGCATGTCAATTAAATTCTAATTAAGAATAGTTGACCTGAATAATTGGTTTCTTAATCACTATTTGGTAAGTTACATTTAAATTAAATGAGACAAATCCAAGTTAAGATTTTGAAAAATGTTAAAAAAATGAATTTGTCCTCTTATATATAATTTTTTTCCATATTTGTTAATGCACTAGTTCATAATTTGAATATTTTTTAATTTCCTAGTTAGTTATAAAAGGATATATAGTAACTAGTAGAAGCTTGAGGAAAATCTTAATTATGTAAAATATAAAAAAATAAGAACCCAGTAGTAAATAAATAGCATTTATATCCAGATGTGTACTAACAAACGTATATACAAACAAAATACTTAATTTTTTATTTATTACCTTGTCTCATTTAATAATATCAAGACAAATATACATAAATACTCCATTTTCATCCATTCAAATCTTCCATCACTTTTTTTATTTTTATTCAATTGAATGCTGTTCAACTCATTTAATCTTATTATATATTATATAAATCAGTATATAATGCATTAATTGAATATATTTTATTTTATCTTTTATTTTATCATAAAAAATGCAGTGATTTAGATAAATGTATAAAAAATACTTTTCTTTGATCTCAAGTACATAAGTGGGGTCCATAATCCCACACGGTGCACCCTCCCGCACTAGAGCGGGAACTTTCTAACTCCTTCCCCTTCAATAGAATTCCTGTTAAGAGCGTGAGGAATAGGGTGGAGACAGAACTACGTTCCCGCGAGCCACGTCATGCATGAGTGCCAGCGTGGACCAATGAGAAGGAGGAGACAGAGTGACTACGGAACAGGGGATTCTCGTGCGGTTCCAATTCTATACTGTGGAGAAGTGATCACACATAACACAACACAACACAACAGTGAGAAACTAAAAGAACTGAAGTGAGTGTTTCTCTTTTCCCATAAAAAAGCATGGAGGGTGGTGAGGTAACGAGGATTGGGAGTGTTGGTTTAACGTAGAGGATTCTTGTCGTTTCGTTTGTCTCGCTTGTTTTTACTGGTTTTCGAGGCTTCTTGAAAACGGGTGCCAGAGACATTCTCAGTTGTCTGTCACCATGTCTCACAATCATTCTCCAATGGATGTTGATGGTGAGAGGTGCTATGAGAGCACTAAACGGAGAAGAGGGGCGAGGAAAAAAAAGCTTCTTGTCGACCAGAGAGTCGAGGTAGTGCCACGTCGAAATCCTCTCTTTGATTTTTGTTTTTTTCATAGACATAATCTTTTTAGTTTATGGATTTCTGGGTCTTCCTCTGGTGATGAATTTTGCTCAGTTCTTTTGTTCTTGGTGTATCGGCGGTTATACAGCGTTTGCGTTTTCATGGGTTTTGTGTGTGTGTCTGTGTTTTTCTGTGTGCTTTTTGTTTATCTTTATGATCCTTTGATGTTCTGTTGTCGATTTTTTGATTTTGATACGTTTACACGATTTTACCCTCTCCAAATTGTTGGTTTCTTGGTTGAACCCTCGTTCGCGGTTTGCTTTGAATTCCCATGAGCCGTTCATGCAAATGATGAAAGTTGAAACGAGGCACATTTTCACGGTAACATCACGTGGAGTCAATGTTATTTGCAAGTCCTCATGATTTGTTCACATTGCCATTGTGTGAGAGTCCTGGTATTTTTTCTCATTGTCTATTGTGTGTTTTGATTACTACTCTGATAAACGTGAATGCGGTGATACCTTCGTCTGAAATTTTCAGTTCAAGAAATTAAACTTTCTATCTTTTTAATCCGATTTTATTTGATTTTCAGGTAAAAAGCGTGGAAGAGGGTTTTCTGGGTTCATGGCACCCGGGGACGGTGGTCCGTTGCGAGAGGCAGAAGCGTTATGTCAAATATGACAATATTCTAGATGATGATGGATCAAAATACCTTGTGGATGTGGTGTGTGTTTCACCTGTTTTGGATGGTTATAGTTCTTCAGGTTGTAACTTTGAACATGGATTCATCAGACCACTGCCTCCTCCGTTTGAGTTTGGGGAGAGGGACGTTTCATTCGGTCTCTGTGTTGATGTAAATTATCAAGAAAGCTGGTGGGAAGGTGTTATATTTGATCACTGTAATGGAATGGAGGAGAGGAGCGTGCTCTTCCCAGATTTGGGTGATGAAATGAAGGTAGGAACTCATCAATTGCGGATAACTCAAGAATGGGATGAAGCTACTGAGAATTGGGAGCCACGAGGGAAGTGGGTGTTCCTTGAAGTAGTTCAGGAGTGTGAAAAGGAATCCTTTGTTGCTGTTTCAGTGAAGCAAATATGGTATGATATAAGGACTAGAAAGGATTTTGACAATATAAAACATTGGACTTGTAATGACAAGGACTTGTGGAGAGCCCTTATAGTGGAGGTGATTAGTGACTACTATGTTCTCACACTAGAAGAAGTTTTCCCAGCTTTAAACCTTCCGGAGGATTTCTTGAAAGAAACACAAGAACTGAACTCAGTTGAACCTACTGACAACAACATTCACTGTGATGCTGCACACACTAACGTATTTGGTTCTGACATTATTGTTTCTGATATCCCTATGGAAAATGGTGACATGTCAAACTTGTTGGATAGCAATAAAAAAAGTGGTAGCATCATTTGCTTTCAAGAGGAATACGATAGAGATCCTTTGATGGATGGACCCTCAGAGAAGAAACTTATTTGGCTGGAGGAACCTGTATCTCCTGTTCAGAAGATCATGCCTGATGCTGGCTGCTGTTCAAGAAAGAGAAAACGCAGACGCTCAGTGTCCATTCGTTGGAAACCTATGGTAGTGGCCGAGGTTGAATTCTGTCCTGATGTTATTAACCAGTATTTACTTGGATGTGGTAGCAAGTCCATTAGGGAACTTTTGAAGACTAAAGTATGGAAGCATCTAGCATATCTTGGATGGAAAATTGAGTGGACAGAAGATAGACATACTCCTGGACGTGGACGCTACAGGTACAAGTCACCTGATGCACAGGACGAGAAGTTTTACACTTCAATTATTCAAGTTTTGACACATATGCAATTGGAGTCCAACATGAACACTATGCAGTCCCAAATTGATCACAGTAGGATGGGTTCTGCAAATGACACTAATCTTTCACTTCTGCTTTCAGACCAACCAAATGACCAGGATCTAGATGTTTGTCCTCCAAATGAGGGAAGTGTTGGGCATGTTGATAGCAATGATCTATCGCAAACCTTGTCCCAATTTCTTCAAAAAGAACCTGAATTGCATACTGCTTCACCAGCAAGTAGGTCAACTGAGAATAGAAACCATAAACACGCCAGGAATTCAGAAGCCATCATGCCAAAGTGCCACATGAAAGGGTCACGTAGAGAATGTCTAAGATCAAGCAAAAGGGTGCTGTCTGCCCCAAGTGTGTCACACCAACGACCTCAAAATGTTCTGTCTTGGTTAATAGATAAGGGCGTGCTGATGCCAAGATGTAAGGTCTATTACTGGGCAGAAGGAGGCAGTAACACTGATTTAGCTCAGGGGAGGATTACTTATGATGGAATTAAGTGTAGCTGTTGCCAGAAAATATATGGTATTCGGGGCTTTGTAAATCATGCTGGTGGAAGTGGTGTCAGCAGGCCTTCTGCTTGCATATTTTTGAAGGATGGTAGATCACTCTTAGATTGCATGGTAGAAGTCATGCACGATAGTAGAACAAGGGAAGATATGAACAGACCATGCAATGATCTGTTTGGAGGAGAAAATGACGATATTTGTTCTGTCTGTCAATATGGTGGTGAACTTATTTTATGCGACAGATGTCCATCTGCATTTCATAGGACATGTCTTGGTTTGAATGTATGTTAACTGTTTTTCTTCTCAATTATGCCAATTAAGTTCTATCTTTGTTTTCTATTTCCTCTCCTTTTTCTAATTTGTGGTTACTTCAATTCATTACTTTCATGCATGAATAACTGGTCTTGCATTGGCCTGATTTTCCTCTACATGTGTAGGATGTCCCTGATGGTGACTGGTTTTGCCCATCATGTTGTTGTGCGATTTGCAGCCAAATCAAAACAGAAGGGTCTGAGGATGTACTTTTTCTTACTTGCATTCAATGTGAACACAAATGTAAGCTGATTTGCATATTTGGTTCAAAATTTCAAAAATTCCTTTCTTAAGTTTTGTTTTTGTGGATGACAGCGCATGTTATCAATAGTGTAATGTTTATGCTATGTTTTGTCAACTCTATTTAGATCACGTTGGATGCTTGAAAAATAGGGAAAAAGATGAGTCAAGAAGATATATGGAAAATTGGTTGTGTGGAAAAGAGTGTGAACAGGTACATCAAATCCACCTCTTTTTTGCTCTATAATTAGGAGAAATTTAATCGTAATTTGCATGGAATTAATTAATCTGCTCTATCTCCTTTCAGGCTTTCTTTTCTTTCCTTTTCTGCTTTTCTATTAATTGTGGTTTTACATTCATTGAAAGCATTACCCTATTTTTATCAAAACAAAATTGAATTGTTGTCAATTACTTCCCCACATGTAATTCTAGTTAACTATTGAACACGAGATTTTATAGAACTAATGGTTTCTTGTCCAAGAGTGAGTTCTTCATTCAGGTCGTGTGTGCTTTAATATATAATAGCTAATTAGCCTGTCAACAATTGGAAGATTTTGGTGATGGGTATGTGTTAGGACAGGGTATGTTTTAGAGACATGGCAAGAAGAAAACATTTAAGTTTAAGGCTAATGAAACATTTAAGGCTCCGTGTCTTCATTATATACTGCTAGTAACCTTTACTTTTATATATTTTTTGCAGATATATGCAGGCCTCCAAAATCTATTAGGAAAGCCACTTATTGTGGGTCCGAACAATCTAACTTGGACACTGGAGAAGTTTAACAACTCAGACAGTCCTGATGTTGGCAGTTCTCTGAATGACTTATTGGCAGAGAAATACAGCAAACTCAGTGTTGCACTTTCGGTGATGCATGAGTGTTTTGATCCCCTAAAGAACCCTCTCACTGGTAGAGATATCATTGATGATGTTATGTTCAACTCTAGGTCTGAAATTCTTATCGTTTTATTCATGTTCCTTATATTTAAAAGAATTATTTGCATATTGTGTTTGCGTCATACTCAATTATTTCTTATAGCATGAGGAGTTAAATATGTAAATCTTTGGCTTAGATTCCATTCATGGTATTTCTATGTTAGCTGGAAACTTGAAGTAAATAGCTGTGGCTAGTTTAGGTATCCATAATTTTTTTTGGATGATAATCAAGTGGGGTGTGACTGGAGAATTCTGGTCATGTACACTTTTGGCTTTAACCTATAGTTAATAGCCATTTCATATCTGCATTTCACTGTTAATTGACAATAATCTTTTTTAATTGTTACACTATCCATTATATCATAGTTAAGATAACACAACTAAGTAATAATTGCTGAATGATGTATTGTAGGTTGTCTGATAAGCCAGCTATCTCAGAACAAAACTCTTTATACGCATTAGAATTGTAACTAAATTTCTATGCATATCTCTACATGGACCATAGTTTTGTTATATCCTCAGAGCCAAAGCCTGATATCTGTATTTTGGAAATTTGTAGGTCAGAGCTCAATCGATTGAATTTCCAGGGTTTCTACACTGTACTTCTGGAGCAAAATGAAGAACTGATTAGTGTAGCAACTATTAGGTGAGTGAAGGATTGCGCTACTACTAAGTATAAAGCAGTGGTTTTGCATGAAATGTGATTGCATTTCCTGTTTGAGTTTTTTTTTATAAAGTTTTCATGTTTGGTATTGCTATGTCTTTTGACTCGTGATTTCATTTTATAGGATTTTTGGAGACAAAGTAGCTGAGGTACCACTTGTAGGTACCAGAATACAATATCGTAGACTTGGAATGTGTCGCATTTTAATGAATGAGCTTGAGAAGGTAACATATAAGGCATGCAAATGTATGCCCATTTTCCTATTTCTTTTACAAAAACTATTATCCACACTGCATTGTTTTCTGAAAGGAATTCAACTAAAGCTATCACCAATATGAACCCAATCTCTTATCCTGATAGCTAAAGGTTTCATACATATCAGCTTCTCATGTATTAGCAATTTAGCTAGAGATTTTAACAAAATAACTGCAAAAGCTATTAGCATGAGTATGTTGTGCAAACCACACATTTACTTTCCTAAATTAATTTACTTTTCATAAGTTTGTGATCATTTTCTCACTTGAATTTTTCTTTAATCAGAACCTCATGCAACTGGGAGTGGAGAGGCTAGTCTTGCCTGCTGTTCCTGCTGTGCTAGAAACTTGGACCAAATCTTTTGGCTTTGCACAGATGACAAATTTCGATAGGTCACAGTTCTTGGACTGTGCTTTCCTAGATTTTCAGGAAACCGTCTTGTGCCAGAAGTTGTTGACAAGGATTCCATCTCCCCAGTCAGGCTTAACAAGAGGTTTGCACTTGAACCGATTTTTGTTGGTTCTTCTTGTTTCATCTATAAAGGAGATACCAGTTTTCCTCACTACCTAAACTAAGACTCTGATCTTTCATGTTGCAGAAACACAACGAAAACCACATGATCTTTTGAGTCTTAAATGTAGAATTGAGTTTGACAAGTCGAGTTCAGCATCAGAAGTAGACCAACATGAAGAGATAGACAAAAGTAGGATGGATCAACAGGGGTTGCAGTGTGTCTCTACTCCTCCAACTTCCTGATCTCATATTTACAAAGATTTATAGAATGTAGTGATTTGTTGATACTGTGGAGTATTGAACAGGGAAAGCAGACTAAATAAAATTGAGAAACAAACTCAAATTTGGAATATTGTTTTTCATTCGTTATCATAAATTACAAGTGTAAGATTACAATGTAAAATTACCATGTCAAAATACAAGTACTGTTTCTTAAGATAGTATCTTTGTCAAATCTACATGGATATGGGAAAAGCTCTTATAAGTAGATTTCTTTTCTTTTTATGGATGTCTTTTTCTACTTTTCAGCTTCTTTGAGAAGATGGTGTATCCTTGAATTTTGGATGCATATATATCTCATGCCTGGTAAAATCATCAATAGTTATAAAATAGGTTTTTCTATCCACCAAAGTTTTTTTTTTCATCATATAAGCAAAATTACAAAGTTTACCATGATAAAATCTTCCATTATTTTATGGTTAAGTTAATTTTCAAAAAGCAATTCCCAACAAATTGATATTTTTTAAATATAAACTTTATTGTTATAAACAACTTTATATCACTTTTTTGTAATTATACTAGTGATTTTTAAGACAAGCACACAAAAGGTTGTTAACATTTTTTTGGTGCTGAATAAAAGGTCGTTCAGCATCAAGTTCATTTTAAAAGCAAGCAGATTATTGTTAATAAAAACTTTAATTAGAAATTAAAAGGGTGTACAAAGTTAATATAAAAGAAATATTTGACACATCTAATTTTCTTGATTATTTTTCCTTTGCAAAAAGCCGGAATATATTATGTATATCAAGTAATGTGTTGTAGACTCAAATATTTTATCTAACATGATTTTTTTTAAACTAATTTTTATTATTTTATTTTAAAAAAATCAGATAAATAAATCAATACCAAGTAAAAATAAAAAATACCAACTCATTGTAATGGAGTGGCTAGGTCACTTTGCCCATGCTAAATCCCACAAGGTTTTCATTTTATTATGCTTCATGATTTATTTGATTAATTAACGTGGATTAGAGGTTCTAGAATCAGGATTCAGAATTTCATTAATTAATTAAGCATTTCATTCTTAAAGGGATTAATTACATTGATGTTTGAGTGTGCGTAGGTTTCGGTGTTAATTAGTAACGGTGAGGTTTAGAAGAGTTTCATTATGTTTAAATGAAATAACTATACTTAAATTTTGAATTTAACTCCATTTAAATTTAGAACAAACTTAAACACTCAATTTGATTATTAGATATTCCATTATATATTATCATAATATAAAAAATATCATCAGTTAATGAATTTCATCAGTTATTAGCAGTTTTAGTCTGCTAATTAATGTCTTAAGTGTTAGGGTTAGGAGTTTCATTAATTAATTAGGATTTTGATATAAGGAGTTTTATTTTATTTGTAATATTTTAGATAGTGTGCCTAGGTTTCCGTATTAATGGATATAAGCAGGTTAGGTACACTTTCATTAATTGATGAACTTTTTAATGATGAAATAATATAAAATTATAAAAAAATTAAAGTTTTAAAATATAAAATTAAAGGAATATTTATAAGAAAAATGGAATGATTTGATTATAATATATTAACTATCCCATCCAAATTATGTCACTATTATAAATATTAAATAATAAGTTAGAGCATCTTTAACCTTTTATCTTATAATTTCTTTTAAAATAAATTATTTTAACACAAAAATTATTAAATAAAAACTAATTTTTAAATACTAAAATAATAATTACTATTTCATTAAATTAAAATCATTTTATAAACTAAATAATTTTCCTTAGATTTTCTGACAGAACTCAGCCACGTCCCCACCATTTTTCTATATACATTCGAAAGCAGTTACCACTTTTGTTTGTGTCTTTCTGCTTTCACCTTTTCTTCTGTTCTCTCTATGCAATGACCCTTCTTGCCTCTCAAAACTCTACTGGTCTTTTGGCCTCATTCTTCTCTCTTCTTATCCTAGTTCTTTCACTTCAATGCCATGTAGCTTCTTCTGCTGTGCTTTCAGGCATGAAACAGCACCATAACCAAACCGACCAAACCACTTGTTCACTGTTCGTAGGTGCTTGGGTCCGTGATGAAACTGAAAGATACCCTCTTTACCATTCTTCTAGCTGCCCAGTCATAGACCCAGAATTCAATTGCCAAATGTACGGTCGCCCTGATTCTGGTTACCTCAAATACCGTTGGAAGCCTCTCAGTTGTGAGCTCCCAAGGTACAAACAACAATATTGGACACAACACCACAAGAAATAAAATGGGTCCTACTATAATTTGCCAGTGTTCCTGAAGTTTTGGTTTTTACATAGTCCAATACTATCATGTCATGTCATGTGATGATTCATAAAGTAAATCTCACCTAATGGGATGAGACTTTGTTGTTGTTTATGTTGTGTGAGTGGTAGTAGTAGTGTTGTGTTCTCTGATGTAACTGCATTTCATAAAGTTGCATATATTGTTTGTGTGTGTTAAGCATGATTTGAATGGTTTTGTGGCATTAATATGTCATGGTAGGTTCAATGGGGTTGAGTTTCTGCTGAAAATGAAAGGCAAAACCGTGATGTTTGTTGGTGACTCGTTGGGAAGGAACCAATGGCAGTCTTTGATTTGTATGCTATCTGCTGCAGCACCTCGGGCACACACACAATTGGTCAGGGGAGATCCTCTCTCAGTCTTCAGATTCTTGGTGAGTCAAAAACTTTTTTTTTTTTTCAGAGCAGGAAATGAGTAATCATGGCAGTACTTGACACTTCCATTCGTTGGAAGATTTAGGTCATGTTTGGCTACAAATAATTATTGAGGAAGAAATAAAAACATAACATGAATTAAATATGCAGTCCTACTTATGCTAACACTCTCTGGTTTAACCTCTCTAAAAGCTGATTTTAACTTATATTTTTGTTAATTTTAATTTATAAAAGAAGTTTATGGAAACAACACTCTTTTGGTTATAAGGCACATACCCAGTTTTTTTCTGGATAAGATTCAGTATTTGGTAGGTCAATAAGAGGTAAGACCAACAAACTTTTGCCACCAGTAAATAGTTTGTTTTTCCCACTTTGTTAAGTTTCACAAAAAAATAATGGTGGGTAGGGTCATATACTTGTAATAGGACAAATAATCTGCTGAAAAGGTGTTTGTGAGATAGTGTCAATTAGAACAAGGATGTAGCTTTCTATATTGTCAAGTGGACCCAGAGTGTTGTCATGCATTAAATTTGTCAAGTGGATGCAAACTGCAGCCACATCATCTTCATTCTTTTACCCTTACAAGTCAGAATAGTACATAGACCATGCAGAGTAAAAATGCATCTTTTAGAAAAGGTCCAAATTGGGTTTGTATGGTATATGCAGGATTATGGTGTGAGCATTTCATTTTACAGAGCTCCTTATTTAGTGGAGGTGGGTGTGGTCCAAGGGAAGAGAATTCTGAAGCTGGAAAAGGTATATGAGAATGGTGACGCATGGAAGAATGCTGATGTGCTGTCTTTCAACACAGGGCATTGGTGGACTCATCAGGGTTCTCTTAAGGGGTAGGACCTTTTGTAAGTTTATTCTAGAAAATACTAAAAAAAGTATTCAATCACAAATTTTTATATATAGCTAGTATATTGACTTTTATAGTAACTATTTATTTCCTGTAATTGATGTCATAAATTTTTTACACTAAAATGCATAGAAGTTCTTAGTTAATTGTTAGTAATACAATCTTGCAGGTGGGATTATGTAGAATTAAGAGGCAAGTTCTACCCAGATATGGATCGCTTGGCAGCTATGGAAATGGGTATGAAAACATGGGCTAATTGGGTGGACACTAACATTGATAGAAGCAAAACCAGGGTGTTCTTTCAATCAATATCTCCCACACACTACAAGTAGGGACCCTCCATCTTTGACTATCTATTATCTTTAACTGCTTTATCTCTCTTGCATTATTTTGTTTAACAGTGAAACTGAGTATTCTGGTGAATAAGAAAAGAGAGACATTTTGGTTCTTTTAACTTATATTTAACCGACATTTTCACACACATGAAGCATAGTAACTAATAAAATTAAATTATTGAAGATTGATAATTAATCAGACACATGAAACAAAATTCCAATCTTTCTTCTCTAGTCAAACTACATTTGCATTTTATCTGATGGATTGTATATTTGCATTAAGGGATGAAAATGGGGCCCTTCTTTGACCAGGCCTTGACAGCTTGCATATGGATTATTGCTAATAGTTTTCGGTCGAAAAGTTTATTGCAAGTTGAGTTTTCTGTCTGTCTTGAAGTTGAAATTTATGGACTTAGTAGGTGCTGTCTCTGTCACAGGTTGAGATCTAAATTGCACATTTACATAATATGGAACTAAAATCTATTTATACCAAAAAGTAAACTATTTACAATTTTATAATAACTTACTATACAGTAGTAATTCACAAAATGGCCATGATCTTAGTCCCTTCATTTTTACATCATTCATTAAATCATGCCATGCTTTGCTCTGTTCACAGAGTTTCTATATCCCTCTATCATATGTTTGAACACTCACAAAGTCTTATTAGTATTAGCACTATAAAGTTTTTCTGCTAGCATTCATCTGAAAATATTATGATAACAAAACTTCAATGCAAAAGGTACTTTTCTTGGGGCCTCAAACTCATTCATGGTCACATGAGTTTGCAAATGGCTCTTTTATTGCCTATCCACAAAGTTTTCTTTGCTAGCAATAGTATGTGACACCAGACTTAAATAGCAGTCTTGTTAGCTCCAATATTATTTCATTAATATAAAATCTAGGTTATCCAAACCATGCAAAGGTTCTTTTCTTGGGGCCTCAAAGTCATTCATGGTCACAAGAGTCTACAATTGGCCCTTCTATTGCCTTACCACAACAACCCTGTCAGATTTTGAGAAGTTTGTTTTCCTGGTGCAGCAGGAGTCGGTGAAATAAAGCATACATGATACACATCCCATTAAAAATATCCATACACATGAAAATAGTTCAACAAATGCTTATACTTCTTTCCCCCCCCCCCAAAGAAGTAATTATTTTTCTCCGTACATGTCACGCATGATTGTGTTTTGGTCTCTCAAAAAGTTATCTCTAGCATTTTCCCATAGTAGAAAACCACAATATCTCGTGATCAGTAAATATCCCAACTAAATAGTTTCAAACAGCATACATTTAAGTAAGATATGGCCAACATAAATGTGCTATATAATCTGATGGGGCAAGGCTGTGGCATTGCACATGCAGATGTCCATTGTACAGGGTCAGCAACAGTAAATGGAGATGTCCATTGTTCATCTGTGGATGACTTCATTACCACCACATATTCCCAACTAACTTGACTAGCATTAACCCATTTAAGCTTTGACATTGTTAAGCATTGCTAAATACAGTAAAAGGTCAAACAGTGATCTGTGCTTTTGAGTTCATTAACATATTAAACTGGATCACATGTTTTAATTTTTGAAATTTACATGATATTCTTGCCTTTTTTAAGAGCATACTTTCCTCTTACAAGGGTATAAAGTGTAATGTGATTTTTAGATAATAAGTGACAGGTATCCTTCTTGTCATTTTAATGTATTATTTCATACAATTAAGAAAGCTACTATGTAGAGAGGAAAAAAGAAGCAAAAATCTCAGATAAATTTCAAAGAAATCACAGTATTACAGATTTCATATCAACTAAAGATAAGGACATTTCATAATATATAAGTTGATGGAAACCTCACCTTATTAGCTGGTTTTAGAATTACCTTATTAGCTGGTTTTAGAATTAGCTGATTTTAAAAGATTGAGTTAGACTTAAAGTGTACTTCTTAATAATATGAATGCAATATGTTTTAATTATTTGGTTCATGGTCTGAATATACAGCCCAAATGAATGGAATGTGGGTGGAAGAAGTGTGATGACAACAAAGAATTGTTATGGTGAAACTGCACCAATTAGTAGCAGAACATACCCTGGAGCATACCCTGAGCAGATGAAGGTTGTGGATATGGTTATAAGAGAAATGAGAAACCCTGCATATCTTTTGGACATCACAATGTTATCAGCATTGAGGAAGGATGGTCACCCTTCAGTTTACAGTGGTGAAATAAGTCCTCAGAAGAGAGTTAACCCTAATAGGGCTGATTGCAGCCATTGGTGTCTTCCTGGACTACCTGATACTTGGAATGAACTATTCTCCACTGCTTTATTCCACTAAGTTTTATTTTTATGGTTAATTAACATGTTCACTCATTGTATTATCTTCAGTAGGTGATGCATTATTCCAGGGTTGCATAATCGCAACTCGTTGCAACTGTGAAGTTATATGTTAAGGAAATGAACAAGTTTCTTTGTTGTTCTATAATTGTAAAGTGTGAATTATTTGTATAAATTCTACCAAAGGTATTAATTAATGAGTTTCATTTTCTAGTGTGCAACAAATGGAAGTTCTTGAGGATGAATATCTTATGGCTAAACGTAGTTATCATTTGTCTAACTTTTATACAATTTTAGTTGTTCTTAATTTTTTTTATACATATATTAATCATATCCAAGATTCTTGCAAAAATTGATAGTTTCTGTTCAGAATTTTTTAAATAGATATACCTTACCTATATAGAAATTTCCTATAGAAACTATTAAAGCTAATTTATAACCCACTTTGAGATACTTAAATATGTTCTTATAATTAGTTGTCTCCTCTGATTATTATTTTAGGCTGAAATAAGTTTTGAGTTCTAAATATATTAATAAAAAAGAGGAGAGAGAGAATTGCACTTGTCATCTAACTTGGAACATATGTCCAGCTATTTTTGGGCTTGTGCCAATTTCTTAAGGCTGTTTCATCCTGCACCTCCATAACTTCTTTGGAAACCCCATATTTCTTAAAATATCTAAAATATCCTTTATTTAATTGATGTTTTTATTACGGAATGAACCATCTAGAAAAAGTTTAGATTATAGAATTTGAAAAAAAAAATTATATCAAAAATATCTTCCAAATTCTATAATCTGAAATGTCTCTTTTTTTAAGAAAAATAATTATTTTTGATTGTAGAGTCCAAAAATAATATTTTCTGAATTTTACAACCGAAGATGTGTAAAACTAAATAGTATTTTTGCCTGACCTATGGGTGGTAGAAGGAAAAGTTGTGAAGGTGCAAAAAGAAATTTTTTTACTTATGTTTTCTTTCATATAAAAGATATGTATGAATAAACTTCTCTATAAACATTTTGAAAAGAAAAAATAATATAAATTTTTCATAAATTAAAATGACTAGATAGATAAATTCAAATTACCTTTTACAAAAGTTATAAAACTAATTTATAGTCGTACACGTCGGTGATCTAATAAGTCCAACAAACATTCGTTAATATAGACTCGAAATGCCTCTGATACTATATTGAGAATTGGACTTTAAGCATAACCCAATCTCATGAAATCGACTTATACAGTGAGATTTGCAATCACATATATACTATGAAATGAAATGTTCTGATCTTTAGTCGATGTGAAATTTCCAATATAAGATTAAGAGTATGCTTCAACTAATTCAAATCGCAATCAAATACGGTAACCACTATACTACTGAGATAATGGATTTTGCGTGCATAACTGAGAAAATAAACACTCTTATTAAGAGTTCAAATCACATAACTCAAGGTAATACTACACTTAACACTCTTTGGAAAGCCTTGTATATCAAGCTTAGCCAAGTGAAATTACACAGCAGGGGGTTTTTTCATCAGTGTATAGCTTAATCATCTTCATTCTCGCCCAATTATTCTGAGTCGCAGCTTCATATTAGCTCTGGATGGCAACACCAAGAGGAGCAGCATCCATAGGTATAATCTTCTCTATTTCTACACCTTTGTTGGCTAAATTGTTCTGATTCTCATAAGCTGAAATGTGCACTCCAAGTGCTGCTCTACCAGAAGGGTCAAGGTTGTTAGACCAAGCAGCATCCCATTCAACAGCTTTGGCTGTGCTGCATGCAACACTTGCTCCTCCAGGAACAGTGAGCCTAGCTGAGTTCTGAAAACCAAATCAACCAATACATATTTGAATCACCTCTTTCTGGGGTTCTGTTAGGCCTACATCTAAATTCTATGAAATTAATTAAATTAAGAGTTGGTTGATTAACTTGCCTGAGGGAAGAACCTCTCAAAGATCATTCTATAGTAGTATGCTTCCTTGGTTACTGGGGTGTTGTGGGGATAGATGTTACCAGCATTAAGCATCATTTTGTCAGTCACCTAGGAGGCAAAAAATGTCAAGAACCAGTTATAAGTATAATCATGACAACAGCAAACTCCATCGCACAGTCATAAAACAAGTTGGATTCAATACATGTTTTGCAGCATGAGCCTTAAGGCCATCAATCCAACTATAGCCAACTCCATCACTGAATTGTTCTTTCTGCCTGTATAAAATGTGCTGCATGAAAATAAATGTGTAGATGTTAGTTTGACCAATTAAATTTGCAAACACACACACACATATATATATATACACACATAGTACCTTTGGCAGATAAGGCTGGTCTTCATCATCAAAGGCTCTCCTCAGAATCCACTTCTCAATTCGTCCTTCATCTCTTTTTATCTGAGGCATTAAAATAGTAAACCAGCTTAATAAAATTGTCTTAGATTTTCCAAGTGCTGAAGAAACCTAGTCACATTTTTAAGCTGTACCATTTTATGCTCGGGGTCAATGTTCATTGCAGCATTGATAAACTCCTTGTCCAAAAATGGTACTCGGGCTTCTAGACCCCAAGCAAATGTTGATTTATTCGCTCGCAAGCAGTCATATTGGTGGAGTGCTTTGATCTGCATAACAAAAACATTACTATTATTCTGTTAACACTTGTACTTCAACCCCTTATATTGTTGTGTCAATGAGCATGATAAATCTATGACCTTGCGGCATGTTTCTGTGTGAAACTCCTCCTTGTTGGGTGCCTTGTGAAAGTACAGATACCCTCCAAAGATCTCATCTGATCCTTCTCCTGAGATAACCCATTTGACACCTAGTGATTTAATCTTCCGAGACATAAGAAACATGGGCGTGCTTGCTCTAATTGTGGTCACATCATAAGTTTCAACATGGTATATAACATCCTCAATGGCATCTATTCCATCCTGCTCACACCACATGTAAATTATTTACCAATCATGATATCTATAAATTGAAGGGCCCTCAAATTGTGAGGTGAAAAGTACTTATTGTTCTTCATGTACTTAGCTACCTGAACAGTGAAGTGAAACTCGTGGTGGACAGTGCCTAGATAGTCAGCAACTTCTTTTGCAGCCTTTAAATCTGGTGAGCCCTACTCAACATGAGATGACAAAGTATTAATGCAACGTGGAATGTTTTCATAAAAACAAACCATTGAATTTGCAATTTGGTTCATAGTTTTGATTAGATGGTACACCTCAAGTCCTACACAGAACGAATGTAACTTTGATCCCCACTGCTCAGCAGCCTTTGTGTTGGCCAAGTAGCGAGAAGTGATGGATGCCACCAGTGAAGAGTCCAAACCTCCAGAAAGTAGAACACCGAAAGGCACATCAGTCATCAACCTTTTTATCACTGCCTGCAATCACATTCACTGTGTTAGCTGTACTCATGAAAAAGTTATCAAACAATAATTCTTGCATCACCACAGTTGCTGTGGACCTAACAAATCAAATGCTCAAGATGTACTAAAATAATACACTACGAAATGTTAGAACAGATTCAAAATGACTATGATACCATATTAAAGAGTGAACTTTAATTGCATCCTTTTATATACTATGAAATGTTTTAATCTGTAGTTGATGTAGGATCTCAAAGAGCATTTGATTCAATGTATCAATATAAGAAAGGAACATGATTCCACTTTTTAGACCTTTTTTAGATAAACTTTTACTACATTTTCTTTTCCCATTTTCTGGTGGAGAAGTTTATTCAAGCATGATTTTAGACTTTTGTGGATCTTACCTGCTCAAAGGCACGTCTCAAAACTAGAGGGTCATAAGGGGCAGATGGAATAGCTTCAGAGAACCAAGGAGGGTTGTACCATCTGCGAAACCCTCTGTCTTTGCTAGAGTACAAGTGACCAGGTGGAAAACACTCAAAATGTTCACAGTCATCATTCAGGCCTTTCATTTCAGATGAAATCCAAACAGAGCCTGAATACATAATGGTGCCAAACTTGTCACATTCTCTCCATGTATTCAATTAGAAATTCAAGCACAAAGTAGAAAATGCACGAGTTGAATTCAAAAGTGGGACGTAATATAACACTTACCATCTAATCCCCAACCAATGTACAAGGAAGTGACCCCTATAGCATCTCGAGCCACTATAAAACTGTTGTCACGGGTATCCAGAAGAACAAACGAGAAGATACCATCCAGCATGTCCACAAAGCCTTCTCCGTGTTCCTCGTACTATTCCAAAACACAAGAACTTGTTAAGAACTACATGTTCAATCATGATCACTTCGATTTCTAGCTAGACTAAGAAAAAAATTACAATCATTCATCGAAAACCTCTTTTGATTAATAGATAACCAAACCAAATCATATAATATCCAAGTAAAATAATCTTACTGATTCATGCACAACTGCTCCATTAACATTAAATTTTGACCACATAATTATCTTAAGAAACCAACGTTGAATTTTGCGTATGTCATCTTCATACCAAAACACTCCTCTTAGTTCACATATCATGACGTGACATGAACTAATCTTCACTTTTAATCAAAGTGAATCTTGTTTTATATAATTCTTAATGGTTTTGTTTTTAAAAAGCGTTTTAATTTATAAACTAATCTTCACTTTTAGTCAAAGTGAATCTTATTTTATATAATTCTTAATGGTTTTGTTTTAAAAAGCGTTTTGATTTATGGAAATAATTTTAAAATTAAGATTCTAAAGCGTGTAATAATATTATCTTAGATGAGTGGAAAGAAATATATGAAAGATGACAAACCAAGTGTGCAATAACATCACAGTCACTTCCAGTTCGGAACTTGTGACCAGGAAGCTGTTTCCTGAGTTCTTCATGGTTGTAAATCTCTCCATTTACCTGTGTTTCAAGTCATGATTTAGTAGAATAAGGTAGAAAAGTAATAATAACTGAAAAACGTTAGTTTTTTCTTACGATTTTGTCATTAAAAAATTATATATCAATGAATTATGAAAATAATGTGTATTTAAATTATCATTAATCTTTTATTTTTAAAAAAAAATATTATATTGATTAACAAATGGTATATAAGATTCGATTTTGGGTAGTTACAAAATAAGATGAAAGAGATGAGAAGAGTTTCGTGTAGAAATATTATTCCTGAGGTTGTGGCCTACCGTGACAATGACGGATTTGTCCTCGTTGAAGAGAGGTTGATCCCCAGAAGCTGGATCTACAATGGCTAAACGTTGATGTGCCAAAAAGCAGTCACCATGTTGATGGAGCCCACTCCAATCAGGCCCACGGTGCTTCAATCTGTGTGTGACCTCAGCAACAACAACAAAACAAACTTCAGTAATATGCTTTTCAATATAAATTCTCACTATTCACAATATATATATATATTTCATGATGCAAAATTCTCTATTCTAATAATCTATGATTATTAAACTTCAAACTTGATTTAAATTTTATATTGTAATACATCATTTATTTCTTCTACATGGTCAATGTATTTGAGACCGCTACAAAAGCTAGATTCTTTCTATAGTTAATTATTGTTATAAATTATTATAATCAATATAAGTTTTTTATTTGGGTAAATTTACTTTTAAAATATTTAATTTCGTGTGAATTGAGAAAAATTATATTTCTATACAGAAAAGTTTGTACAAATTTGAGAGGAACAAAAAATTAAAAAATAATTTAAATTTATAAAAATAGTGTTTAAAAAAATTTAGTTTATATTAACTTATTTTATATAAAAATAACTGAAATTGAAAACAAAATAAATAAATTTGGATTCTTTAGTCAATTTTTTATGTTATATTTCTGCTAGACTGATTTTAATATTTTAAAATATATTAAAAAAATAATATATCAAAATAAGTATGTTTTAAAAAATAAAAAATGTGAAGTCAGATCATTTCATAAAACTAAAATTAAAGAGCATAATTCGACGAGCAACTAATCCCTTTCAATTATTTGATTTCAATCGTCATCCACTTTTTGTAAGGTTCCCACCAAATATAACCAATAATTGCATTTCAATCACATTCCACATCTCACTTCTCTATCTGGATTTCAGATACGAAATTAAATTAAATTAAAATTGAAAAAAATAATTTATTTTAACTTTTAAATCTACTTAAAATTCTAATTTATTCACTTCTCTTAAATTTTTTATTTTATTTTCAAATATGAAACATATTTAGACAATAATATTGAATAAAGATTACAAATGAATTTAAAATTTAAACACATCTTACTCATAAACACAACAAAAGGTGTGATTTATTTTACAATATATTTAATCATAGTTGCACACTTACCTTGTCTATCTAAATTTATCAGTATTTTTCATTTTTATCATTTAATTTATATATTAAATATAGATTATATAGAGATAAAGTATAATTTGAAGCTCCACCATTCAAAGTTCCGACATGGAAAAGCATTTTGTCACCATGTTTTTTATGTTCGTCCAAATACTTCATTTTTCAATAAATAAACACAGGGTATAAACTCTTTCATTTCATCAAAATACATTTTCCAGAATAAAACTGTGAGGGGATAATAGTGTAGGAAATGTTACTTAACATTAATCTTGATCATTTTGTTGATAATTATTCTAAAAATCATGATTTCTGAATGAGTAAACACGTAAAAAGTTTATGCGGATCATGCATGTAAATTAAGCTGAATTATGAATTTAAATTATGTAGAAGAATAAAAAAAATGATTGCCTGCGAGAGAGCTCTAGAACGCGAACCCTTTTGGCTCGAGAGTGATCAGAACAACCAAGAACAGCAAGAATACCACACATTGTGATGTGTTAATGGCAGAGAAAAGAGAAGAGGAAGAAGAAGAAGAAGAAAACGACGACGTATAATGGGTGAAGTTGAAGAAAGAAATTTTGGTATACATAACGGTTCCCAGAGACACGTATTTATATGCATAATAACGTGAATAGCGTCAAAAATGAAATATGAATGATATGACTCCACCAAGTGGCTCCATGAAACGCCGTCGTTTTCCTTTGATTCAGTGCACTGTTACCGTCCACTGGCTGCTACCGGACACTCCACACTAAACACTCACCTATAGTTCCTTCCTCTTATCTTTCGACACGTGGTTGAACGTTGTTCATTATTGGGATCCATTTTTTTTAATTTTTCATTTTAATTTTATTTTTGGATGTCATGTGCATATTTTTTGTTTGTTTTTGTGAAGTACAGATTTCTCTTGTTTTGGAACTTGCTTCGTCTGCAACAAATATCTTCTGGGTTTTGAATTTCTGAAATAATGAAAATAATTTCAGTTATGAATCGAAGAGTTTTATTAAATGGTATATTTCAAATAATATTTAAAAGAGTTTCAATTATAATTTTTCTTGTGTGGTAATATTGTAAAAGGTTGTTTTAAATAAATAGCAGTGTAAATATACTGATTAAAATTGAAGTCTATTTAAAATTAGAATTATATATTGGAAGCTTCTTCCTCTAATCACTCTAATTGTTGTATAATTAGAGTCCATTTGTTTTAATTAAAGTAAACCGATTATGATGGAATTCTTTTTAAATTGTTGAAGGAAATTGTAGATTGTATTTAAACTAATCTCAACTAGAGGTTTTAAACATAAAAATTATTTGTAGCGTGCAACATATATAATATTAATTTGTTTTTATGGAGAATTCTGATTTTTAAACAGAAAATGTACCATATTATTAGTCAATACATTATCTACGGGAGTTTCTCTTAAACATGTAATTTATATAGGTTTTCTTAAAATTATGTAAAATAATAAAAAATATTATAACAATTAAATTTTAATTAAATAAAATAAAATAACACAACACATGGATACATACATAAGTAGTTAATTAATAATTATTTTTTTCATGAGTTGAGTAATTATGTATTTAACTTTAACAGAAAAAACATATTAATATATTTTAGTGACAAGAATAAGAACCGCGGAATTATGGTAAAGAGTAAGAAAATTATTTTTGACGTGAATTTGATGTAAATATGTTCTTTATGTTGTACTTTCATGTCGTTTTAAACAAGAAAAATTAATAATATTACAAACTAAGCATTAATTTATTAATTAATTATTCAAGGCATAAATAATGCCGTACTAATATTCTCTAATAAAAAAAATAGAAGTGGGTGTACAATTATATATACGCAATTAATTAAATTTAAATACTAGTTAATAAATAAGAAATGGACCTACTAAGACTAATCTCTGGAATTATTACCTCTGTGATGAATATATTTAAATTACACTGTCGGTTTAATGCTTCTCTGACGTGGATTAGTGACTTCAATGTCACTCAAACATAACACATTCAAGAGAACCAAAAAAGAACAACCGTACATTAATATAAAAATAATTAAAATTATTCATTTAATTATTACACACCAATCATTTAAAAAGTTATGTAAATGATGACCTCATTTTCTAAATAAAATTTAGGTCATGTCAAAAAAATTACACAATAAAAAACAATTTCCTCGAAATCATACTATACTTTATACTTTTTCAATTTGACATCATTTTTTTAAAATAACTTTTTTTTCGTTAAATTATGATAATGGTGTGGTCAATGTTGCGTATTATTATATTCACAATATGTCATTCATTATTTATATTATGTATCACTGTTTTAGTATTATTATCATCAATTTAATAAAAGAGAATATATTAATCAATTATAATAATAAAATTAAAAGAACTATTACATATATGATTTCCATCATATATGTCTATTAAGCTATTTTTTAAACAAATTTAAATTTGAGGAAACAAAATTATTATTGGATTTCTTAACTATACTTTTCATCAGGAGATTGAAACTCCAAAAAAATGGAAATAACTAGTTCTTATATAAACCAGATAACATTGAAAACATGTTCATTAAAAGAATACTAAAAAAAATATATCAAAATCCATGACGTAGAACTGTACGTTTTGAAAATAATATAATATGGAATATTATATTATTATTAAACTTTTTTTTAAAATTTATAAATAGAATAGTTAGGTAGTTGATTTTTAAAATTTCTATCTCTTTAACTTCTTTCTTTCTAAGGCAAATAGCAGTCTGTCAGTTTTTAGATTTGAAAGAAAGTAGTACAAAATTGATAAAAAAAACTAGGAACCTAAATGAGTAATTCTAATTATTCTTAACATTATAAAAAGTTTATTAATAAAAAAAAAGTTTAGAAAAAAAAATTGTTACTATTAAATAAATTGAAATAATTAATTATTATATTAATTAAGTTAAATATCAATAATTTTTTTTAGTCTCTAATATAATATCTAATTTAATTAATATAGTAACTAATTATATTTTATCAAAAAAAATATTTTTTATTAAAGTAATTTATTGTAGTGTAATAAGTTTTATGGAAATGACTTATAGATTTTAAGGATTTTCCTAATGGATTTTGAATATAAGGTAATGTTGTCAAAGATTGTAAGATAAAAGGGAGTTAAAAATTGGGTGATTAGAGCATTCTTATTTGAAAAGATGAACCAATAGAATTTAGGTTAGGGAAGTTAACATTCAAAAATAATAACTAAGATTCATTATATGTAATTGTCATAGTTATGGCAATATGTTATGTTTGTTTGAAACCTTGTTTTTGTAGTATTTTGTATGTTTAAGTTATTGTTTAGTTGTTTGTTGATGATTTAAGAGGTGAAATTTTTGCTTGTTGGGGATGGAAATGGAGGTTTTCTATGGGAAGGTTTGTCAATGGTCAATTTTCGCTCAAATAAAGCCTTTTCGTTCCATTAAAAGTGTTGCGGTATTGATTTGATCCAAAGTGGTGCCATTTTTCCACAAGTGAAGCCTTTTTTCTCAAGCAAAAGTTATGATAGTGGAAATTTTCTCTCAAGCAAAAGTAGTAAAGTATTTTCACTCTAGCAACAATTTTTTATTCTAACGATGGAATTTTCACTTTAGCAACGAAATTTTCATTCAAACAATAGTAAAGTAGAAAACCACCTTCCTCTTGAGTCTATTTTCACTTTACCAAACATATGGTTTCATGCTCCACTTATGATGACCCACTACAAGCATAAAAAATTACTTGAAAAGTGATTCAATAGTTGAGTATTTTTCATTATTTTATTTATATTTTTTCTTCTTAAAATCATGATTACTTTTCATTTAAGGAGGAAATAAGATAATCATTATCTCTTCTTATTATATTCTTTTCTTTTTTCATTATAAGGTACTTCTAAATATATTTTTACAATTGATATAGTTTTTAATAATTAATTTATATTTTTATAATTAATTGATATTTTTATAATTAATATTTTTTTTAATATTTTTTTTTACTTTTTTAATTTTTATTTTCTTTTTGTTTTCTTATTATTTTTAATTTTTATTATTATTTTTATTTTACTTAGCCATAATGTTTCTTAAAAATTACTTAATTTGTTTTATAATGTTCAAATTCTATCTAAATAGAATATAATTTTTTTTAAATTAAATTTAATCACAAGAATTAAATTAAAGTATAAGATTTTCTAACTTTACTTCTAAAGTAAGGATCAAATAATATAATTATTTGGAAGTATGAATGTTACATTACTTCACTCTTTTTAGAAAATTTCTCCCCAAAATTCACTTAGTTGTAAAGATATAGGGATACACTTCTTGCATATTATTTTCTAATTCCCAAGTTGTATCACTTTCTTCTTTTTAACTCTATGACACTTTTATCAGATGTATGTTCTTTGTCCAAAATTGTTTAATCATCTCATCTTCAATACTCACATGAAACACATCACATGTAAGGTTGTATATGTCCTACATTAGGTTATATCACATGAAGAGAGTTATTAATATATATATTTACGAAGTTTGGACATTAGTATGTGACAAAATCAATCCATTTAGGGATTTACAAATAAATTTATGTGAAATTTTTCTAAATTTTATAAAAAAACCAATAAATTTTAAAAAATCTTTGGTAAAAAAATAACAACTAAAAGTCGTGCAAATTATTATAATTTAGAGAGAAATTTCACCTGAAAAGATCTATTAGCTCGTAATCCAATACTAATATATATCAAATGCAACAGGATAAAAAGTATAATACTACTATTTATGAAATCCACACAATGAATAGAAGGTAACACTCATTGTAATTTGTTATATACAATAAATTAATAAAGATTTTTTCACACTCTAAATGTAAAAAACATTCAACAAGTTGATAGTACTGGTGTCAAAATATCCATTATTAATTAATGGGTTTTTGAATTTAAGATACATCACATCATATAGAATCCTACTATTGCAACAAATAATGTAATATGATAATGGGACATATTTTCTGAAAGGAAAATGTTAATCTGATAATTATACACTAAAATGTGTTAATTTATGACTTTGATGTATCACAATCTAATTTAAAAATTACTCCATCTCTTTAGAAACAAATAAAAGGAAAACCTTGTTCTCTTTTTCTTTAATAATTTGTAAGATAAAGGAGTGTCACACATGACCCAATACTAAGACATATTACAGCAAATAAATAAAATACAATATACCACCTTTATGAAATCCACACATGTATCTGTCACAAAAAAGATTAAAAGGCAACGTTTATTCTTCTGTTTTTTAATAGTTTTTCTTTATCTTGTCAGACAAATAATCGTGAGAGATCTATGACAGAGAATACATTGTATAGCTTAATATATGAAGCCAATCAATTGCCACCCATCTGAAAACTGCATATGCAAAAGTGGCTATTTACAGATCATCCTCTTCCACAAGCTTATCAAAATATAACATGCACCACATGCATGCAGACACATTCTGTGAGATCTTATCCAATCTTCACCTCTCTGCAATTCATTGTATATTTGCCGCGTTTCCATGTCCAAAAGGATAATAATCTTAACTAATGTGCATTCATTCTTCTCTTTCAGATAAAAATAATGCAGAAAAGATATATAAACCAGACAGAATCTCACCACTTCACTAACTGTTACATAAGTTTGGCCATAACATTATTAATGCTATTGGAATTCATTAATTTAATTTAATGACAATCATGCACAATATGATTGTAACAATTAACTGTTCTTTTATGACGCAAAACCAGTTCTATATGCTTAGTTAAATCATGCATACACTTTCCATCCTTTTTTTCATGCTGCTAGAAGAAAGAAGGAGTACTATAGCTACACAAATTCATCACTACCCTTTATTTTATGTATGTGGGGTCTATGTTGGTGATTCTTTCTGCTGTTTGTGAGGAACTCTGATGTTGTTTGGACTCTTATGAACTTTCAGTCTTGGTTCATATTTATTTATTTTGTTTTTTTCTCGCTGATAAAAAAGTGTGGAATCTATGCAAGACATCTACCATGTGCAAGAAGAATTTGTGAATAATGGAATGAGTTTACGTAAAACCTTTGTTTTTGCGGCTTTTAGAAAGCTCTTAGGGCTCATCTTTCTGAAAGTGCAGTTAATGCATGCAAGTTTTTTGAGGTCCTAATTTATAGTGACTTTTGGGCTACTAGGAAGGCCATAATTGATTGACATATATATATTTTGTGTTGAGTTTTCATGGTGATGAGAAAGCTTTGTGCTTGTGCTTCCAAAACTCTGTGAAGTCCTTGTCCATAGAAAGAAGTCGTCTCTATCTATCTGTATATGGTACAGATGCAACATCGTTTCACATACAATGTCGTTCTTTTGCATCCATTTTCTTGGTGACTTTTAGAGGTTACAGAGAGTTCTTTTTGAACGTGATGTTGTGGTTTACACCTTCCAAGTTTGGTTTATGACTTTTGGTATCTACGTTAGGTCGCTCTTTGTTTTTCCCTTTTATTTCTATAATTTGCGTTTATCCACTTGACTCAAGCGTTTGATTGATAAGGACCTCCTACTCCGTCTTTTTCCTTCTTTATATTGTTCTGGTTGACTCTTTAATTGAAGTTCACCTCAATCAATAAGAATTTTATTAGCATTTTAGAGTGTCTACAGATACTAATACTAAACATTTATGAGGGGTTTTGTAATATATTTATGATGGTTCGGTAGTATTTTGATATGGATTATTTGATAAGTTTAATAAACTTTTAATAATATTTTAATGATTGAATTTTAAGTTTAATCAACCTAATAAAATTTGAGTTTTGAAATCAGTTATATATTATTATGAAAGTTTTTCTTTCTCCTTTTATGTAGAAGAATTTTTCTCTGAGAATTAAGATTGAGTTTCTTTTAAGTTTTGGTAATATATTAATTTAAATTTTACAAATAACTAATTTTATTGTTTTCTAATATCCTTGTTAGAAACTCGTAAAAATCCTTAATGGATTGAACGGATGTTGAGGTGACATTAACTGAGGAATTAAAATTAAAACTTGTTATTATAGTTATTGTAAAAAAATATTAAATAATAACTAAATTTAGAGATAAAAATATTAGTCTATGTATTAATATATAAGTTAAATAATAATTTAGAGATTAAAAAATTATTTATATATAAAGTAATTTTTATTACTAATAAAAAATCTTAAATTAATTATCTAAGTTTTAGTGACTAATATTTTAGATTTTAAATTGATTTCTAAAAAAATTAATTTAGAATATAAAGTAATAATTAGCTAAAATTTTGGTAATTAAATGTTAGATACCAAATTAGAAACCATTTTATAAATTTTTATTATCAATAAAAACTATTTTAGATATTAATAATTTCTTTAATTTATAAAATAGTCTTCAATTTAATCAAAAATATAATTAATTATTTTGATTTCTAAAATTAATTTCTATTTAATAATTTTTTTTAAAACTAAAATAAAAAAAACTAGATTTACTAGGAATAATTATATATTTAATTGAAACTTCTCAGCATTAATACACAAAACATAAACTCGAGACTCTTAATTATTCTTACATTTTTTTTCTTAAACTAAGAACTCTATTTCTAAGTACAATTTTCTTGTATCTGTAAACCCCACCTCCCAAAAAACCAGCAATTAGAATTGATGAAGTTGAGATGTGACGTGTTGATGGGTTTTCTGGGACCACGAAAAGAAAGTTAAAATTAATCACGACATGTTGCTCTCTTTTATATAAAAGATATGACGGTATAACCCTAATAATAAGAAGTTTGTAACTTAGATAATGGTTTAAAGAAGCTACGCTAAGACGATTTTGAAGCGTAATGAGACTTTAAAGAGGCTTAGTGGTTTAATTTAAGGCTCGTGATATATATTATTTATAGATTTTGCAAAAGTTTTACTTATTTTCAGCAGTTAAATTTAACATAAAAACGTGATTTTAGTTTTTGTCGTGAGACTAAATATCTTTATTAGTTTTTAGACACTATAAAAGAATAAAATTTAAGTACAGTTTAAAAATAATATGTTTTGAGTACTAAAAAAAATATGGTATAAAACGATTCTTAGGAGTGGTCGCTATTTAGAAAATCATTGATTAAATGTTGTTAGAACTTTAGGTGTTGATTTAATTAGTGATTAATTTTAGAGTAGTTCTTATTTAGTTCTTGTACTTTCTTTTTGCTCGCAATCCTTAAATTATTGGTCACTAGAATTTCGTTGTTAGGTTAAATGACCTATATTTACAATACAAAAATATGATTGAAATTTCATTCATAATTTTTATTTTTTAAAATATATTATAAAAATTGGGTGTATATTCTGTCACAATATTAAAAAATTAATTTATAGATGTTTATTATTAAAAGTAAGTTCATTAATTACTGTGATGATGCATCATTAAAACTATTAACCCTAAACTTGAAGTGACGAGGTATTGTAAAATTTATGCAATCATTTCATGTATTCATTTTGTGGAATGATTTGAGCATAGGGGGACAGAAAGTGGGGAATGCGATAACGATGTAGTTGTTACAGACAACATTAATAATGTTCCATCTTACTTCATCAGCATTCAGCAACAAGAAAATAACAAGAATGAGATACGATTTTTTACCCATATATCCATCAAAATAATTGTACTTTCTTCATCATATCTTATATCTTTCGTCACTGCTTTAAGATACATTAACTAGTGACCAAAATAACAGACTTCATACACCTATTCATAATAGAGTATATCTCTAAAACAAACTTTTCTAATTTTTTTTAGTTTTTTAAATTAACTTATAAGAAAATTGTGTCTGTGTGGACAAAGAGGGTTCGAATAGTACCGATTTGAAACTTGTTGTATAATCGCTGACGTGTCGGTAATCCTTGAGTTTCTTCAAGCTTTCTTTCTTGATGCTCCGTCAATCGGGAATACATGCGATTGCACTCCGACGCTCAAATCAGTGTTATGATTTAAGTGTATTATGGTACAATATAAAAAACGTACCTTACACCTCCGCATAAGGTTTTATTTATAGTGTTAGTTATGAGCCCTTATGATAATGGGTCGGATATCAGTTATTAACTGACATGTATCGAGGTCCCTATTATTCAAGATATGAATGTGATTTATTAAGTGTTATTGTAACTATCGTTACTATTATTTATTGCGTGTCTTAAGGTGTCATTTGGCTCGGGCGGTCGGTCACCTTGGTCGAGACTGACTTGTTCGATACTGACCGATATAAAAATTATAATTCATTTTATTTTGTATATTGTTTTAAAATTATTATAAAAAAAAGTCCTTCACATAGTGATTATGATGAATAATGAGAAGGGAAGAAGAAAAGTTGTTTTGGTGGGGTGAGTAAGCGCCAATGGAATCACGTTGGCCTTGAAAACGAAAGCAGAAGATGCCTAGCGTGCGGCAACACGATGAAGTTGCGTGATTAAGTATAACAATGTTGCTATAATCAACTTTTGAATAAAGACTTTATAGAGTTCTTGAATAAGCTGTGTTTGGCTCTAATTCATAATTATCAATAATTTGTTATTTGTTAGTATTTAATATATCAGTGACTGATTATAAAACCAAGCTAAAGTAACTTGAACGTTTAACCTTTTCAAGGAAGCTAATATGTTCATGGTTTTCATGTTAAGTTTTTGAAATTTAATTTTGAAGTCATAAACAATAATTAGATAAATGTATATTAATAATATACATGTAAGACATTAGTAAAAGCTATCTTAACAACAGTAAACCTTTATGGTACCATTTACGTTTCAGGGAAGTGAAGGATATGAGTGTTTTGAAAAAGAATAAGAAAATAAAGATGAATGTGTATTTAAATAAAAATGAAAAAACTAGGGAGTATATTTAGAGAAACACAGATACTAAATAGCAGGAGCCCAATAACTCGTATTGCTAAACACAGGCTTCTACACTGGGCCACAAAAATTGGGTTTCTCCTTTCTGTACGGGCTGATTCTCCCTGCACCATATCAATTCAAACCTGCACCCAACACACTCACATGAAATGTCCATTTTACCCTTAATAATTTTAAACTTTTGCCTTCTGGATATTTATATCCGTAAGTCAAATTACAAAGTTCCGGATATACAAATCCAGAACTAATATGTGACTTCCGGATTTCACTATCCGGAAGCTTATTTGGACAGCATAAATGACCTTTTGGATATTAAGATCCGTAAGCAAACATAAATGAGTTCCGGATCTCAATCCTCAGCACCATTTAAAGTACACCATTCTGGATACAAAAATCCGGAACTCATAACTCACTTCCGGATATGACCATCCGGAAGCTTAAATGAAATATGAAAATAACCTTCTGGATTTCAAAATCCGAAATGTATAAAAATGACTTCCGGATATTGAAATCCGTAAGCAAATATGTGAAAAAGGGTAGAATGGGATTTTAAAATTTTTGTTGGGTGCGAGTCAAAATTGATTGGG
>Ga0123342_1001104_pt1 | contig 44911 bp, 22 predicted proteins | sample Turbeawhitnodule_FD_89960 | JGI IMG/M metagenome (GOLD analysis project Ga0123342, IMG submission 89960) | Root nodule microbial communities of legume samples collected from Mexico - Turtle bean Mexico white nodule | ecosystem: Host-associated > Plants > Roots > Nodule | place: Mexico: Nepantla...
AGGGCAGCGGGAAATTTTGTTTCTGAATGAAAATAGGAGAGTGGGAAAAGATGAGTTTAAAACAGGTTTTAACGACGGTTCTGAGATGAACCGTCGTTGTAAGTCCACCCCGCGCACATTTAACGACGGTTCTGGGATGAACCGTCGTTGTAAGTCCACCCCACGCACTTTTAACGACGGTTGTGGGGAGAACCGTCGTTAAAAGTCCAAAAAAATTTGAAAAAATTACAAAATTGCCACCGCGTAGTTTTTAACGGTGGTTCTCTCCAAACCGTCTTTGAAGGATGTCGTTATTGAAGAATTTTGTACTAGTGCTGGAGACACAAGTGGGAAAAATTGCAAAAGCAGTTGGAGGACCCCCAAAATGGTCAATTTACAACCAACACACAGACATATCCCAAAGAGCAATGTAAGTCAATTACTACTAGGAATAGTTATATGAGAGGGGATTGGTGAAAATTTGATTGTTTGTGAGGAGAAAAAAGACAAGGAAAGAAAAACTGAGTGTGAGGGAGAAGAAGAAGAGAAAAAAGAAGAAGAAGATAGTGTACATATAGAAAAGAAAAAAGAGAAAAAACTTGAGACTAGAAAGAAGAGTGCTCTAATTCTAGATTTACCTTATCCACATGCTCCAACAAGGAAGGACAAAGAACGAAAATTTCTCAGATTTAGTGATATCCTTAAGCAATTGCAGATAAATATCCCTTTTACATAAGCTTTGTAATAGATGCCAACTTATGTCAGGTTTATGAAGGATCTGTTGATAAAAAAGAGAAGGTTTAAGGAGAAAAAGCCAATGCAATTAGAAGCTGGATGTAGTGCCATCATTCAGAAATCTTTGCCAGAGAAATCTAGAGATCTAGGGAATTTTACTTTGCCAGTCATAATAGAAAATCTTACAGTTGGAAGACATTATTCGATCTTGGAGCAAGTATAAATCTTATGCTTTTATCCATGTTGAAGAAAATTGGAGACGATGAAATACTACCTACAAGGATGAAATTGCTTTTAAGGAAAATTCAATATGTTATTTCATAAAACAATCAATTGTTTTTCTATCAGGGTTAACTAAATAGTCTTTTTGCGAAAATTTATCTAAGTACAATTCACCCCTTCTTGAACTTAGACTCTTAGTAATTCAACAAGTAGAAGTTTGACATGAAAAAGATGAATTATGAATTATGATAAACACTTGATGCTTTTTATGAGAATGTATGAGAACTAATGACTTTATGTTTGTTAATTGAAATTGAAAAATTATAGCAATTTTTTTATAGCTAGCCTACCCTATTGTTTGTTGTGTTTTGTTTTCTTTATCTGTGATGATAATGTATTTTAGATGGGAGCAGAGGAATTTACATGTAAGAGAACTCCCTAATGAACAAATGGAATATATATATTTTGTTTTCATTACTTTGTTTGAAGTTTGTAAATATTATTTTTTCTATGAAGAGAGATGTATTTTGAACTACTATACACATGATATATGTTTGTATGTAAATATTTATGTTAAAAAATCATCCATATTATAATATTATATTATTAGATGTATAAAAAATAGAGATGTTATATATATATATATATATATATTATATATATATATTATAGATAATGTTATAAGTAGAAATTGAAAAAACAATTAAGAGTTATGCTTTCAAACACAATTTTTTCATTTTAAAATCGATTTTACAAACATAGCTTATTCAATTGTATAATCTTATTTTTAAAATTACAAATAGTTGTAAATTCGATAAAAATTCATCTTTATACATCAATTAATGACATTTGTATATAGATTATATTTATAACCAGTTTAAAAGTTGGCTTCCAATGAATTATGCTAACACAAAATATTGTACATATAAATAGTAAAAAGTAAATTAAACTTTTATTTTATAATTATATATAAATTATTTTAAGTAGAGAAAGTGAATTGGAAAACAAATATTAACCAGTATTTCTTAGTTAGGTCAGCATATAATGTGTTATGGGATGGGAGTCCGAAGAAGGGAATTATTCTTTTCCAGTTATGTGAAAATGAAAGCATTGTCCAGTACAAAATGTTTTACCTGTAGAGTGCTAAAAGAAAGAGTAGTCTAGTAAACATAGGGTGAGAGATTATTTATGCCTATGTGTAGGGAGCATGCTGAAACCACATCATATATGTGTTTTTTTAATGTAAAGTGACATGTAAGGAATGGTATTCAATTGATAGATGACTGGGAATGCTGCGTAATGTTACAGACAACAAATCAAATGAACAATGCAAAAATAATTAAAGAGTGAATGAGAAAAAAAATTATTGAGATGGGAAGAAATATGATTTCATATAATTTTCAATAGAAGAAATTAACCAATGTTTCAATAAAAAATCTTATTTTATATCTCAAACAAATGTTTTATTTTACTTGCTTATTAGATATAATCTAAACTTCTTTTCATCATTTGAAAAGAGAGTTGGTTATAAAGTTGATTTGGAGCATCTCTAATAATAAAATGCAGAAAAGTGATGTCCGGTGTAAGAAACTCACCTTCACTTTTCATACCACTCACCACCATTATTTAAATTATTTTCTCACCAAATATTAGTGAAAGGAACCCTACAAATACAAATGAACATGGCTTGATGTACAACATGCATGAGCTGTAAAGTAAATCCACAAGAAACTCAACACATTAATCACATTTACGTACAGAAAAAGCTGATACACTTTTTTGAGAAACCAATCTACTAACTGCTATTATTTTTAGAAATTATCTTCGGACACTTATATTTTTTTCTTACTTCCACTTTATAAATTTTTAATGGTAAAATATCATGTTTAATTAATAAAAATAAAAATAAATAAAATTTTAAATAAAAATAAATAATAGTTTTTGTTATTAAATTAAAGTAGAAAAGAATGATGATGGGAAAGTATCATCACCAAACAACACATTCATTAATTTATTGCAGGCCTTTTCTTCCGACATGTTTCCTGATTTCTTGAGATTTCAAAATGTAACTCACCTCTCAACAGAATTATATACCTTAAAACACGTTTGTAAAGTCACAACAAATCTGGTATATGTCACTTTTTAATCTCTAGAGTTCTTAAAATTCCCAGAAATATTTATTTTTAGCAGTTTCAAGCGCCATAAATAAATTCTAGAACTCTCTTTACAAAATAACCTATTATAGTATTTTTTTTTTAATTTAAGAAGTTAATTAGAAATTATGCAATTAACTAGGTACTAATTTTTAAACAAAAACTGTAAAATGTATTATCACTACAAACCATAACATTCCATCAAAAGTGACACACGAAGTTGAATATCAAATATACTAATTAATTTAGCCCCTTTTTTGTTATTGAGTCCTAGGCATTGGTTATATGACATCAAAACCTCAATGTCCCAAGTATAGAGAAAGTGAGGGGTAAAAGCACACAAATGTTGCAATTTTGTCCCAAAATTATTAAAATTGTCATGATTTTTTTTTTTATTACGGAAAACTGTGAGGTAAAAACACGATTTTGAGAAAAAAAATTATAAAGATATCGTGCTTACATAAAATGATTTTTGTGAAAAAAAATTGTGAAGACCATTTTAGTTATATAAAATTTATACTTTAATATTTTTTTTTAAAATGTTTGTTTTTTATTTTTAAAGAAATTAAATAATTAGTTAAATTATTAAAAATAATTTTTTTATAAAATTTTATAAGAAAGAACTTAATATGCTCATAACAATTTTAACAGAAAGACACACTACAAATGAAATGAAAGTTGATCGAGAGATAAGACAATGTAAATAATTTTAAAAAATCAACTATAACCAAATGTTGTGGAATTTATATTCATCGATAATATGTATATAAATTTTATAATAAAATTAATTATTTTTATTTTATTTTATTAATATAATAATATTTTTATTTTATTATAGATATATAGAATATTTACATTTTTTATTATAAATATATTTAATATTTTTATTGTATAATATGATCTGATCTTTCAATTGTTTTGGTTTTTTTAGTAATTTTTCTTTGCTTTGAGATTTTTAAAAATTTAGGATAAATTAAAAAAATCATGAGTTGATACGAGAGAGACACAGTTTTTACTATTGATGAATATCTCTTTTTCTATACTTCCATACTTTTACCTAAATTAGTGATCTAAATAAATGATATTAGTGTTGATTTCCTCTTATAAACAGTATCTTCTTTGAAACAAAGGCTTAAAGTCACTTTTTTTTACCTTATGTCGTTTTCATAAAAAAAAAAACTACCAATATGATAATTTGGGATCAAATTGTACTACTTTTGTGCTTTGGAAAAAAGTGAGGTGGATGTTAGTCAAATGCGAACAAAAAAGCAACCTAAAAACTTATTAAGATAAATGATAATTTAACCATTTTTAGAATTGTATAAATTTTTGATTGATTTTACGAGTTTATAAATAAATATATATAATAAAAGATAAATTTAAAATTAAATAATATAATAAAATAAAATAATAATATTAAAAATTGTAATATAATTATATAAAAAAATTAGATTCATCACTCAATTATTAATGCCTGTACGGTACTAAGAGGGTGGACTCCTGCAGGAATAAAACTCTATTATTTACATTTCCAGAAGCTTCCAAGGAAGTAGCTTTTCTTTCTCTTTTGCTAGTTAGATTCAACCATTACTTTCTCTTCATAATTCCAAGCTAGAATCAAGATTGCACAAAAAAGCCATAAAAATGAAGTTTGGGAAGGAATTTGCTGCACAAATGGTACCAGAATGGGAGCAAGCATACATGGACTATGGCTACCTAAAATCGCTCTTGAAAGAAATCATAGTTCAGAAGCAAAGAAACAGGCCTCATTCCAGTGCCACCCCATCAGTTCTAAAGAGAAAGTTATCACTCTACAGAACTTTCAGTGGCCTCACACAGAGGCATTACCAGCCCTCGAGCCCCGACCAGGATATTGAGAACCAACCCATTTTGGTGCACTCAGTGGTGCGAGATGGTCATGAAAATTTTGAAACTACCTTTCATATGAGCGCAGAAGAAGGTGGAGAGTACGAGTTGGTGTACTTCAGGAGACTTGATGACGAGTTCAACAAAGTGGTGAGGTTCTATAGGTCCAAAGTTGAAGAAGTAATGAAGGAAGCTGCTGAGTTGAACAAGCAAATGGATGCTTTGGTAGCATTCAGGGTAAAAGTTGAGAATCCAAATGAGTCATTTGATTGCTCAGTTGAGATGACTCGTCTTGCTTCTGATGTCTCTGCTTCAACCACAGTTTTGCATGCTAATACACCCAGGGGAGTTCAGCTCAACAGTAAGTTTCCATCTTCATCTTCTACATTCTGTTAGTATGTGTGTTCTACTTAATCTCAGTCACTGCTTACTTCACTGTTTGCTCAATTCTTTTCAACCAATTTTCGCTTCACAGGAGTTAAATTCTATAATTTAAGGAAAAGGTTGAAAAGATTAAAAACATACACTGACACACATTATAATAATATTATAATATTTAAAATAAAAAATAAATTAAATATAATTAAAACATTATTTTATTAATTTGTAAAATGTATGTTTTTTTTTTATTTTTTGTGGGGTTAAATTATCACCACTCATAATTTAAATGTTTAGAGAGTATAGTTAGTCATTTCAATTTTCACTTTAAAGGTCAAAAGAAGTAATCTTAGTTACTAAAGTAAACCTATTTTTTCTTAGGAATATTTGCATATTTAGAGCAGACATTGAAATTGATGTGATAACAAATGCTATTTGCAATATGACCCCAGTCATTCAAAAATATCACTGATTTTATGTCGGTAGGTGCGTGTAACTTGTGGTTATCGTGTGGTGATTAAGTTTGAAAAAAATAATAATAATGGTCGATCTTATCTGATTACTGTGGTTGGGTTGGGACACATCCATTATTGTTTACCAGGCATTGGGTTATGATTGATATTACATTTTTCATTACCAGTCTTAATATTTATTTATTTTATTTTATATGATTTTATTTATTATATAAAAATAATAATTATTTATAATACATTATATTAAATTATATTATAATAAAAAGGGTTTGATTAATCAAACATTCTAAACAGTTGAATTATACTAATATGAATATTTTTTTTAATTTAGTCAAATATTTTTTAATTTATGTTTGTTTTTTTTTTGCGACTGTACTTTTATTTTTTTATTTTCATTATAAATTTTGTATTATGAATTTAAAATATAATTAATGATAAAATAAAAAATAATTTAATATGAAGTACAAAATTTTATTCTATATTACTATAGATAAAGATAAATAAAATATGATAAAGCAAACCGTACAAACAGCTGAGCAACTCGCACTTGGCAAGGTTGAATATCTTAATATTTATTTATTATAAAAAATAAGTAACAAGTTTTTTTGTGGATAATTTTACGAAACTGTCCCATAATGTTACCCTTCTTATTTAGACAGTGACTAAGTTATGTATCTAGGTTTGGTGAAACCCATAGTAGCCTGCAGATCTTTAATTTAGGACAAAGTTTAACATACATAATTATGTATTATATTTGGATTTATAATTGAGTTTGAGACTCTTGAAATGTGTAATACCTATATTTGAAATTGAGAAATTGGTAGGGGAGACGTGGTATAGTGTAGTAGTATTGTTATATGACATGCTTAAGATGACAATGTGAGACAGGTCATGCGAGTTAGTCCGCGCAGCGTGTTATCAAGAAGTGTGGGACAGATTCAATAATTTAGTCTGTTGATTCGTTTAGGTCCGTTCCGTATAATCTGTAGTTTGCACGGGTCAACAGTGACGGGATGTTGACTCGCTGATCCGCATAAATAAAAAAATTATTATTTTATTTTTTCTGTAATAAAATATCATACCGTTCTCATTTATTATTATAGTGTGATTTTTATTTTATTTTATTTAAAAAATTAATTTAATGTACTAATAAAAATGTAATGTTTTATTTTAATGGTCTAAAGAAGTTAATATTAAGACTGAGATTAGATCTAGTTTTAAGTAAAAACTTATATTTAAAATTTATTAATAAAAAAATAATACAAAGAAGAGATTTCAATAAAATACTCTTTAAAAAATTAGTCATCTTCATCCAAATATTAGTAGCAAAACTTTTGATAAGATTCTGATACATACACACAGAGAGAGGGAGAGAGAAAAAGAGAGAAAGAGAGAAAATAAATGCAAAATGAAACTTTAATTATATTTAATCAAACTTTCTAAGAATCTTCATATTAAATTCATATTTTGATCTTAATTTAATGAATTGAAACAAGGATAAGATTTTAATTTTTCAACAAAAGAAATAGTTTTTTAATAATTAATTATTTAAAAAAATATTTTTTTTTTGACAAACTAGTAAAATGAACCTGCATTACCAAAGGTAAGATAGGTTTAAGTGGGACATACAAAATACGAATCGGGTCTATGCGGGGGAGAAGTAGTCATATCCTTAGTATATGCTAACACTTTCATTTAAGATGGATATTAAACAATTGAACTAATTTGCTAAATAGATGAAAGGAACAAGTGATGGAGAATAAAGCAATAACTCCTAAAAGAAAAAGACAAATCCCTAAGAAAGGTTGACGAGATAAGGGACAATTCACACATTTCATCCAAGAATCTTTCTGTGTATTATATCTCTCTGAAGGTTATTTTTCACCAATACTCATCCAGACTCATGACAGTGCCTCTTCCACCTAAATCAATCAACCTTGTCCTCAAGGTTGAAGCTAGCTAGATAGTCTGATTGAACTAATACATGAGGGACATATTGTTGCCCTCTAAATGATGGTTCCAGATTGCACTAACTAACTTGGTTGGACTATAGGACCCAACTCATTAGACATCGTGTTATTGACCATGAACACCTTTGCATAACTTCAACAAGCACACATGAAAAACTGGGTCATTTTTTTGCAGTTGGCGACGATAACAACTTGTAAACAATTAGTTCTACTATTTCCATTATTGGGAAAGGTCCAAAAAGATCAGACTCAAATTTCTATGTTTTGTGAAGGGTCGTTGATTGTTGTCTATATAACTGCAATTATAAAGGTAAGATGACCTTTTTGGTATCTTTATTTGTAATTTTTATTTAGCAATTGCATTTTTCAAACCGTCATAATAAAATTTTAAATGCATGTGCAATTGTGTTTGTTTGTAAGCTTTGTTTAAGGTTGCCTGTACTAGGACAAAACAAGTCGTGGCAGGCCAATGGTGTCCTACTTTTTAGTAAGACATAATTTGCTATTTGCCTGTGTTTAGAAGTTCCATGATTACAATATGCAATATATCAGTTTTGCTTTTATCCTTTTTATTCCTATGTCTATGATTTACTTTTTTGTTGTGCTTAGGGGTTTCATAATTAGAGTATAGCATTTATCAGTTTTGCTTCTATCCTTTTTTACTCGTATTACTACACATGTTGGTTTTTATATTTCATACTGGTTTTGCTTTTTCCTGCATCTGATGGCATAATCTTATAGTATCATTTGATGAATCCATCTTATAACCTCATCTCATAACATCATTATAGTATACTAAATTCCAATGTTTAAAGTGAATGGTAGAGAAGTTCTCAGTTTATGCGTTGAGTCATTTTCTGGTGCATGGACAGGAAGGATTTCCACGGTAATTGAAGATATCAGAGAGGAAGGAAGTTCCCATGATGGACATTTAGAGAAGTTTGACAATTTTGTCGAAGGTAAAGTGATTGAAACTACTAACAAAAAAGTTGAAGTACAGAACAAGAAGAAGAATATCAGACCTATCAAACCCATCAAACCTGCTTCTGTGGATATACTTAATCGAGTGCAGCTAAATAACACATATGAGACTCCTCGTTCAACTATAAGAGGCATCATCAATTACCCTGGCCAAGCAGAGTTAAATTTCAACAAGGAAAATTTGAGCAAAGTAGAAGAAACACTCAAACGGGCTTTTGTTGAGTTTTATCAGAAGCTTCGACTTCTAAAGAACTACACGTTGTAGACGCTATCACAATCTCTTTTACATCAATAGTTGTGTTACCTTAACGTTTCTTATGGATTTGTATGTACTTCATGAAACAGATTTCTAAATGTGTTGGCATTTTCAAAGATAATGAAGAAATATGACAAGGTAATTACTAAACTTTCAAAAACTTGAAGCAAGAAACAAAATTGCCTATTCACCTCGATTTTCTTCATGCTTTAGATCACATCAAGAGGTGCAGCAAAAGCTTACATGAAAATGGTTGATAACTCCTGCCTTGGGAGCTCTGATGAGGTGAGAATTGCATATATGGACCTAAGCCTTGGCATCATCATTTTGAATGCATGTGAAATGCTTATTACTTAGTTTTGTGAAACTCTTTTCCCTGCAGGTCACCAGGCTTATGGAGAGGGTGGAAAATGTATTCATTAAGCACTTTTCCAACTCAAATCGAAATAAAGGAATGAGCATCCTGCGACCTAAACCAAAGAGAGAAAGGCACAGGATTACATTTTCCATGGGTAAACCAGTACTTGATGTGTGTGTGTACATGTTACATAGATATGCATAAAAAAATATGGAATTTTGGTGTGCAATGTGTACTAACTTTGTATATTCGCAAACTTCATGAGAAATCATTACATGGTTCAAGATTATCACACATATTCATGGTCTTGAAAGTATCTTCACATGACATGTAACTGGTGCTCAGGTTTTTCTGCCGGATGCACTGCTGCTCTAATAGTGGCTCTTATTCTAATTGTCCGTACGCGTAAAGTCATGGATCATTCAGGAAGTAGCAAATACATGGAAATCATGTTTCCTCTTTACAGGCAAATTTATATGCTGATTTTGAAATATACATCTTGTCTGTCTGTAATGTGAAAAGGAAGCAGAAAAATTATAGCTAACTTGTCGTTTTCAAACTCTGCAGTTTATTTGGATTTGTAGTTTTACACATGCTGATGTACGCTGCTAATATATACTTCTGGAGGCGATACAGAGTGAACCATTCATTCATATTTGGTTTTAAGCAAGGCACTGACTTAGGCTACAATCAAGTCCTTCTCCTTAGTTTTGCCCTGGCAGCATTGGCACTAACCAGCGTGCTAGTAAATCTAGACATGCAAATAGATCCTGTGACAAAAGATTACAAATTATTCACTGAACTTTTGCCCCTTATCTTGGTTCTAGTAAGGCTATTAGTCCATCACATTAAGTTTGTCAGAGTCCTTTTGTAAAGTTACGTAGTGAATTCATTTCTACTCTGCAGATTGTGATTTCCGTTTTATTATGCCCATTAAACATCGTATATCGATCAAGCCGAGTGTTCTTCCTTGCATCTCTGTTTCACTGCATCTGTGCTCCTCTATACAAGGTAAAGAGAAATTGTAGCCAAGATAAGTTACTAAAGATCCCCATTTATTTTGAAAATGATTTTGCTCGGATCTCTTAACACTGGTTCAGGTCACACTGCCAGATTTCTTCATGGCAGATCAATTTACAAGTCAGGTCAGTGAAAGCCATGGGATTATACTTTACTTTTCTGCCTCTAATGTTACAGCTTGTAGTACCATTTTCCCTTCCATGATCAATGTCACTCAGATAATATAATTTCTTTACCTATTCAGGTTCAAGCCTTGAGAAGTTTTGAGTTCTACATATGCTACTATGGTTGGGGTGACTTCAAACACAGAGAAACAAATTGCAAGTCAACAAGGGTATTCATAGCTTTCTCATTCATTGTCGCTGTGATTCCATACTGGTCTCGCTTTCTTCAGGTACACACTTCATCCCATTTTCCTACGCCCCCTTTTTTAGCTGTTGGTCATAAAAACAAGAATACAGGTACGCATGGAGCATTTGGAAGGGTTTCTATCACATAAGCTATATATGTTTTCTTGTATAAGTGCTTATGGAAAAAGTTCATCCAAACATGAAGTATAATAACAGTTAACTTAAGCTGTTTATTGAAACATGCTCTTGATTAAGAAAGTAAATGTGCATGGGCTTGATTAAGAAATGATTGAGACTGTCAAATGATGTTCTTCTTTTTCATGCCAGTGCCTAAGGCGACTTTACGAGGAGAAAGATATAATGCAAGGATATAACGGGTTGAAGTATTTCCTCACTATTGCAGCTGTTTGCCTAAGAACAGCCGATTCTCTTGATGGAGGATGGCGTTGGAAAGTGATGGCCTGGATATTCTCAATATCTACAGCCATTTTCTCCACATATTGGGACCTTGTCATAGATTGGGGCCTCCTCCAAAGACATTCCAAGAACCGATGGCTCAGAGACAAACTCCTACTCCCTCATAAAAGTGTATATTTCGCAGCTGTGGTATGAACTTAACAACGGGAACAAAAACTTATTCGACTTGGATATTTTCTAAGATGTTTATGTTAATTTCTGCTTTTCTTTCTAAAAAATAATCTACACACTCAGTTTGTAGTTTGACTTGTCGCTGCTAGTATAAACTATGTTAAACAAAAAGTTAACTGTTACTTAATAGGTCTATGCTAATAATATGATGTTTCTGTGAAGAATCCAAATATATGTTTGAGTTCGATATTAAGTAAAAATGAGAAATGCTAATAATACGAAGCTTCTGTGAAGAATATAAGTATGTGTTTGAGTTATGATAAAGTTGAGCAAAACAAAAAACTCTTTATCTTAAACTCATTATAATATCTTACATGGGTTACTTGTAGCTGAACTTATATGAACAAGTTTAAAAAGTGAATTTGCAGAAACTAATATGAGAGAGTTTCTTCTATTGAAAAAATTCACTTAAACATACTTGCATAATATATATACCATTCTCAATAGACAATATGGATTGCTTTTTTAGTGTATTTTATTTGTGGAAGTTGATGATTTGTTGAAACCATACACAGGTGCTGAATGTCTTGTTAAGGTTTGCATGGTTACAGACAATATTGAATTTCAAATTCTCCTTCTTGCATAGACAAGCCATGATCAGCATTGTTGCCAGCTTAGAGATCATTCGTCGTGGCTTATGGAACTTCTTTAGGTAACCAAGAGGAAAACAACATCTTGGTAGTTCTGTTTTGCATGCCACAAAGGAAAAATATTTTATTTGTACTGTATTTAAAAAGTTCATTTGCATCATGTATTCATTCTTACACTTACATGATTCAGGGTGGAGAATGAGCATTTGAACAATGTTGGCAAGTACCGTGCATTCAAGTCTGTGCCTCTACCCTTCAACTACAACGAAGATGATGAAGATGGAGATAAGGAGGAGTAATTTGGCAGGAACATGCAATAGAAATGCTTGAACGTCTACAGACAAATTTGAAAAACAAAAAACGAGTGGACACTGGAAGAAACAGCAAAATTTGGATCAAACTTTTTTCATCTACATCTACCCAAATGACTTCATCTTGTTTTCTTTTTCTTATGCTCTCAGTTCCTACACCACCATTGGTTACTACTGCAATGTTTTACGGTCGTTTTATAACATTTTGTGATTTCCTAACAATTAAGAGTATAAAAAATCATGTTAATCAGCATGGCATTTCTACGAATCAATTAAATAATAGTCATATCTTATAATTTAAAATTTAGCATCGTATTTTATTCTATTTTTTTGTCTCAATCTCTTATGATTAAAAGAAAAGCTTAATTTAAGTTTTTGTTTCTATAAAATTATGATGCATATATTTAGAAAATTCAAAGAAAATTAAAATTCTAGAAGCTTTAACTAACAATTTTTAGAATTATAAAAACAATATAGAAAAGTAAACACAAGATATGCCATCGAGTAAAATAATCTTTATGCACCTAGAACAGACAACTTTTAGAAAATTAATTTAATGTAACATGTGGTGTCATCTCTCATTATATGAAGTTCGTAAAAATTCAAATGAAGTTTCTTTCCATCAAATTCATTACTACATTAATCAAAACTCATTTACATTACTCATCATATCTAAATTGACCTTCTACAACCACATAAAGTTACCTTTTACAACCACATAGATTAGGACATTTACCTTTTTTCACTTTTTAATAATAACACCCAACTATTTTCGTAAAAATTTTCCTACTATATTCCATACCAATCCCAACAATTTCCTAACCAAATGACTAATATTATTCATTCTTCATCTATTCTTGCACATGGGAGAAAACTATGATTGTAAACATGAAAATAGTTTTTTCTCTCTCAAGATTTATTGGAGACTGTGGAAGATGACATCATTGCTCCCACGTAAAAGTAGAAATACTCAAGAACATTATATTTTCTACAAGTGGTAGATACAATTTTTTCAAGAACAATCTCACAAGTGTCAAAGAGAGAGAGAACACACTACTAGAGTTTCAAGGAAGTGTAAAGGTAAGGATCGTTAGGTCTCTATTAGGTGAGTTTGAGTTATTAAGTATGACGAAATTAGAAATCATTAAAGATTAGTCAGTAAAATGAGAGCATGTGGAAAAATATTGTTGACAAAAAAAATTACGACAAAATTATAATTTCTATTTTCTATAATTATGATGCAATCGTAATAACAATTATTGGTAACATAACTGATAGTGTCTCTTGACACATACGAGCAATGATTAAAAAAATATAACGATGATTATATTGAAAAAAAAGTCAAAAAATAAATTTATAGTAATTTTCTTGCAGTTTTATAAAATCTTATGAAATATTAGTAAGAAAGTTTTAAGTTTCTAAATATAAATAGTTTTTAAAGTAATTTAAGAAATGGAATCAAATCCACTAAAATTTATTGAGAAACTTGATGAGAATTCGTAGAAGATGGTATCCCATTAAAGAAAAGGAAAAGAGGTAAAAAAGAGATCTAAGGGAAAAAATTGTAAAACTGTGTGGTTGTTTAAAATAGGCAAAATAATTATTCACAAAAAGTGTCTATAGTCACATGAGAAAAAACCATTGAGGCATGGGGTTGAAGAATATGCAATCGGAGAGAAGGAAGAGAGAAAGAGTCATGAGTAATGTAAGAGCAACTGAAATATTATTGTGTGAAAAATATTCTATGTAGATGAAAAATACAACTCAGAAGCAAAAAAAGAGATATGGTGATAATCGGCATCTCAACATTCTATCATCAAGTTGGATTATGTATGCTCATTATATCAAGCTTGTTAACAAAATTTTGAAAAATAACTCAATTTATGATTTTTGTAAACATATAAGCTAGTTGATTGGAAGATCAAATGGGTAATAGATGGAGGTTTTTATCTTGTATCTTCTCACGAATCACATGACAATCTATGTCAATGTGTTTCGTTTCTTTCATGGAAGTTGGGGTTATGGGCGATGTGATGAACTAATTGGTTGTTGAAATAGAGAGTAGCATGATCGAAGGGTTGTATATAAAGGTCACGAAGAAGATAATTGATCCATTGTAGTTCACAAGTAGTAGATGTGAACGCTATGTATTTGGCTTTAGAGGAAGAGCGAGAAACATTGTTTTGTTTCTTTGTCTTCCATGAGATGAGTGATGCCCCCAAGAAAATGTAGTAGCTTGTTAGGACAAAATTCCCAGTCTGAGTCGTTGAAGGCCTTTATGTGCACTTTAAATTTAGCATAAAAAATAGTCCATGTGCATGATTGGCTTTGATGTAACAAAGAACATGTTGTGCAACTTGTTGATGATGACTTATAATTTGAACATCAAAACTTATATTTGGCCTAGTGTTGATGAGATATAAGAGTTTGTCAATGAGTCTTATATAGGGATTGAGATTTTGTAGCTTATCTACAATTTCAAAAAGAATTTTGGTGTTGGACATAAAAGGAGTAAAACAAGGTTTACTTGCAAGCATCCAAAATTCATTTCCTTTAACATAAATGAATTCCTTCTTAGATCTAGCCACCTCAAATCCATAATCTTAGTTCTTCAAGATCTTTGATATTAAAAGATTCATTTAAAAAAATTAATTCTCTCAATTTATTGTAAGAAATTTCCTACAAGAAGGATATCATCAACATAAGCAAGTAAAACAATGAGAGAATTTTCAGTTTTTCTAATAAAGAGAGAATAATCATATTTAAATTGTGTAAAACTAAAAGAAAGAGGATAGCATAGCAAACCACTGTCTGTTGGCCTGTTTAAGTCCATATAGGGACTTTGTGACTCTACAAACTTGGTTGTCTTTCAGTAATTAACCTTGTAGGAGATGTCATATACACTTTTTCATTAACATCTTCATGCAAGAATGCATTGTTAACATCTAATTGACGTAAAAAATATCTAACTAGTCAATCCCTCCAAGTTAAGTGTAACCCTTGACAACAAGTTGGGCCTTATATCCTTCAATAGTTCCATTAGCTTTTGTGTTTGATCTTGTAAACCCAATTACATCCAATATGTGTTTTTCCTGCTGGTAGATCAGTGAGGTATCGTGTGTGATTTTCTTGTATAGCTTTAATCTCCGTATTCATGGTAGCAATCCACTTAGTATGTTTAAACGCTTGTTCAAAAGATTGAGGTTCAGCGTTAGAAGATATAACAAGATTTTAATATAGATATTTCTCAAATGAGTGCTTGTAAGATAAAACAAAAGATATATGACATGGAGTCTTAAAATTGTTCTTATTTTATTCAGTGGTTATGGAACTGTTGACCTTAGAAAAGACTGTATTCTCTTTTCACTGGTTGATCTTATCAGATTATCACTTGTTGGTTTGTTATGGCATTCTTCTTGAATCTCCTAGTCTTGGTTGTGAATCTCTTCTTCAATATTGACTATGCCTTCTTTGTTGTTGTCCAAATTTCCTTGATAGAAAAAAAAATATGATCTTTATAACTAGTAGGTCCTCTAACAGTGTTAGTAAAGATGGTACTATCATTATTAAGGGTTCTAGTAAAAAAAAATAAAACTAATTTGAGTAACAGGGTCATGGTTAGCGTCAGGAGCATCGTCATAAATTTTATAAGGGAAGATATTTTCCTATTTTTCGTATCCAACAACACATATCCTTTAATTCCTTATTTATATCCAATGAAATCACATTTTCTAGATCTAGGTTCAATCTTAATATGATTATGTTCAAGACTGGAAGCAAAATAAAGAGACCCAAATATTTTCAAATCAAGATAAGTATAAGGTATTTTATGTAATAGTTTATAAGAAGATTTTTTTTAGAATAATAGAAGGTATCCCTGATTATTAAGCATGTGCAACAACATCAAACCAATAAGCTTTGGGTAAACCAAATTGAAAAACAAACTGCAAGTTATGTTAAAAATGTGTTGATGTTTTCTCTCAACAACATAGTTCTCTTGAGGAGTTTCAACACAAGATTGTTTTTATGTAAAATCCAAATTTATCATACAATTCAATAAAATCAAATTCCTTACAATTTTGACACCATATTAAACTAATCTTTAACATATATGACACAATTGTATAAAACAACTTTAGTTTCGGCTTTCGATTTTATAAAATATATCCAAGTGTGTCTAGTATGATCATCAACAATGGTTAGAAAATATCTATGCCCATTAACCGAAGGAATACCAATAGGACCCATATATAAACAATTATAAGATTAAAAGCATTTAAGGAATATGTATTACTTTGCTGAAAGGGGAGTTTATGTTGTTTGGCATAATAAATCACATAGGAAAAATTCTTGCAAATGTATTCAATAGTTTTGCTACTAGGATGTCCTAATCTTTATTCTTGCAAATGTATTCAATAGTTTTCCTACCAGGATGTTCTAATCTTTAATGCCAAAGATCAATATTATTTTCATTACAATTAAGAATAGTATTGACCGAAAAACCATTCTTCTATAATTCAAGATGAAAATTATGAAGATAGTATAATATTTGGCATAGATAAACTTGTCCAATCATCTTGGATGAAATGTTGTCCTGAATCTAACATTTCTTAAGAGAAAAAAAAACAGTTTACAGTTTAAATCTTTAATAAGCTTGTGAATAGAAATAATATTGAATGAAAATTTAGTTATATATAAAATATTGAATTTGAACAATTCCAGCATAATGGGCAATGATAAATGAACCGTTAGGTAGTTTTATATTGATAGGTATAATTTTGTAAATAGCAGTAAAATGTTCTTTAAGATATGTCACATGGTTAGTAGCACTAGTGTTAAGTATCCAGGAATTCTGACCCTTTACTTGTGTTTCTGGTGTAGTAGTTTCATTACTGTACCTTTTGAATCTGATTGACATTTATAGCTTGTTGTTCAAGATTCTAAAAGTTGTAAAAGCCTTTGCATCTGATCAGTAGTTAAAGAATTTCTTTCTTGTTTCTCTTCTTGAGTGTGGCTATGATGTAAAGAATCATTCTATACATTTAGATTGTAGACTCTATCTTTATTAGTAATAAATTGTTCAATCTTTTGTTTGTACCATGGAGGATATCCATGTTTTGAATAACACTCATCCACAGTGTGATTCATTTTATGATAGTAAAAGTATTGCTTGACCTGATTATTTGATATGTCTCTCCCTTGACCACACCATGCATTTCCTCTTCCTTGAGTTTTCAAAAAAATCTAATTCTGATTATTGTGTGAAAAACATTCTATGTAGATGAAAACACAACCCAAAACATATTTATATAGTTTTTGGAAAACCCAAAAACAAAAAAATATACTGGTGATAACCGGTATCTCAACAATATTATTAAGTAATTTACTTTTCAACTTTATGGTACATAAGGAATTCATGAATATTGTTAGTTAGATTATTAAGAAAACTCCATTTGAATAGATAAGTGTAATGTGAGACACTTGGTCACTTAGGAACCTCAAAGTGAAAGGCCCTCCTCATCACCAAGTTCCTCATGTGTTAAACCTCTTCCTCAAACTCAAACCACCAGTAGTAAAGTACTAGAAGGTCCTTTGTGACATTAAAGAGATTTAAGGTGTTCAAAGAAGATATTAAGAGAGATGGTGGATGGAAGTTTGAAAGTAGAACAAGAGGAATTAATGAAAATGTCAATAAGTATTAAACTGCTAAAGCTTTTAAGAAATTAAAATTCATGAATAGAAATTTGAAACATTAAAAACGACATTGAAAAAAAATATTAAATAACATGTTACATTTCAAAAGAAAAGGATCTAGAGTATGCAATATTCTAAAATGGAACTTTTTTAATATGAGGAAACCTGAGCAAAAACCAAACAACAACCCCACCATCAAAATCTTTTTGGACCATCTTCCAATTTGAGTTTTGATATGACCATTTTAGGTTAAGTATACACTCTTATTATATGACCTACAAACTTTCTCAACAAGCAAGATTGTATATATCTTAGAGAACAAAGATACACTGATAGCAATAGAAAATCAAAAGGTAATACATATACTAATGAGTCAATTGCAGTCATCCAACATCTCGTTGTTCAACTTAAACTTCATTGGTTAGGCCATATAAAACATGTTATTTAGACAAAAATAATGATATCTCACTTATTACCATAAACTTATCATCACATCCTCTGAAATGAATAAATTTAGTCATATTTATCTCTTCACATGGTCAAGTATCAACTTATTAACAAGTTTACGAGATCCTCTAATTAATTGTAAGTAGGGAAAATAAGTATAAATGATGATAATTTGGTGCATTTTATCAAACATTGAAGCATGAATTTATTCATACTTAAAACTATTGAAGCAATGAGGATATCAAATTGTGAAGTTCACAAAAAAAAAATGGGATGGATAGACTAATTTCTACGAACTAGTATCTTTGAGCTATTTTGATTGTGGAACTAACATTGCTTCAAATTGCACTATTTAATCAATGCCTTTGATTGAAGCAATTGGACAATTTTGAATTTAAAGGTACCTTGATTTTGATTCTATATGCTTCATTATCATATATTCCCCTTTTCCTCGTTTAAGGGATATACAAAATTAGTGGTTAACAAGAGGTTTGAAATTGTATTATGAGAATTAAAGAGTTTTAATTAGTTGACAATTTTAACCACACCCTAACTTTTTTTACTAAACTAAATTAAAAACTGTTTTACTACCAAGTGAGAGAATCCAACCAAATATACCATCCATCTCTTTAATTGCTCCTAACAATCCTTTAATTATTACTAATAACCCTTTTAATTGTTGCTAAAGAGACTAATGTGATAATAGAGTTATAATTCAAGAACCTATTTAAATATTCATTAAACACTGTTACTTTGTCAAACTATTTGAATAATTCGTCAAAAATCAGGCTGCAGACTTGTATTCGTCCAACTTGCGTTTTGTCAAACCATTTCAAATATTTTCTTGACTTTTTATTTCCTTCAATCAATTTTTTAAACATAAATAAAAAATAAAAAATTATCAATGAAATAACTTCGTATGATATGAGACATTTATTATAAATTTAAAATACAATTTATTAAGCTAAAAATGTTTATTTATCATAAATTTTAATTACAATATAAAATAACTAGTTATCCTGTACACAGATTAAAATACTAGTAGTATTTACACAAATAAGACATTTATAAAAATAATGAAACTCCATGTAATATATTTAATTTTTAAAAATTCACAAAAAAATTAAAAAATGCTCCAGCTAAAGTTATTAGATTTGAAGATATATAAATCAATACGTAGGGTGTATTTTGGATTAAATTAGATTTACAATACCCAGTCTGATAATATAATCAGTATACACTAATTTTGAACCAACGTTATCATAATCTTCAAATTAAGGTATATAATTAGTAAGCACAGGTCGATTAACACGCTAGATTAAGTCTTTGATGATTCAGTAAACTGTAAAAGTCAGCAATGTGTTTTTTAAACGAAAAAGTCCATTCAAATTTTAGATAAAACATTTGTTTGGTACGTGTTTAGAACTTTTAGAGATGTTTATATAAAACTACAAGTAAAGGGTATCTCGTTATTTCAAACCCATTCCAAACTAAATTATGATCGTGGAAAATTAATTAGTCTTTGAAGTTATTGAAGGATTTTATAAATTTTAATAAAAAAGTACATGATTTGTTGTTCTTTTAACCTTAATTCAACATGCGTGTTATACTTATTTATATTGGATCAGTTTTTGTTTTAAGAAAATGAGCAAAGTATTTTATTCTAATAAATATAATTTCTCATAAAAGTGCCAATAATCAATATTAAATAAATTATACATATTTTATCATTAACATATATGGTTTATTTTATCGTCAGATATTAATTTTTATTTTTTTGTTAAAAAATATCATAGCTGAATGCTGACAAAAAAAAATCATAGGATCTGAATAATACATTATAGGGTCATTAATTAATACCTAAGCCTACAATGTAAGGAAAAACCATTATGGTTTTAAATAAGAAAGTTAAAGATAGAGAAATTCTTTCTTTTCTTTACTTTTAAAATAAAAGGTTAGTGTTTTTAGACCATATATAAATGCATACTCTCTTTTTTTTGCTAATAAAGAAAAGGGATCTAACTCCTTCTCAAAAGAATTAAATTCGGGATTTTCATTCTTATCAATGTTAACAGAGACAAAATATTTTGAGAATATAAAATTATGTTATAACAATTAGATATGTATAATAAATGTTTTAAATACAAATTATATTGATAAATAATTTATATTATAATGTAAAATTATTTTAGCTATTGGTAATTTAAAATAATTTAAATTTAAAATCAATCAAACAATAAATTAAAAAACCAAAGATTAAAATTTAAAAAATGCTTTAATTAAAAATATAAAAATAATCTTTTATCAAAGAATACTCCAACAAATATGTCCATTTTCCAGTCTATGAGAAAGTAAACAAGAAGAGCAGAAGCTAAAGATGGAGCTTGGATTGGGTGCAACCACCCTAACCACTTTAAAGCTATTTAAGCAGTGTATTAAGTCTTAACCACCAAACACCATTAAACTTTTTATTTTCATTCTTGTATGTATAAAAGTTGTACCTAAAAATAACTAAGGCAACTAATTACAAAATACTCATTAACAAATACCTTCCTTTTAACTATACTTAAAACAGGATCAATTAACATAAAAAAAACAAGCCGATAAAAAAAACATAAAAGAAACAAAATAAAGTATGAAAGAATAATCAAAGGCTACATATACATTATTTTTTCCCTCTAACAATGTGAATATATAAGACATATTATTGTTAATAAAAGACTTTTATATGTTTCTAGTATTTCAAAACCTTGAACCATACTTCTAAAACAAAAAATATATATATACAAGTGAGACCGTTCTCTGAATAGCCGGTAACGTGAATCTAAACATAGATTTCATCCTCCGATTAGACCATGTTTGTTTAATCTTATTTGAAAAAAACATTTATTGTTAAAAATAAACTAACCCAAGCATTTACTAAAGTTATTTTGATGGGAAAAAAAGATGCTTGTGTGACTTTCAACTCACTATAAAATGAAACGAAGAAAGAAAGAAACATCATCTGTTTGTTTGATCGTACATAAGTATCTCTGTATTCAGATTTGAATCAGAGAATAAAACATTTTTTTATTTTGACATCCATCTGCCCTTATTGTCTTCAGATTCCAATACTAGTCAACTTCGACCATTGTTTATGTATTAGATTATTATGCATGAGAGGACTTTCCCCAATAATAGCAGTTAAAATATAGGAATCGAGTAACAAAATGACGTGTCAAGTTAGAATAAAGTTTATTTCACACAGTCATTTCACAACGGTTTTCTGGAAAATGATTTGTCTTACTAGAATAATTTTCTTTACACAATTATTTTACAATGATTTTTTACCTTAAAATCTTATATTATAATAAAAACATTGAATGTAAAATGAATGAAACTGAAGTGATCGTTCTTAATATTATCTTATTGGATATAGGAAAATATCCATATTAAAATAATATATTAAGAGTTATGATGTAATTATATAGAAAATATAGATTGTGGATGTTATATTTCTATAATGTTTGGTGATCTCTAGTGTGACATATAGAGCCATAGTGGGTGGTAAAGGGGAATGTACCAAAGTTTACCAGCGGAAGACCGAAGGAAAAAAAGAAGTCTTCTCTTCTTTTTCCACTAACCCCTCTTCCTAGAAAACCCAAAACAACTTCTATTTGAAGGGCACCTTCAAGACAAATGAAAAGCCACTCACTATCCCCTTTGGTCACAAAAGGAGCTGAAACATGATGTTCACTTTTGCCTTTTCTTTCTCTTCTTTCTATTCCAATATTCAACTTGTTTTAAGACACACCCACACATGCGTTGAATCAGTCTTCTTCTGCGCCTAGTCTACCAACTCTCTCAAACAAACACACCGTCAAATTTTTACTATATTCATCCTATAAATACACATCCACCATCCACCATCCACCATCTCCATCGTTATCTTCGTGCTCTCTGCCTTTCTCACTTACTCACTTTCTCTCTTCTTTTTATCCAAACACTTTAACTTGTTTCTGGTGCAACAAAAAAATGAAGTTTGGAAAAGAATACAAAGCACAAATGGTGCCGGAGTGGCAAGAGGCATACATGGATTACAATTTTATGAAATCCCAGTTGAAGGAAATCCAAGGTTTCAGACAGAGGAGAAGAGCTCCTGCAGCGACACCAAGAGGACTGAGGCGAAAGCTAACAATGTACAGAGCCTTCAGTGGTCTGACAAACAGACAGTACCACCCTCTGAGTCCCTCCGGTGACATCGAGAGCCAGCACATCGTGGCGCAGGCGGTGAACCGGGGGGGTTCGGAGAGATACGAAACGACGTTCCTGATGAGCTCAGACGAAGGGGGGGAGTACGAGTTGGTGTACTTCAAGAGACTGGACGACGAGTTGAACAAGGTGGAGAAGTTCTACAGAGGGAAAGTGGAGGAGGTGATGAAGGAAGCTGCTATGCTGAACAAGCAAATGGACGCTTTCATCGCCTTCAGGATCAAAGTTGAGAACCCAACTGCTTCCTTTCATCGCTCCCTCGAGATGACTCGCCTTGCCTCTGATGTTGCTTCTTCAACCGCTGTTCTTTCCGCTTCCACACCCAGAGGAGCCAAACTCAACAGTAATTCTTTTTCATCCCTTCTTTTCAAACTAAACAATCCACCCTCTCAACTTTTCCACCAAACATTCATCTTCATGTGCAAACTTAATAAATACAAACCAGAAAAACTCAATGTTTTTTTAGAGTTCTGTTAATACAAAAAAAGGCATGAATTAGTTTATACACTTTATTAATGTTATAAATGCTTTTAAAAATTTATTCAAATAAAGTTTTGATAACAATAAAAAAATATTATTGACTGATTACAAATTATATATGTCAATTAATAATTATTATAAATGTTGACAATTTTATCACACGTAGTTAATATATTAAATTGGGGTATAAAAGCCTTTTAATCTTGTGAATTCATTGTATTTAAATTCATTTGACTTCAGTTACGTGCTAAGAAAGCGAATGTTAAAATGTTAATTATGTTATGGCTTATTGTATTTTGCAGTTTTAGTGAGATACGCTTCTTTTTTTTATTTTGTTAGATAACGCTGTTGGTTCGCATAATTAATGTCGTGGAAACATAACTTATCTGCAAGATTGCATGTGTTGTTTAAATAATATATATTATTCACGATAGTGATGTTTTATTTTATTTTAATAGGTTAAAGTATTTAATGCATGATTTATTTGAAGAAGTCTTTAATGTCAAACAGCTTTTGAATAATGTTAGATGAAAGGTTTGCTTCTAGTATAAAATATATCAATATCATATAAAGATTACTGATTAAAACTTCTTTCACTTATGTTTTCTTAACCATTTTGAATAAAGCAATCAATGTTTGGTTTAAATATAAAAAAAAATGTATACTAATGATGTACAACAGTTTTATGTTTTCATTTAATTATAAATCATTATGTTTAAAATAATAATTTAAGATTATAAATTAAAAACCTTAAACAAAATTAGTCTAAGAAGAATATGCCAAGTGTTGTTGAAAAGTTTGAGATAGGTTTGCAAGATGTGTAATGTGTGACAGTGTGCATTATGCTGATTACAGGGAAGGCTTCGATGGTTATGGAAGTTATTGAAGAGGGTAGCACTCATCATGAACAATCAGATGATTCTAATGATGATCAAGAAGAACAAGTAAAACAAACTGTTAAACCAAAAGTTGAGGAAAAGAAGCCAAAGAATCTGAGGGGTATTAGACCAGCTCCTTTGGATGTACTTGATCGTGTACAATTCAACAACACCTTTGAAACTCCACGTTCAACTATGAAAGGTGTTCTCAATATCCCTGCCCACACAGAACTACAATTCAGCAGAAAAAATCTGGAAAAAGTTGAGGAACAACTTCAACGCTCATTCATTGAATTCTATCGCAAGCTTCGGCTTCTAAAAAGCTTTAGGTAATGAAAGAAGCTAGTGTATTAGGCTACTTCATGTTTCTCCCAGGTCATTATTATCTAACCGTTTTCATCAAATTAACAGCTTTCTAAATACCTTGGCATTTTCAAAGATAATGAAGAAATATGATAAGGTGGAAATTCAATTACTCTTCTCTTCATTTTTAACATACAACTTTGTCTCTACTGTCACTTCATATAGTAAGTTCATAATGCAGATCACAACAAGAGATGCAGCCAAGGCTTATATGAAAATGGTAGACAACACCCAACTTGGAAACTCTGATGAGGTGAGAGTTCTCAAAAGAAGGCCTTGCATTGAGATTCATTATTTCAATACACCAATCAGTGCAATTTTTTTGATGTCAATTAATCAGAAACTATCATAAATATGGCTTTTAATGTAACTATTATTAAAATTAACATAAATATCAGTTTGGGATAGACACAGTGCAAAACCTTTCACACTATTATATGAGTTTCTCAATGTTTTCACTTGAAACTTCCCGTGGCAGGTCACTAAACTCATGGATAGGGTTGAAAAAACATTCACTAAGCACTTCTACAACTCAAATCGTAGCAAAGCCATGAATATCTTAAGACCAAAAGCAAAGAGGGAAAGACACAGAGTTACATTTTCCATGGGTAAGCCTCAAGATGTTAATGTATAATTTAAAATCTTATTATTTTGGTAGGGAAAGAGAACAAATTTTGATTCTTGTTTCTTCTTTCTGTTGACACTGTCAACCTATTCTCAGGTTTCTTAGCAGGATGTACAGCAGCTCTGGTGTTAGCCCTTATTCTAATCGTTCGTACCCGAAAAATATTGGATGAGTCAGGGAGTACTAAGTACATGGAAACCTTGTTCCCACTGCATAGGTAATTTTTCCAAACTCCATAGCCCAAATTCCAAAATCAACATATAAGAGATAAGTGATCTGCATAAGGAAAAATAAGCAACTATGTTACTAAAACTTGGTGCTGAGTAGTTACCATGTTGAACTTTGTTTTTTGCAGTCTGTATGGATACGTAGTTCTACACTTGCTGATGTATGCTGCTGATATATATTTCTGGAGGCGGTACAGAGTGAACCACTCATTCATATTTGGCTTTAAGCAAGGCACTGACTTAGGCTACAATCAAATCCTTCTGCTCGGTTTTGGTCTAGCAGTGTTGGCACTGGGTGGAGTGCTTGCAAACCTAGACATGCAGATAGATCCACAGACACAAGATTACCAAACATTGACTGAACTCATTCCACTCATCTTGCTTCTTGTAAGGAGCTTATGTTTGAAAGATTTTGCCATTAAATATTTTAACGAGTACTGAAGTACATAACCAATTCATTCATTATTTCTCTGCAGGCTGTGATTGCTATTTTATTGTGCCCCATAAACATCTTTTATCGCTCAAGCAGAGTTTTCCTCCTCATATGCCTATTTCACTGTATATGTGCACCTCTTTACAAGGTATAGAAAAATTCTTGCAAACTCAAGGTCTTTGCATTTCCTAACTTTCTAGGGTCGTCTAACACTTGTTGTTTTCCATGTATTTCAGGTCACACTCCCGGATTTTTTCTTGGCAGATCAATTTACTAGCCAGGTTTATTTCCAACTTTAAACCATGGATTAATATTCTTTTCTTACACTCTTTTCCATGTATTAATTTGACCCTTTTGTGTACTCAGGTGCAAGCCTTGAGAAGTTTTGAGTTCTACATTTGCTACTACGGCTGGGGTAATTTCAAACAGAGAGAAAACACTTGCGACACTAGCAGCGTATTCATCACGTTTTCATTCATCGTGGCTGTTATTCCCTACTGGTCCCGTTTCCTGCAGGTGAATCAATTTGTTATTTGTTTTTCCAACTTTTAGAACTGTGTTTGTTGCAGGTAAAAACAGATATGAGCAGAGCTGAAACACCCTTTCTTTTGATTTTCTTGCAAGTGACTACTGACTAATATCATCTTACCGAAAACCTAAACCCTGAAATTTGGACACCCCAAATTGCTTTTTACTTTCTTCATTTGCTTGTTATCCGTATTTACATCATAAATACTGGGGGTGAAACTGTGATGATCAAAATTCGAAGTTTTTTGAAAAAAATGTTGTTGAATATGTTGCAGTGTCTTAGGCGCCTGTTCGAAGAGAAAGATCCAATGCAAGGATATAACGGATTGAAATACTTCCTTACAATTATTGCTGTTTGCATAAGGATAGCGTATAGTCGTAACAATTCAATGGTGTGGAAAGTGTTGGCCTGGGTTTTCTCAATACTTGCAGCAGTTGCTTCTACATATTGGGACCTTGTAATAGACTGGGGCCTTTTGCAAAGACGTTCTAAGAATCGCTGGTTGAGGGACAAACTCGCAATCCCTCATAAAAGCGTATATTTTATAGCCATGGTATAACAATTGTGCTTGAAATTATCAAACATGTTTTGCATTTATAATTGATGTTGTCGTTTCTCTATTCTTTGGGAAATTGCTAACAAATTCAACCCGTGCAGGTCCTTAACGTCTTGTTGAGATTTGCCTGGTTGCAGACAGTCTTGAGATTCAACGTCTACTTCTTGCATAAACATGCCATGACTACCATTGTTGCATGTCTGGAGATCATTCGTCGTGGCATATGGAACTTCTTCAGGTAACCATCATAAAATTAATCAGGATTTCAGTGACTACCAAAATCACTATACATTGCAGTGTAATCAATTTTCTTTAACTTGGGCATTAGAAATTAGTATTCCAGCTCCATTTGGAGAAACAAGGATAACTCAGTATGTTTGATTGATCTGAAAATTGATTGCTACATTTCTAACTTTCCAGATTGGAAAATGAGCACTTGAACAATGTGGGCAAGTACCGTGCATTCAAGTCTGTGCCTCTACCCTTCAATTACGACGAAGACGAAGATAAAGATGAGTGATGAGGACTGGGCTAGAACATGGATTTTTTTTGTTTTCCTCTTTCCTTTTTCTAAATTTTGTTCATTCTTTTCGTCTATCCTTCTTCATAAGCACTGGGAATTCAAGAACTATTTGGCTTTTGATTAAAGCAATAAAGGTGCATTTCAAGTGTAGAGCATGTAACACCCACTCACATTTTTGTTAATGTCCATAGTACAAACAAGGAAACGTATTACAATTCAATAGATGCACGTCGTTCGTTCGTTTGATCGAGCTCATTCCAAGTGTTGAAAGCACACATAAAGTGGTTGTGATGACAATAAAATGTTTAAACTTAAGAGCAAGAAAAATAAACTAATTTAGTATTATACTTATACAGTAAGCAAATAAAATTATTAAGTACAATTCAAATTAATGATGAACACAATATTGAAGAGAAGTTTTAACCTCCTTAATTCTTTTTTGATTCAAACAAGTTATTTCTATAATTTGCTCCCCCTCTCCCTCCCTTTTCCTTCAACGCACGATATTATGGAGAAATAATGGGTGATAGTGTCATTCTTATTACGAGAAAGAAAGAGATGCTAGAAAACTTCATAGTTCATCCATTTATAACGTCAGTATATCAAAAGTTATATACTGATCCTCAAAAATACAACTCCCAAAACAACCTTTGCGACTTACGTCCCTTTGCCTTATATTTTAGTAGTACTGATTTTTAGAAGAATTGACACTGAAAGAATTGATGTTACAAAATCTTACAGTTATATGAGTTGAAATTAAATAAATTTCTTTTTAAGTAAAATAAATCATATTTCTTCTCTAAGTTAAAATTAAATTTTCCACCTCAACCTTTTCAGAAGCTCCTAATCCTTCTTACTACTCAACAAGCTCAGATACAAGATTTCAGAAACAAGTCCGCAACTGCAATTTCAGCTGCGACATTAAGATTTTTGGCGTCATTTCTTTTCCAAAGTAGCTCTTAATTGAGAATAGCAGTTTCTCATTTCTTTTTCACTACTACCTCTAGCAATTTTTAATTCGGCAAATCAACGGCAAAACATTCCCACCATTATAAAATTATAAAAGAATCATTAAGCAAGAATCCCAACGTCACATTCGGTAACTGAATATTTGTTAACCTAGAGTGGATTAAACTAAACATAACTAGACACGCATAGAGCACACACTTTTGTTACATGGCATGAATCACTGACCAGACAGTAAAATAACAACTGATACAACACAACCATACCGCAAGTTAAAAATTGGAAATTGATACAGCTTTGAATCCAAGAAAATATTTGTCATTCCAATTATTGTGACAAAAAATGAGTCAGTTACAAATGATTGTAATCTATCTGCATTGACAATACAGGTATGCCAGCTTGTTAAGAAACTTAAATAAAAGGGCAATGAAATGAGGTCTCACTTTGGGTCTCGACTAGAAGGAGAAGGAGCTTGGGATTCATTAGGCAACAAATTTTCCTTTTCCTTCACCAACTCAATGGTGGCTACTTCCTCAACAACATGATCGGACCTGAGAATGGATTTTTAGTAATCAGAATGAGCATCAACACTGCTCTAATATTTTAAATTTTACTATAGAAGATCTGTAATTCAAATATCCAAGCTTCAACATCCATACTTCATGTACTTCTAAGGTCATTAACTCAAACATTATATTTTCATCCTCAAGATTTCCATCAATATTATGTCAAAGACCATTTTATTCTTTTTGTGAAGAGTCCATTCTGTTCAGTTAAAACAAAGTCCATTTACTCAAGATTTTAGAGGCATTGATATAGTTTATTTCTAATAACTGATGTTTGAAAATTTGATATGAATTTGAGGATGGTATGCTAAAAGTTGAATCGAAAAAGATTTTGTTTGGAGGATAAAGTAAATCAATTTTAAAGTGAAAATGTAGGCACATTTTTAAGAACTATAATCAACAAAAAAGGCTAAGAAGATTTACTTTCCTTCAAACCAATTCTACTAACCACAGAATTGAGGTTAGAAACTTCAATTTTTTTCATCAGCACTGTATAAACCAAGATATTTGGGGTAAAACAAAAAGGCTACAAATTACGCAAATTCACACTTAATCAAAGCCAAACTATTTATTTATTTCAAAATGGAAATGGAAATACAACAGAACTACAGAGTTAAAGCAGAAATCCTGCTGTTCAAGGAAAAGAATGTGAATTTCAATTTGCAGAATCAGCATAAAACAGCAGCTAATTTGGTTTAACTTAGCTAAAAACACTAATAAGAGAAAAAAATGGTAAAATGAATCAAACCTCTTTCATAAGCTAAAATAAACTTTTTCATTTTTACCTCTATTAAAGTTAAATGAGTTGAGATTGACAAACTTCCAAAAAGTACTTATAGGAGAAGAAAAAACAAAAAGAAACCCTTTCAAAAGTTCTCTCATCTTATTTTATAGTTGCAGCCACATTTGTCCACAATTTCCCACAACAAAACCGCGACTACGAATCACCACAAATTAAAACATTACCTAGATACATAGTTTGTGAAAAGAAACCGATATAATTTACCTCTTTATTTTCTTCTCTTAAACACAACGGTCAGTCGAAAAAATGATCCTAAGTAACAGCTCTTACTTGAGAATAAGGAAGTGAAGTCACTTCTCCCTTATTAATTCTTATTGACTACCAGTTCCAGCAGTTAAACATTGCAAAATCAACAGTAATGTATTCTCCTCCGATCATTAACAGAAGGAAACCTAACGTGACAACGAGCAACTGAAATATTGGGTATCCTAAAGCTAAACAGCCATAGATCATGTACTCTTGTCATGAAGCAAAAATAAACTAAGATGAAGTAAGAGAAAATTGGGCATTCCAATTATTGTAAGAAAGTAAAACAGGAGGGTGGGGGGTGGGTCTTACTTTTGGTCTTGCTGGGAATTTAGGTTTTCCTTTTCGAATTCAACAATGGCCTGTTCTTCGGCGAGCTTCTCAGCGCGGAGGATGGGCTCGTAGTAGTCGGAGTGGGCGTCCATACACTGCTTCAACGCGGCGGTGACATGGGCGCACTTTTCGAGGAGGTCATCGTTGTTGGTCTCGGCTTCTTGGACGCACTTCTCCCATCCGATGAAGGCGTCGCGGCAGCCGCCCCCTTTCATGAAGAGGCAGAACCCGCACTCTCCTTCTTCTTCCTCTTCCTCTGCTTGGGGGGACTCCGAACTTGCCGGATCGGCAGGGAGATCCTGCGCTTTCGCATCGGATTGGTCCTTCGGAGGCGTGGACATCGTGGTTGCGTCGCAAGATACAGCACCAACAATAAGAAGGAAAGAGAGAACAGATGCTATGGTCTGCTTAAAACCTCCTAAAACCCTTGCCTCTGCTTCTTTAGAACGAAAACCCTCTTTCGCATTACACTTTTGACTCTGTCCACGTGGTCAGAATGTGGCAAAGGGCATTGTTGTAATGCCATATATGGTGATGTGGCAAGGACAGTTTGGTAATGTGATATAATATTTGAAAATTTTGCAGAGAAAGGTTTTCGAGAGTTAGAATTTGGCTTTGAGAGCGGAGAAACTTAGGTTTGAGAACGGTGTGAGAAGTTGGATTTCTCAATGCGGAGGGAGCATCGGGCTGTTGTTGGTGGCGGCGGTGTTGGAATCAGGCGGTTGTTGGTGGCAATGGTGTTAGAATTAAGTCGAACGGAGGAATGTCCGTGGGAGGGTAAGCGACGATGTTAGAAATCGAGCGGAGGGTAAACGGCGTTTGTCGGAGGGTAAGCCGCGTTCGTCGGACGGTAAGCGACGTTCTGGTATTTTTGGTTGTGCGAGAACCCACGAAGGGTTTAGAGAAATTAGGGTTTTGAGAAATTTGGGATAGTAATCGCTGCGATACTACAAGCGTGGATTTCAAATCGGGCGATTGTGCTGGTCTGAGGGTAAGCACCGATCACCGGAAACGGTAAGGTAAGCTTATAATTGATTAACAGTGTAACCATTTTTGCATTTGTTGGAATCTAGGAATTGAAAATTCCTTAACATATTTTTTGTCCTTAGGTGCTATTAATATGAGACATGAGGGGATTGAACACATGGCTGGGCTACTAGAAAAGCGATTGGCTTCAGAGTTATCCAAGATGACACTAGAAGAAGCTCTCACACTTGCTCGTGCCTTTAGCCATCATCTTACTTTGATGGGTATTGTTGAAACTCACCACAGGTATTAATTACTATTACTCTATTTTTATTCCACTAGTTGATATTTGTTTGTGTGAGCTCTGTGTGAGGCCGAATCAATAATGCAAGGATTGATGACTTTGGTTCATTTTACTGTATTGAGTGTATTCCTTGTGTTAATAACTGGTAATAGTAACTTTTGAAGTTGATGATGTAAGAAAACTTTAAAAGGAAAGGGATTCCTGGTAAAAGAATTTGCAATTTTAGGAATAAGCAAGTCAAGTGGTTAATTGAATTTATAAATTATTTCTAATAAAGCCAACTTTCAACATTTTTAACGAGTTGAATGAGTGATTGTTCTCTAATAGGAAATACAGTATCCATGTATTTCTTTTTGTAATTTTGGCAGAAATTCTTTATAGGGGAAATTATTGAAGGATTTCAAACTATTTACCTTATATTTCATACATATCAATTACATTATGATTTATTTTTTTTTCATCACTTTGTCCGGGTCCTAATTAATACCTTTTACAGGAATCATGATTTACAAAATTATAATGGGAGTTTCTGAGTTAACTTGCTTAAGCTCTGTAGTAACTGTAGGTACATATAAAGGATTAACTATTCATTTTGATTATGTTCTCTATTATGAACCTAGAATGTAACTACCAATCATGTAAATTTGGAATTGTATACGTACCAAAATTTCACAATGACACGTGTTTTAGAAATGAAACCAATATGATGGTTATGATACCCTCTTGATTAATCTAATCTTTACTCATTTATTTTGATTGTATAAATTACGTGTTATTGAAGGAATATACTGCTATAAGTAATTGTAGAAATGTTGTATATAGTACTTATATAAATTGGTTGTTTATTAAATTACCTGAGGTGTCTTATTTATCACCTTTTGTTACCTCGGCTCATTTTCTCCCATTTTGCAGTTACTTGATCTTCTAGATTTTCTATTACTTTTCCGAAATGAAGTTCTATATGCATCTTATTTTCATTCAACTAATTTTTTTATTTATTTGGGAATTAATTCTAAAATTGGAAAACAATTGTCTGTAGCCGCAGAAAATGTACCATGAATTATATGCTTGGGATAAACTTCAACAAGATTTTCAGCGTGAGTTGGAGGATCAAAGAGGGATTTGTTCAATGCTATCAATGGGCCATAGCATAATATTCATCTTGTCTTTGTATCTAGCAATTATTAATCTTAAATCTGAAGCTCTTAGAGACTTAATTTAAAGTGAAGAATAATTTGGCATTAATGTTATTGTTGTTGAAAACAGAGCCATCATTTTAGTCGGTGACGAATGTGTAGAAGCTTGGGGCAAGGTTCACACTGATCATCCAATCGATTTCGAAATGTTTAAAAGATATATGCTAGCATCAACAACTCTTTCATCAAGGACTCTGAAATGAATATAGGATTTGTACTAGTTATCTATATACTATGATTTACTTGTATCTTATTTTTTGTCTTTTATGTTCTTGTTAAATTTTAATGCTTTACAGACAGATAACATTTTCCAAGACCCCTACTTTGTTTTTTTTTCTAATATTTGTTTTTCTTTTTGTTTGAAGCCAGAACTACATAGTGTTGGCTGAAGGCTAAATGATTGTTAATTATATATATTGCACATGTTTGAAGAAAAAGTCACTTTGATTCAAAAAATTTACCTTTCAATATATTAAGTTGTATTTATGTATTCCCTAAACCCTATCATATAGGTGATCCCCTTGCAGTCTTGAAGGCAGAAATTAAAAGTGAAAAGAGGCAAATTAGTCACTTAAAGAAAAAATCACTCTGGGCTAGAAGTTTGGAGGAGGTAACATCTGATTTCTTGTCTGCAAAAATATGTTTATATTGTCACTCAGTATTGTCCTCCTTGTTCGTTTTATCCTCAATTAGATTTTCATTCCATCTGATCCATGTATAATGCCAAATATACTGTAGAAAATCATTTTTGTTCATTCACATATGTGGGTTCATCTTGTGCATATCATAAATAAAGAACCTGCAAATGTTAATTATAATTCATAATCTAATCTAATGTATTACAGGTTAGGAAGAAACTTGTAGATATTGTCCTTTTTTACATTTGGAGATAATCAATGTCTTTGGCAATTCAGGTTTGCTAGTGGTTCAAATTAAATAAAAGTTATATAATTAATGAATCTCAATTTTTAATCAATAAATTTTACTAATAACTATATGACTTTTGAATAAATTTTAATAAATAATAAAAATACATTAAAAACATATTATCAACATGTTTAATAAAAAGCCTTTCATCACTCAAAACACTTAATATAGATTTCCTTATATTTGTATTCATATTTTTATTACATTAATATATATATATATATATATATATATACATACATAATTTTATAAAGCAATCTCGAGAGATACATAATTTGAAGGGAGACATGGACAATTCCAACTGTAAAGATGATAATAATATTTGAAGCAAAGTAAGTACTTGCTAGGCATACAACTTTAACTGGTTACAACAAATAAATCAAGTTTCAATTCTCAACTCACATATTTCATTATTAACTGAAAATGTTCTGGATTATCTGTATGTATTTATCAATGAAGTTAAAAGAGCAACCACTCTTGCTCCTACCCTTTGTATAGGTTTAATTAATACAATTTAGATTTTGTACTGCCCTTCTATAATAAGTTTTTCCTCTAAAACTACATCTTATTTTAAATATGATGATACCAAACTGAAAATAAAATTAGACTTAAAATCTGAAATTGAAATGGAAGAAAAACAATAAAATAATAATGTATTTTTTATCAAGTGATACCATATATCAAAGCTATATTTGTCAATGGTAGAAGGAACTAAACTAACAGAAGAAAAGGAGTGGCAAAGCACTTCAAGAAGATAACTATAATGCAAAAGAGAAATGAAAAACTTAAATGTGCAAAAATCTCTACTTTATTACTCCTATACTAAGTAACAATAACCTTTCCTTGCTTCTTATAACTCCTCACCATCATTCCTATCAAGGAAAATGCATCTTAAACTGTCTTTGATCTTATTTTGAACAGGTTGCCTATATCCCTGGTACTTTCTACTTCTATTCATATAGAATAATTGACCCTTGAAATTGATCTTGTTAGAAAAAAAAAACCTTTGTAGTTTTGATTATCCACCCACCTATTGTACACATCACAACATATTGGACAAAAGCTAAGCTGACTTACTCTACATGTGACAACATGTACTATAGCCTAATAAAGAATACCATAGAATGAGATAGTAATTGGAACTTACTGCACATATAAAAAATGTTTAACAAGTTTGAGCAAGAGATGAGAGAACCTACATATTCACTAACCCCCTTCTGCAATATGCTGTCATCCATTGTAACAATGTGATGTGCACTAGAATACAAGATTCTATTACGTAGGCACTGTCCACAAATAGCACCAGCTCCAAAAGGATAAGACAACAGACAAGACTAACATAGGAAGGCCTTAGTAAAACTGTATACATAAAGATAAAACAAGTGATTGCTCTTACCGACCAAAAGGTTGATTCGAAATGCTTTACTGAGATTCCAAGTTGCTGCAATGAAGGTATAATGCTCATGGTCATACGAACCCCAATGAGAATCTGTCGTGAATGTTGTACAGTAATTAAAATATATAGGAATCTTCATGGTTATGTAGCTCTAGAATAAGAAGTAAGACGAAGAATTCTTCCCTCTCCATAAGGATGTTAAGACAATAGGTATAAAAGAAAGAAGTTTATTATTTATTTATTTATTTCATAACTTAGTTAACCTTAAAATGAATATTAGTTGTTGGATCAGTCACCAGTGAAATTACTTTGAACACATTAAATATAAGCCAAAAAATTCAAATATTAAAACATATCCAGTATATCATTACAAATTAGCACTGAAATAATTAAGGATGTTGATACTCTTAATTCCATGATGAAGGCTCAATCATAGTTGTGAACAATTGGAATTAAGGTTAGTATGAGGTTATATATGTGAAAAATATGAATTAAGGTTGTTAGTATGAGCATATATCAAATGAGGTAACTTTTGCAGGATCTTTTTCTCAACATATGTGATAATTGAAAATCATGGTATGTAAAAAGAAAAGGTAGGTGAACTTGGTAAGAATAATTGGTTGAGTGTTGTTTATGAATATTTGGTAGGTTTTTTGTGTTGAGTTTTGATTTGTATCAACCCAGGACATTCATCACAATTGTATGTTGTGGGTTTAGTTTACTTGTTGTAGGTAAGTTCCAAAGTGTGATATATAAGTAATTTGTAGAATGTTTTCATAATTAGTCTATATTTTTATGATGACTTTCAAATTTGATTTTAATGATATAGATTTGGGTTTTGGAGCATGCATTATTGTCAAACACCTTAGACTATGTATTTGAGAAAAAGATGGAAGCGATGTTAGTTTTAAAGGTGAAGTTTGTATTCCATTATTTGCTTAGTAATATTTGCATTGTATTTTGAACAATAATGCATGGTATATGGTATGTTGTTAGGAATATTTAGGAATTAACAATAGGTAATCGCTTTTTATTTGTTATTCCAGAAATATGGTAATATTGATATTTAAAGTGTGTTTTTGTGTAAATTAGGCACTTTATTTTTTTGTTTTGCAATGTAAATGACAACATTTATTCTTGTGACTGATTGATTTTTTGTTGTGCAGGGTGCATGATATATGATACCGATGGTGTAATTTCGTTTTGGTGTTTTTATACTTGGATAACAAATTTGATATGTTGTTATTTTTAGACTTTGAGGAAAACAATACTTGACAACCGTAAATTAATTGAAAAAAGGAATAGAAGACTATTGTCATATTGTAATTACAAAATTTAAGAAATGTTGTCTTCATCATTTAAGCACTTATTTATGTTTTTATTTATGTTTGTTTTTGGAGTGTGTACACTTTTGTGTTATAAATCATTAAGGATATTGTTGACTTCCCCTTTTTTTGAAATACAATATTGGTGACCAACTTTTGTTTGTATAAGAATGCCTAACAATGGTTCCTTTTTCATAACCGTTTCTATTTATAACAATAGAATTCCGATATGTTTTTAATTATATTGTACAACAATCCAATACCAATAAGATTACAATTATAAATAAGCACCAAAAAAAGGTAGGTCATGTTCCTTATTGTTGGCTTGATCTTGAGGGTTAGTGTTACAAAATGTTATAATTGTACAAAAAGTCACACTCAAGTCACCAAATACACAAACTAGGTGACAATACATTTCTTTATATTTGGTGACAATGAATTCATTATAATACATAAGAAATTACACTATTTACATCCCAAGAAACAATTGTCAATGACCAATGCATGAACCTAAACGATATATGGTCGAATTTGTCCTATTAATTTAGACAAGTGCACCATAATTTAGACAAGTGCACCATAGAGTAAAATGCTAACTTAATTCATATTCTTGACATTTTAATATTTGATTAAGAACACACTTAAAAGGCCACTAAAGTGCATATTGTTCAATGATTTATAATCTAACAAATTAAATATATTTGTGACTAACATACACTAAACAAACAACTGTCACCTTACCATCATCCTCCCTGACCCTATGGATAAGATGTTGAATTACAATTGTACAAAATCTTCAACCAAGATAACCACTTATTTCTTATTGCATAACTTAAATTTAGAACATTCTTAAGATAGTGACTTTCGCTTTCATTAAGGCCTCAGTACAAAACCAAATGAAATGAAAATGTAATGAGTGAAGATAACAAACAAAATTGGTGAAGTTTTGGGAGATTGTGCACATGAGCCATGATTGTTCATAAACTTATACGCGGGTGTCCACATAATTGAATCAAGGTAACCACTTATTTTTACTGCATGACTTAAGTTTAGGACATTCCTAAGTTTGTGGCTTTTACTTCCATTAACACCTTAGTACATAACCAAATGAAATGCAAATGCATTATGTGAAGATAACAAATAAAGTTAGTGAAATTTTTGGTGATTGTGCACATGAGCCAGGATTGTTCATAAACTTATACGCATGTGTCCATATAATTGAATCAAGGTAACCACTTGTTTTTTACTGCATGACTTCAGTTTTAAAAATTCCTTAGTTGGTGGCTTTTGCTTCCATAAACACCTTACTACATAACCAAATGAAATGAAAATGTATTGAGTGGAGATAATAAATAAAGTTGGTTGAGTTTTTGGTGATTGTGCACATGAGTCAGAATTGTTCATAAATTCATAAGCAGATCTCCATTTAGTAAAAACAAGGTAACCACTTATTTTTTATTGCACAACTTACATTTAGAACATTCCTATGGAAATTTTTGGTTCCATTAAAACTGAGTGGGAATGAAAATTTTAACTAAAATTTTCATTTTGTTACTAGACTTGCCACATCATCAATCCTAAACCACGTCAGACATTCGCTGCCACATCATGCTACGTGAATGTTTTTCAATTGTGTGTTAAGGGTGCTTCTCGGCTTCTTTAACAACCATTCATTTTTCTATATACTTTTATTTACTAAAACCAAAACTTTTCTTATTACAACTTACTTTATTTAGTTACTTCTAGTTATATTCTTATTTTTTAGGATTTAGGATGTACTTGCATACCTTTATTTAAAAAGGTGTTTATAATTTAAAAAATTAAAATTAACAACTATTTTTAGTTTTATACTTTTATTCTAATCAAAATCAGATTGTACTGATCAGTCCAAGAAATAAAACAGTGAACTAGTCTTGGTCTAGTATATAGTATACTACAATCATAAAATTAAGGACTGCAAATCGACAAATAAGTCAAAAAGTGGACAAAAGCCCTAGTTCAAAGAAGGTCCATGATCTTTTTATAAAGTATCTTTTAAATGGTATTTTTATATAAAATTACATCAAAATAAACTTAAAATAGTGCTATAGAAGTTATAATAATTTGATCACCATACTCTTGTGAATTTGCCTATGTTTAATTGTTTATTTTTCCATGGACAGTTCTTAAAAAAAACTGTAATGGATTTGATTAGGGTTTGGGTTATGTGAGGGCATTCCTTCCTCCACTCCATATTTTCATCCTTCAATCCCAGGCAAATTTCCATTTTATTATTATTATTAATTAAGCAATTAGAATTCAAAGTATTTTTGAGATATCATATCTAGAAATTATTATTCACTTTTATATTACATAATTTGAAAATAATTTTTTTCTTAAATTTTTTTTGAAATTATACCATTCAAAATTTATTTTTTGTTTTCAGATTATATAATTTAGAAGTTATTTTAGTTTTTGAATTACAGTCATTTTTTGTTTTCAGGATGTACAACCTGAATAGCTTTTGAACTTTGTAATCTTGAACACAAAAATAAATTTTAAATTGTGTAATTTAAAAGGCCTTTCTTCAAGAAAAAAAAAATTGTACAATTTGGGAAGGGTAAATTGGGAACTTTATTATTTATGGAGTGCAAGACGAAATATATATAGGTGGGGCAAGAAATATCCTTAACTGAGTTAAGAGTGGTTCTTAAAACAGCTATGACTATGGCCCATAAAACCTAAATGCACATTAGGTTTGTGGATATTGCATTCTGCACCCCATGGTTTCAAGCTGCAGCCAATATGGTTGTGAAATGTCTAGTTTGCCATTCTCTTCTTCATTTCATCTCATTCTTCCTCCTCCACCAGATCTGCATCCCTCTCTCCCGCTTTTTTCCTGTTGTCAGGATCTATCAGTTCACCCATGCTTTAGAGGTGTTATTAGCAAAACTTCCATTATTAATATTTGTCTCCCATGAATACCATAAATAGGACTATGAAAGCATACATGGGAGATCCACGAGCACTTCAAAAATCCATAACCAACCAATGTATTATAAAATTATTGTAGAAATTATATAACGATTAAATAAACCCAACAAATAATTGAGAAAGAATTTTGCAAGCAATGACAAAAGAGCTTACCAATATTGAATAAATTTTGTACTAGAATATACATGTGGAATGTAAAATTTATATTTTGTCTAATCTAGAATATATTTTTTATTTTTTATTTTAAATTGTGTAATGCAGAATATATTCAGCTGACTAGAAATATTTATTAAAATAAAAAAATAAAAACATAAATTAATTAATAGAAATTATATTATGTTAAAATATATTGTGTTTGTTTTTCAAAGCCTATTTTTAATTCATGCATGAATAAATTATAATTTAAGAATCAGTTTATTTTTTTCTTATTTATTTTTTATTTTATAAGTATTTAGAGAAAAACTTATTCATTAAGTAAATTTAATTTTTTTACATTCCTCACGTTTGGTAGACTAAATTTTAATAGGTATAATATTAAAATTTATTTACTATACTTGTTTTATGCAAAATTTATAAAAGCCACAAATTACACTTATAATTTGTTAGTTGATAAATGATGCTAATATTTTATTTTATTTTAAATAAATATTCGATTTTTATGAGATTTTAATAAAATAATACTTTTTACGAATTCTATTTACGTTATATGTTTATCTATTTGAATATATATATATATATATATATATATATATATACATATACATATACATATATATACATATACATATCATATAATCTCGTAATTGTCAAGCATATCTAGCTTGAATTAGACACTTTTTTATTAAACTACTTAGCTTCTTAAAATAGGCAAAGAGATTTTTAGCTTAAAAATTTGCGTTTGAACGAAAATCACTACTACACAAGTGATCATGGCATCGATTGAGCGAAATTACTCTGTGCAAGTAATTATTACTCATCGTTTTTTAATATTTCTGGAGTAAAAAATGTCGAAATTAGAAGTTTAGGTAGAGTATTCAACATAGGCAGCTGAAGAATGTACTTTTTGTAATCATTTTCTACTTTTGAATAGTTTTAAACTCATTTGAATGTTTTCATCTTTCCACCATCTTTTATAAGCTTGTTGATTGTTGAGAAACATTGAATTCTCTTCAAACAATGTTATTTTTTTTTTCTTCACACAATATTCTTGATAGTTGGAAGTATTAATCTTCTTAGGTAGCATAATATTTTGCACCAAAATATGATAAAAATGCACACCTTACTGAGAAAATAGTTGGGCCAGAGTTGACATATTCTTATCTTAGGATAGTTGTGGACAATGCAGTTGTAGCTCATACCACAAGAGATCTTTGATGTAGAATTTCCTTTAGTGTGGATCATCTTGGCAACAAATGGTGAAGGCATTTCCTGCAACATAGAGGTAAGCCTCGAGAATATTCTTCGTGTTAAAATTAGCTTTGAACTATTTACACTTATCATTTGATCATTAATAATACTCTACATTGTGTTGTATCCCATTAGACTCACAGAACATTTGAAACTCTACATTTTTTAACTCAGTCTCATGGTCACTTTTGATGCTCGAGATATAGAAACCCTGCTTTGTTTGTACTCTTTTGCAGAATATCTCAAACACACAGAAAGACTCACTCTTTTGGACAAGGAAAGAAACCCATGTATATATGGAGTAGTCAACAATAATGACCATACCATATTTCTTTCCTACTAAACTTAAGGTTCTCGTAGGGCCAAATAAGTCTATATGCAGAAGTTTTAAGGGTTTAGGAATGGAAACATAGTTTTTAATTTAAAAGAATTTTTTAATTGCTTCCCCTTCTAGCATACCTTACAAAGAAAATGCATTTTTCATGAAAGATTAGGAAATCCTCTTACAAGGTTTTTGTTTGAAAGCTTTGAAATGCGTTTTAAGTTTATTGCCCTAATTTTGTATGCCACAAATATCTTTCATTTTCTTTGGAGTGCAAGTAGGTGACCTTTTGCTTATTGAGATCCACTAATCAACTTGATAGAGATTGTTTTTTTCGTTTGACAGTAAAGGTGACCTGCCCATCAAATGATAATACTGTAAATGTATCTTTGTTAAAAAAGACCATATAATCACCATTACATTATTGACTTATGCTCATATGATTATATCTAAGCCTTTCAACATTTTTAATAAATACAATGGAAGATATTCATACAAATTCAATACTGGATATCTTACCTCTGTTGGCCCCCACGAAGGATACATTGTCATTGTCATATTTTTGGAGGTCTAAGAATGTAGACTTTGTGCTTGTCAGTGTCACGAGCATCCATTATCCAAGAACCAACTTAGTTCCTGACTTCTTCCCGTGTAGCAAATATGTAATAGGAGGAATTATGCTATTTTTTGGTCCTCTCCTATTAGTTTTAGGAGTTTTTCTTCTATGTCTACACTTTGAGGTGTCCACATTTTCCACAATGAGAACATAAACTCTTTTTTTTTAAAAAAATATTTTGATATCTCTTTCCTTGAAGATCTAAGCCCAAAAACTTATTAGACACATCTCTAAAAGTTGAAATGAAAAGATTTTGAGCTTTAGAACTCTATTTTTTTTTAATCATGCATACAACATGACTTTTCTCTTCAAGGTTATTAACTTTTTATACATCACAGTCTGCTGAGAAGATCATCATTAAATGAATAATCAAAAGTTGAAAAAACATAGACAAATGTTTACTTTGTACCTCTTCATATGTGATTGTCGTATGACATAAGTTGGTTCATCAGCTCCACAATTTGAGTTTGTGTCTTCCCATGTAGCCATAAGAATCTTTTTCATCGAGAAGCATTGAATAAGCTTCAGGAGGTGTTAATTTCTCTTTGATAACTGGTAATACTTATCTTCCTAGGTAGCATAACTTTTTGCACCAAACTATGATAAAAGTTCACACCTTACTGGGTAAATAGTTTGAACAAAATTGACATATGCTTATGTCAGATGGTTGGCGGACAATGCAACTTTAGCTTGTATCTGTTGAACAAGATGCTTTGATGTCTCCAAATTCAAGTGGAAAGCTTGAAGACCTTGTTGTTGTTGTGTGTGTGTTGTCTGGTTGTTTGAAACTTGTTAATTCACTCCTTAAGATGATCCAAGTTCATTTGAATCTTTAACCTTTTGAAAAAAAGGGTTTTATAAAAAGTTGTTGAAATTTCAATTGAAATTTCGAAACAACAGGTTGTTTTACCTTAGTAGTTTTTGAAAAGCTTGACTTTGCTGTTAAGTCAATTCAACCGATTGTTTTGACAAATCATCCGATTGTTTTTCTAAAAACCTCAACAGAATTCTGTTAAGTGGTTTTAATCTATTTTAAATGATCCTAACTACCTTGGCTCCTTTATTAAATGCTTTTGACCACTTGGTTGGTCTATATAAAGGTGGTTTTACGCTCCTAATCTTGGAGTAAGAAAAAGAGTTTATCGAAACAGTTTTTCCAAGATTTGAAAGAGCTTTAGATCATTCTTAAGTGTGTGGAATATGATTGGGTTGTATTCTTGAAGTTTAAGCTTTGTAATACCCAGGTGTATTCTATTCCCTTCTTCCTTGATTATTGTATTTCTGTATTTGTGTTGCCAAGGGGTGTTGTGTGTTCTTAAAGTGTTCAAGATCAACACCCTTGGTGTGGTTTGCCAAAGGTAGTGTGTTTCTTGTGGGATTCAAGGGCACTACTTTGGTGTGTGGTGTTTGTAATCTGGTTTTGATTGCATAGTGAAATACCGAGTGGTTTCTAGGGACTAGATGTAGCTCTTGGTGTAAGAGTGAACCAGTATAAACTGTTTGTGTGCTTATCTCTTGCCCTTAACTCTTTAAGTTCTGTTTTTAAGTTGTTTTTAATTTTGTTGATAAAAACAACTGATTGAATTGAAGAAACAATCGATTATTTTTTCTAATATCAACTTAAAACAATTTTGTTTCTTTGTTTCCTTGATTCCTTTCTCAGTAATTATGCATTGAATTTCATTATACCTTTAAAGTTTGGGAAAATCTTTCTTAAACAATTCACCCCCTTTTGTTTAAGGCCGTATATTCTAACAATATCATATTGATCTTTGATGTAGACTTTATTTTGGCGCAGATCATCTTGGTGGCAGATGGTGAATACATTCCTTGCAACATAGGGTTAAACCTCGAGAATATTCTTTTTGTAACCTTAGCTTAAAATTGTTTGCACTTAGCATCTGATCATTAATAACACTTACTAGGCGAAGTGGAAATCTACATGGTGCTTTATCATATGTCAAACAAAATATTTACACATTGCATGTTATGCTCTTTTTATATTGTGTCTGTAAAACACAACTTCTCCATGTTTTATGATTTGTTGGATTAAGAACTTAGTCAAAATTATAAGGTTATTTCATTTTTTCTCAAACACATATATGAAAAAGGATATGTTGGATTTCAACGTGATCAAATTTTTTGGTATTAATACTCGTACTGGTAAAGTTTTTCGTCCTCTTCCTGTGAGATGGGAGTTTCCTTCACCGGGCTGGGTTAAAATTAACACTGATGGGACTGTTAGGGGATATTTTGGTCTTGTTACTTGTGGAGGTATTTTTCGTGGGAGCATAGGAGATATTATTGGAGCTTTCTCTACGTTCCTTGAAGTTCAGATTGCTCTAGTTGTTGAGTTTTATGGGGTTATACATGCTATGGAGGAAGCTCAAAAGATGTGGCTTACTAATGTCTGGTTGGAATGTGATTCTGCTTTGGTTTCTGCTGTGTTTACTGCTAGGACAAATGTTCCTTGGATGCTTCGGAATCGATGAAATACTTGTATTAATTACTGTGGGAAAATCAGGTTTAGGGTTACTTATATTTTTCGTGAAAGGAATGTGTGTGCTGATAAGTTGGCTAATTTAGGATTTATTCATAGAGAATCATCATTGGTATAATAGGCTTCCATCTAGTCTGTTCTTAGAATTCTTTATGAATAGGTATAGTCTACCTATATATCGTTTTTGTTAACATATGGGTTTTGGGTTAGTCCCCCCATATTTTTGTAATTTTTTTTAATAATATTTTTTTCATGTGATGGCAGATGATTGTTATTACTTGAGGTGTCAGCCTATGTAAGATGTCAAGTTGCATAGTGATGCCTAACATGAAAACATTTTTATAAAAAAAACACATAGGTTGATTACTAATTCAAAATATGATTTATCAAATCTTATTTTCATCCCAAAATATACAATCAAACAAATATAACACTACAAGAAAATTATTAAATAAAAATAATTTTAGAAACCCAAATAATTAGTTGTTGTTTGATTAAATTAGAGATCATTTTATAAATTAAAAGAAATTATTGGTATCTAAAGTAGTTTATATTATTAATAAAAAATTATAAAATAGTTTCTAAATTGATATCAAACTATTAGCTACCAAAGTTTTAGTTATTTACTACTTTATATTCTAAATTAGTTGTTGGAGATCCCACATCGACTAGAGATTAGAGCCTTTCATTGTATATAAGTGGGTGCAAACCTCAACCCTATGAGCCGGTTTTATGGGGTTGAGTTAGGCTTAAAGTCCACTTCGTAATAT
>Ga0123342_1001105_pt1 | contig 44884 bp, 21 predicted proteins | sample Turbeawhitnodule_FD_89960 | JGI IMG/M metagenome (GOLD analysis project Ga0123342, IMG submission 89960) | Root nodule microbial communities of legume samples collected from Mexico - Turtle bean Mexico white nodule | ecosystem: Host-associated > Plants > Roots > Nodule | place: Mexico: Nepantla...
TATATATATATATAAATGGTAGAATTTAAATCCTGTCCTATCATCAATTTATTTTTTGCGTGAAGAAAACTAAATGTTTAAAAAGCTTTCTCCACCTTGAAAAGAAAATGTTCAGACCACAAGTTCACTCAAAAGGGGATAATAATAATAATATTAATAATAATAGTAATAAATAACATTGATCATTTAATTGATTTGGTTTAACGGTTACATGTTTTACCATTTTTGTTTTTGTGTTGATTTTTTTTTTGTACTTTCTGTTTGTGACACATAGCAAAATTGTGACACATAGTTGTCATTTCTTCTCCTCAGTTTTGTTGTTTATAGATAAGCCATGATACCCTTTTACTAACAATGACTCGGTAGTAAAAAAAAGTTGAATTGGGTGCAACTTATTTCACTTCGGAATTTGTAGGATTAATCAACTCAGTACACAATTGGAATATTGCACCAAGTTAGAGCATTTTCCCACAATTCACATGCATAATTGCTCATTGCAAATCAATTATTCAAATATATTATAACTTGATTCCTGGGGAGTGTCTGCATTATCTCTTATTGTGATACAGAAGAGAAAAAAACCCTTGCTTTTAGTATGATATTCACATAATATTGTCCTTCCATGCATCTGGTCTTCACTATACTTAACTCTTCATGCTAATAAAATAAAATAAAATAAAAAACTGTCAGGATATGTTTTTGTATAAAAATAGGAAGAAATAGAACTTTTTTTATTTCTTATTTTCTCTATATTCATTCTAATTCTACGGGAGACAAAATGAACACTTTTCTATTTTACCAATATAATATAATTGGTTTAAGAACACTATAACTTTTTTTACAGTTTTCTCGTTCGATCACCCATAAGTAAAGCATGAAATAATGGAAGAAAGTGAAAGGTAGCTTTTTATTAGTTAAGATCTCTTTGTCACCTTCACTACTATATATAATTCAAAAGGACCGAGTTCATTTAACACCAATGTATAAATCTAAAACAAAAAGTAGCAGTGCCTCTGTTTTAAATTATAACAGCAAACAAACACTTGTTTACACAGATTTTAACAATGGCATGATAATTTGTGTTGAGAAAACTTGAAAGATTCCCACTAGCCGGGGCATGCAACAATCAGAGAAAGCAACTTCTGCCACTGATATTGATAGACAACGTTGGTAATTTGGTATTACACATTGAGTCTCTTGGAGGGAATAAGGATAATAAATTGTTTAAGCAGTCTCATTCACTGAGCCTATGTTATTGTCGTGTCTGGAAAAGCACATCCACATTCTAAGGATTGTATTGTATGAGCATGGATGAAACACATATTTTTTATTCTCAGTAAAGAAGAAACAGTGTTGCAATGCAGTTAGATGGGAAGAATTTATAAGTGGGAATTAAGAAAATGTGTTAATTGGGTTGCGCATGGTAGGTACTTGTTTTCATAAAAGCAGCGACAAGAAAGTAAAAGACACGGATCATACGGAGAAGGGTGTGGCGGCGTCCTACCTTTCTTTCTTTCACGCCTGTTGCACCATTGCATCCTCTCTTCCTTCCTAACCCTTTTTCCTTTTTTTATTTCCTTTCATCAAACACTACTCCTTATATACGTCCACGAACCCTCTTATAGACACATCCATCAACTCACCTAAAAGCAAAGCACCTTTACAATTATTCATACCTAAAAGTCTTCTATGGGGGAATTATTGCATTATTAAAGATTACAAAATCTTTTTTTTTTCATATTTAACGAGTATTTTTAAGAAGTGTACTTTACTTTATAAAATCAACAAAGTATCTCATAAAGTAAAATTTATGTTCACTTATATATTATAAAATGTTTTTAAAATGTCTTTATTTTTAGTTGATGTGAATTTCTAACACACCCATCTCCATCGAAACTGTTAATTCGTGCGTGAAACTATATATTTATAGGTGGTTCGATAGCGACCCAATAGATGTGACCTAATAAGGATAACAAATTCTTTCTAGGATATACTCCTAAATGACTATGATACTATCATAAGAATTTGACTTTAAACCTAACTCAATCTTATAAAATTAAATGAAATATCCTAAATTATCTATAATCAATGTAAAATCTTCCTTATTTATACATAAAAAAGATACAAGAGAACACATTAGGTATTTCCATCCTAATTATTTAGAGATTATTTGGGTAATCATACATGATGAGTTTAATGAGTTATCATAATTTTACTTTTTATAGATATTTGAATGGGTTAAGATATGCATGGGTTTATAAACATTTTTATGGACATGAAACTTTGTGATGCACTTATGATATCAGAACAAATAAATTATATGGTGAGAGGATAAATTATACTGAGGACTAAGTCTAAAATTCACGATTTCTTCTAATTTGTATTCACTCTTCCACATGGAACATATTATATGAAGTGTCTAAGTCTTCTTCGAGAATTAGAGACAAGTTATGGAGAGATATGAAAAATCATTTATGAAACTGAATTGTAAAGAAAAAAGCAAAGACTTTTTATACACAAACTTAAAACTCGAAGTCTGCGAACACGATGATTATTTAGTAATTATTGTTGGTGTAATCAGAATTTTGAGCATTTTGCATCTTGGCAGCACCTTCTTGTTTGGTGTTAGGCTTAATTAGTTGCGGAAATTACTTGATAGCTAGTTTGGTGGCTAACATGACATGTAGACTGAACAACAGCTTGTGGCCAAAACACGTAGGAGTTAGAGCCCTAGTGCTAAGTTTCAAGAGACAAATGACACTCGTGAATAGTACAACATCCTCGGGAATTGTAGAAAGTGCAAGGAAGAATGTGGTCTCTGTCTTTTCTTGACTACCACTCTCGTGTTCCTCAACCACACTATCATCATTTCTTCTTTTATTTTTCCATCACCACTATATCATGAATCACAGCCTTTGCTTGGAACCAAGAAAAAAAATAAAATAGAAGCAGACAAAGTAAAACACTTTCAATGTCTATCTAGGTTACACATAGGCACATTGAATAAAACTTAAAGAATTAAAGTTTAACTATATTTAGGTTTCTCAAACATAATTTTTCTTCTTACATTTATAAAATGGTAAGTCTGATCATTCTTTTTGCTGAGAAAAAACATGGTAAGTCTGAAAATGTTAATAAAAGGAAAAGACAGAAGACAAGGAGAAAGTGACGTAACATACAGAAAATAAAGCAGCTTCCATTGTGCTGGTCGCAAGGTGCCCCTTCAAATCTCTCTATTTGATGCATATGTTGTCGTCTCTATAATTATGCTCCCACGTCTTAAAAGGAAGATTCCCATGAACACAAGTCAACTTAGTATAGGTAGTGTTTGGTTTAATTTATTTTAAAAAGGAATGAACAAAACATTTTTTTTTTTAATTTCCATGATCTAACACGTTACATTCATTTAAAAAACGACTTGGAAAAAAATTTAAACCTAAAAATTGTAAAATTACTAAACGTATTTAAGTTTGAATTCAATCTTATTTTTAATATCAATTTTAAAGTAAACATTACGGGAGTAACTTATTTCAAGTAAACATTAAAATCTAAAATAATGGAAAATTTTAAATTGATTAAATAAATATATGAAAAAATACAAGTAAAAGTTCAGAGGGAAAGTGTAAATTTATAAAAGAAAATCAAAGAGAGAATATAAATGTTTGATAATTGATTGAGAAAAAAAATAAAGAAATATGCTGAATAAAACTTTTAAAAGTAGTTCAAAACAGAGATTTTTTAAAAAAGAAAAAATATTTAATAATTTTAAACCTATTAAAAGATAGAATTCAATTATTAAATAATGGTAAAATCATACATCATAAAACGAAAGGAAGTGTTGGAAAAGCTCATGTCTTTACGTTAAAATAGGTATGCAACTCAAATTATATAGAAATTAACATTATATTTGATTTTTTAAAGCTAGAGGAAAATTTTAGAAAATAAAATACAAAACTATGATTTTTAACAAAAGGAAATATTAGTCAAGTTTGTAATAAAATTTGCTTGGATAATTATTTTTTTTATAAATAATGTTTTCACTTTTAGTCTAATTACAGCTTTGTATTTTATTTATTAGATTGAATTCTCACTTTGCAGGAAATGTAACATTAACTATTTATATGATCAATATAAATATTATGTGTGTTAAAAAAATTTGCCCTTACAAACTAACTTTAAAGTTAAATTATACTCAAATATAAATTAAAGATTTTTTTTGCATTTATATTGTTGATCCTATATATATGTAAACAAATCACCTACAAGTGCTTAACTTAAAGTTCAAATTTAGGCACGAGGGTTTGCATTAAAGATTTGGCACTAGTATTATATAATTAAAATGTTTGAGTGTTTTTGTTGAAGATTTCACACACTTATTAGTAACTTAGTCAAAATAGTGTGTAGAAGTGAAGGAGTTATGGTATATTCTATGCTAGCTTTTGGAGTTGATAGATGCCAAACTCATTATAAGATAAATAGTATATTACAACTTTAACTTTTAACTATTCTCCATGAACTTTAGCGGGCAACGTTTCTTTTTAAAAGCAAAGTTTGGCTTAACTCACATGTCTTGATGGAATTGGATTAATTTGACAATTAATGCTGTCGAAGCACTAAGCATCAGAGATAAGACAATGAAAACTACACAAATATATAACAGTATATAAATTTTAGGAGTAAGTGCACACTTTACTGAAAAACACACTGTGTTGTGTCTAAGAAGAACTCGAGGAAATAAAAATAAATAAACGATGAAGAATCATATAAAATATGGTTAAACTTCAATTAGTGAAACTTGAAGTTCGCTGCCCCAAGACCGAAACGTTGAACAACGGCTGCTTTTGCGCATGACTTTCTATTTCTTTATTGCCATGAAAAAACACCACTCTAAATGAAACAGATCGAATACAGTACATGCAATGAAAAACATTACAAGATTAATATATATGCTATATTTTCTATGCGCAATTTGATGTTGTTTTTCTATGGAAAGTACACAACAAGTGTTACAATCATGATAAAATATAACAGTTATGCCCTATTTTTTAGGTATATATAACTGTTCATTGCTCAAAATTGTAACAATTATGCAGTGTTTTCATGAAAAGAAACACAAAAAAATACTCATCGATCACCTTTTGTTTTGCCCCATAATGGTCCCTCATATTCTCTAAATTCAAAGAAGACAGAACGTTGATTGTAAGATCTGTGATCCCCACACAGCAATGCAACAAAAAATAAAAGGACAAAGATTTTGACATTAGATTAATGAGTTAGGGTATTATATATATATGCGCACGGATTGGGATCTTTATGGTTCAGATAATCTCAGAACTAATAAAGTTGAGTTCAGAGGCAGAGAGAGAGAGAGAATCATATCTGGAAGAAAACATGGACGAGGGCATGTCAGGCTTTTGCATCAGATCAGGAAGTGTCCGTGGTAAAAGTGGAAGCACTACTTCTTCTGCCACTGGCACCAAGTGTGGGCGTTGGAATCCCACCACTGAACAGGTTAAACTTCTAACTGAACTCTTCAGGTCAGGGCTCCGCACTCCAAGCACTGACCAGATTCAAAAGATCTCCACTCAGCTCAGCTTTTACGGTAAGATAGAGAGCAAGAATGTCTTCTATTGGTTTCAGAACCATAAGGCCAGGGAAAGACAGAAGCGCCGCAAGGTCTCCTTTGATGACAAGGATCTCATTCGTAGACAAAACTCCTTCAATACTTCCACACAAAGTAAGTATTACATCTATTTCGATTACTTTTTCCTAGTAATCATTCATAAAAAGTTTTAAAAAGTTAGAACAAAATTGAACTTTTGCCGTAAGCTAATGCTTAAGCTGATTTAAAGTGTTCATGGAAAACTTTATGGAAGAGAGTGTGGAAGATTGTCAATTAGCTCTTGAGGTTCTATGTAATGTGTTTTTAACAGTTTTCCTTATTGTTGTAGGTCTTGCTGATACGTATCGAGTTTCAGAGCCAGATAGGGTGATTGAGACTCTTCAACTCTTTCCCTTGAACTCCTTCGGTGAATCTGAACAAGAGAACCAAAGGCTACATGCAAATGAATGTAGAGATAGTAGTACAATGTTTTCGTACATGATGGATGAACAAATAGAGCACCCACCATTGGACCTGCGCTTGAGCTTTCTGTAAAAGGGTTTCAGTCTTTTGTGTGGTGGTGGAAGGCAAGAAGATTTTTACTAAATTCATTGTTGTTACTTGGTAGACTTAGGTTTAGCATAAAGAAAACATTTAGGGGTTAAGACAATATGTAGTTTATGAGATTAATATTTACCTAGTGATCAGTTTTAGCTCCATTAAAATATTCTAAACGCCTAGACATTCTCCTAATGCTCCTTCATTTTGGTTTGATCTTTGTTGGATTATACTTGGATAGCTTGGGATTCTAATTTCTATCCTCATGAGATTTCTCACCTTGGAATTCATAAAGGATAACATTAGTACTTTACTGTTCTACCAGTTACAAATGGGTCGTAGTCATACCTCGGGTCTGATTCCATCTTTGAATATCATGAACCACATTTACAACACAAGAATATATATATAAAACAAGGCATTGTAGCTAACCAAGATAGCATGTCACTCATTGTTACTATCAAATTACTACTAATTTTGTTTGGGAGAGGTAGGATAATTATGAAGACCAGTGGTCTTACTCAACTCACATGTATGTAAGGAAGCAAGCTAGTCACGTGCAAGGGCAAATTATTCAACGATAATAAACAATAAATCAGTATGAATTGGATATATATATCATTGTGGTGTCTAAAGATTAAATCCAAATAAGGATTGTGTATAATAATAATATTTTCTTTATACCTTTCGTATAACGACAAACACTGATATATGTTAGTTTAATTCTTGGTGTATTACTTATATGCTTTACTGTAATGATAAGCTGATAATCATATGAGGAGTCAATTTCATTCTTGAAGCATCAACATTACTCCCTGCACTTTCACATAATCTAGTTTTATTACTTGACTGGTTAACTTGAGTAATCTCAGTTAACACTTGATACAGAGTAATCTAGTTTTATCACTTGATAATCTAGTTTTATTACTCCCTGCATTAATTAATGCAGAGTAATAGAACATCCAAGATTGGTGAGCAAACGATATTTTATTAGTTATATACTAGAGAAATCATCAAACTTGTGTGATGGTGTGGGTTTTGGCTCTTGATCAGTGAATTAACATGGTTTTCAACAGCTGATTTAAAATTTGGCAACTTAGTATTACTCTCACTTTTTGTGTCCTCATTCACTTCGCATGACATGATAGCAAAAATTGGTACCATATAATTTTTTTTCAAAAATGTTGCTGGTTTTTCTTTCATATTATTGATTTTGTGTAAAATAAGATGAATTAAACTAATCGATCTGTGAAATTGGCAGGAACTATTACCAAATTGAAAAAAAGAAGAAAGGAATTAATTTAAGTGCCAACAAATTTTTCGATCATGATGTCAATGACACCAATTGTCTAAAACAGTGAAAAACTTGTTCCGTTAAACTCGACAGATATCCCACTTTTTTTTTCCTTCTAAAACTTGGTTTTCGGAAAGTGTATTCCAAAATAAAAATTCTAATATTCCAGATTTCCAAAAAATTAATATTTCAAAAATACTTCCAGAACTGTTAAAAATTTAATATATTTTAAAACTTAATTTTCCGAATGTTTTAAAATTTTAATATTGTAGACTGTACTTTAAAAAAAATTATAAAATTAAGTAAAAATTGCCGTGTTGATTCACGTGGAGGCCCAGTGTGTACTATTTAAGGCTTTGTTATAGGCCCCATAACTACCGTGGTCAGAAGCCCGTCACATTTATGACTGTATTTCTGCAAAGCCCAAAACTGACTTTATATAATGAACTGGAGAACCATAGCACTAAACAAAATTCGAAAATGACAAAAAAAAGTACAAAAAGGAAGTGCATGAGAGCATGATGAAAATGATGTCTTTGATAAAAAAAAATCTGCAAAGATAGATAAGAAAGTGATTTTATTGAGGAATTAAAAATCAAATGAGACAAATTTATTAGCATTCAAAAAATAACTTTAAACTTCTTTTCGCTTTAGGCAAATGATCTCCATTATTATAAACTATTTTTCTATTTTAAAAATATTAATTAACAACCAAATAAAATATTAATTAATTAAATTATAAGTGTTATACAATCTTCTTATTGAAGTGAAAATTGTAAAAAAAAATGAAATAATATAACACAATAAAATTCATACAAAATAAATTAAGATCTTATATAATAATTCTTGTTATGGAAATAGCTTAATTAAAATTTATAGGAATGGTATGAATAATCAATATACCAAAAGTCAGTGAGTAGGCTGATTCCTCTATCTCAAAGTGTAAACTTTTATGAATGATTATTAAAAAAAAATATTGACAAGCATATATATGATATTTTTAATGAATTTTAAGCACTAACAAATTATATTTTTTAATAGTTTTTTTTTTCGTTCTAGACTTTCATTGATCTTACAGCATTGCTGCCTTAATAAATATTTCCTAACTCTACTTTCTCTTTTGTTAAAATCTTCTCTCTCACTTTTCATTAGATAACAAAAGTATATATTTGTTTATGTTTTATAAGTAAACTCTTTTAATTAATCTGACACTATTAAATAAATATATCCCCGAAAACCCATCTATTCAATCTTGTAAAGAAATAATCATTCATCTATTATCTCTCAAAAATCTAAATTAACTCAATCAAATTTTCACTAATTAAATATTTCTTTTACAAAATCCAGTTCTGGAAACTCTTAAAAAATTATAATTTTTAATAAATATTATTTTATAAAAGGACGTGAAAAATAATTAACAGATAAATTAGATTGGATGAAAAGTGATTAATAAATTCTTAAATGCAATCTATTATAACTCGATATAAAATTTGATTTATATATTCATCCCCTTTGTCACGAGTAGTTTTGATTATAAAGTACCCGTAGCTAACATCATTGACTTTTTCTTGAAATTTTGGCATGTTTAGAGATAGAAGAAGACAAACTGGTAATACCTTTCTGGTTATAAATGTGATTGACAGCACTTTCTGTACAAAGAAGTTGGTGAAGCATAGGGTGGGCGGTGTGCAGCTATTACATGAAATTGACTAAAGTTTTGAGGTATGACCATAAGAATCAATGGAAACTGGTGTGTGAAATGATATTGACACTTGCTTGCAGATACGTTTGGGTTTACATTTGCAGCTTCAGAATTGAAAACTGCATTGGCATAATAGTACGGCAAATGCATGCCATTCAAAGTAGTAGACCATTCATTATTTCCACTTGCATGCATGAACCCACTCGGTTCATTGTATAAGCAGTTACCCTATTCTACGAGAAACCTCCAAAAACCTAATGCCTTCTATATGTAGCTATAATCTTTGGTTTTGACTAGTAGTCTGTCAGAATATTGTAGTATATGTTTAGGGTACTACTAGCTAGGCACGAGGGGGGTGTAGAGTTTTGGGAATTTGATGTTAGGTTCACTATCTTTTGAACGAAGACTACGAATGTTCTTCGGAGAAAATCATTTTAGTAAGATATTTTTTTTAAAAAAATGCGCTGGATTTGAGTTTGGATCTATTATATAATGTGAACTCATCTATTGTGATTAACCAGGGTTTATCATTTTGTTTGGTCTAGTTTGTGTTTAGTTAGTTAGCTTTATATGTTTTGAGGAGAGTTTTTTACAATGTATGATACTGACTTCAATGTACTATATAATATTGTTAAAAATATTGTTATCTCTTAATTGTATAACTCTATTTCCCAAGAAATCATCACCAATATTATTTTCATTTATACTATAACAAAAATTTCTAAAGATAGGAAAACCATGATTTCTAGAAAAATGATCCAAGGTTTTTTTAACTTCGAAAACAACTCACCTCGTCACAACAAAGGACCAATGATGTTATTATACCAAACTGAAGTCTACGTAGGAGGAGTTATTGAGCTACAAACCTTCCTTTCCTTAAGCGTGTGGTGGCTTACAATAACTTCAAGATTACAATTGTAACACCCAAAACACTTACTATCTATTATGTTGTGAATTCAATAGAGGGTTTATATAAGGTATATAAATATTTTTTTCAAAATATTACTTATACACATCTAAAACATATATAAAAGATGAAACCTAATAAAAGTCTACAGTCTTCCATATTAAACAAGATACTTTGATGTCTTCCATATTAAACAAGATATTTGATGTCTCTAAATCCAAGTAGAAAACTTGAAAACTTTGTTGTTGCGCATGTGTTGTTTAGTTATTTGAAACTTGTTAATTCATTCCTTAAGATGATCCAAGTTCAATTGAATCTTTACCTTTTTTAAAAGATGAGTTTTCTAAAAGGGTGTGAAATTTCAACCTGTTGAAATGTCGAATCAATCCATTGTTTGACACTTAGTTGTTTTTAAAATGATTTGGAAAAACTTAGCTTTGTTTTGACTTTGCTATCAAACATAATCAACCGGTTGTTTCGATCAATCAACTTATTGTTTTTTGTGAAAACCTTAACAAAACTTTGTTAAGTGGGTTGAACTGTTTTAAATGATCCAACTGACTGCTTTTGGCTTTTGGTTTAACTGCTTTGACCAATTAATTGAGGTTACATAAAAGTTTTTTAATGCTCCTTAGCATTAACTAAGAAAGAGAGATTCATCAAAAAAGTTTTTCAAGATTTCAAAAGCTTTGGATCATCTCAAGTGTGTGGAATAGGATTGGGTTTTGTACTTCTGAACTTTAAGCTTTGATTTACCCATTGTATTTATGTGTGTTCTTATGTAAGGTAGTTTCAGAACGTGTTTATAGAAAATGTGTTGTTTGCTATAAAGTGGTGTGTGTTCTTGAAGGGTTCATCACTCTTGGTGTGTGTTTTGTAATCTATGATTGATTACATAGTGAATTCTCAGAGGTTAGCAAAGGGCTTAATGTAGCTTTTGGTTAAGAGTGAATCGGTATAAATTGTTTTAACATTGTTTTTCGATTTTTCTAGTATAAACAACTACTTGTTTCGTGAAAACAACTGGTTAATTATTTGGAATCAAACTTAAAACAATTTTTTATTAGTTGAACATAATTTTCAATTGATTGATTCTACATAGCTTTTTACTTTACCTTCAATCTTTGTGAAAATCTTTCAAAAACAATTCACCCCCTCTTGTTTAGGTCTCTAATTCTAACATCCAGACACTACATATTTTTTTACTTTAAGCCACGTTGACTTGTTAAAGGTTTTTAAAAAACGTTGCCTAAAATATGGATAAGTAATGATTTTTAAATTTTAACTATATAGTAAGGTTTATTTGCTTTGACTCAATGTATATGGGAAACCTATTGTCTATTTATTTCAAACATGTTATAGAATGTGGAAAATTATAGGCAACACTTATTAAACTGTAGTTACTTCAAGCAACATTTTTTTAAAATGTGAAAACTTTAGGTAACACTCCTTAAAGTTTGGGTGATTTAACCAATATTTTATGCCATATTTTTTAAAGTTGTAGGTAATTTAGACAACATTTATTACCTATGGACTTTAATATATCATATACGGAGATACAAAGACGTGGTTACACTAGGCCACACTTATATAATCGTTGTCTAAACATAGAAAATGAAACAAGTTTACAAGTGTCGTTTAAGGACTTCCAAATACCACATTTGTAAAATCATTGCTTATTTAAACCATATTTTTTTTAAATGTTGTCCTTAGAATATGTTGGCTAAAAAATAAAACTCGGATCTAAAAGTGGCCACAAACATATATATGTGGCCTAAAAGTGAAAAATATAACACTTTTACAATGTGGCTTATGAATAACTATAATAAAAATATTATTATTATTATTATCAATAAAAAAAAATATTATTATTAATAATAATCAAAATAAGAATAATAGTAATAATCATAATAAGAATCGGAATCATAATTTGACAATAAACTTTGTTGGTGTAGTGATTATAGGTTTTATGTTTACTCATGGGACCTGTGTTTGATTTACTATAACAAACAAATTGTTAATAATATTAAATGTGACCTAAACATAAATGCAACACTTAAACAATCATTGATTAAAATTACAATAAAAAGTGTGGCCTAAATTTTGATAGAAAAGTGTTGCCTATTTTACCTGTCTAAGGGAATGGTTTTGAAAGTTGATTTTTAGGTTTAAACTTAATTTTGATGGTATTGTTGTTAAACACAAAGTTAGACTTGTTGCTAGGGAATTACGCACCCAACAATATGACATTGATTTCAAGAAAACTTTTTCCACTATTGCCGAGATCACTACTCTTAGACTTCTTTAGCTCCTTCCAAGCATTAGCATTTAGCCTAACTATATATGTTAATAATGTTTTTCTAAGCGGTAATCTTGAAGAATATACTTATATGAAAATTTCCCGGGGTTACAACCACACTATTTGAAACAACTCCATTGCTTCTCTTGTTTGCAAACTTTAAAAAAAAAAACTATATGTGGGCTCAAACAAGCTTCAAGAAGTTGGTTTACCAAATTCAGTAATACTTTGCTTTGTCATGATTATAAAAAATATAATAATGATTATTCTTTGTTTACTAAAGGCAGTAGTTTAGATTTTGTTGTGGTCTTAGTTTATGTGGATGATATTATTATTGTTGGGCCTAATAATGATGATATTTCATGCACAAAAATTCTTCTTCGTAAACATTAGATTAAAAGATCTTGGACATCTTAAAATTTTTCTTGGAATAAAATTATCTAGGTCTAAAAAGAAGGAATATTTATATGTCAAGTCCATTATGTTTTTGTCTCTATTTAAAGATTGTGGTATGTATGGACGCGGACCTTCAACTATCCCAATTTATCTGAATTTAAAACTTATTACATAATTGGGTTCCAAGTTAGTTAATCCTCAACAATAATAGAGACTTATAGGAAGATTTTTATACTTAACTACATCTAGGTTTGACATATGTTTAACTTTCACAAACTTATTCAATCTCTAATCCTAAATCTAATCCTTATATTGATTATATGAATATTGTTCATACTTTGTTTAGGTACCTCAAAAACATTATTAGACAAGGCATTGTTTTTAAAGTAGATTATGATACCCGATTTCATGCTTATGTAATGCTGATTAGGGATCTTGTCCAGATAGCTGAAAATCTATGAATTGATTCTGCATTTTTCGATATATAACTCTTTAATCTCCTGAAAGTCCAAAAAAAAGACAGGGTCAGCAAATCTTCTACCAAGGCAGAATGCAAAGCTTTATCAACTATTTTAAGTAAAATAACTTGGCTTAGACATCTATTGCATGACTTCCATATTGACACTTCTTTTGCCTTTGTTGTGGTAGTAAAGTTGTTATGCAAGTTCTCTCTATATGTTTTTGTATATTTAGGGTAGGTGACCCATATAATATTTGTGGGTTAATAGATCTGACTTGTTCTATATAGGTTTATAGATTTATGAACTAACCCGCATAAACTAAAAAGTTTAAAAAATTATTTAGAATTCTTTTAATCTCAACTTTGAGTATTTTGTCAAAACAAGGTTTTGTTACAAATATTACAACAATAATAAAAACTTATACTAATGATTTACGATTTGTTTCAAGTAAACATTGAAACATCCTATAAAGTTTTTATATTAAAGTCGGCCACAATAAATTTAGATTTATACTTATATTAATAAAAGTATTGAACCATATTAAACATACAAATTATACTATGTAACAATAAAACATTAAAAAATTTAATGCAAATTGTGAGAAAGGACAAACCGGTCTATACTTTAATCCACGTAAATTACGCGTTATGTGGAGTGTATCTATAGGAGTTTTGAACAAATTTGTAATCCTTTCATCTTTTTCTTGTGTCATGCGGATCGGTAACAATAAAATATTTAAAAAAATTAATGCAAATTATGAGATAGGACAAACTTAATTATACTTTAATTTACCCAAATTATGGATTATGGGGAGTGGATCTACACGAACTTAAGAATAATTGTCCAATCCCTTTCATCTTTTTTCTAATGTGTTGCGGATCAGTCCACGTAACTCACCTTTAATTGCCATCTTTACTTTTTTTTTATATTATTTGTTCTTTGTGTAAAATTGGATAGATTTACACAGTAATTAGTCAACTTACGCTTATAAAATTTGAGAACAGTTCATATAACACAAAAAAATTGTATTTTAAAATTATTTAATGGTACTGTATATGAAAATGTGTTCGACTAACAACAATAATACTAATTAACAAGATCAGTCATTTGAAAATAAACTATGGCATAAAAAAAGAGTTCTTCTGAGTACCCGTCCGCCATGTATGTATGATCATTTTTATAAATAGATTTTTTTTTATCGGCATTTTTATAAATAGTTCACTAACCGAAATGTCAAAGATATTAATTAAAGAATTAAAACATTTATTTATGGGAATTCACATTGAAATAGCTAACAATAGTTTTTTATTAAATTATTTCTATTTTGAATTTCTTAATCAAGGACACAGGTCAACTTTTGTCTTTTATTAAAATATGTAAGATAACAAAATGAAATAAGTTACTCAGTCCTATAAGCACATAAAATATTTAAATTTTTTAAATTATGATAGTTTACAATATTTCTACTTTTTGTATTATATGTCACTTTTTTTTATCAGCAATAAAAAAATAAATAAATGCGAACCATTTCAGGAATGATTCAATCCTTGTACAAAAGACATAATAACCAACTTCTAACTAGAGCCACCAATCTAACAAGCTAAAACTCAAACCGTACTAATAAAACCTAAAATACTTTAAGAAACCATCCTCATACACTTCAAAGATTCCAAACACTAATTAGAATAGGAAAGCTATAAGCAAAACGAGATTTTACAGAAATCGAAGACCAAAAACATTTACTTGCACCATTGCACACACTTCTGACACATCAACCACACCCCTTTTGAAAATGATAGAATTTCTGTGATTCCAAATTTCACTCACAATCCCAAACCAAATTGTACTCCACACATCATTAATTGAACCTGAAGGCAAGCTTATCCTAAACAAAGTTTGACATAGGATCAATGTGAGACACAAACTATACTTATCCCAAGTATTTCTTTAAAAATTATAATTTTCCAGAATTTAAATTAAAAGGTAGAAATATAATTACGTCAAAAGAAGTTTTGGTTTTATTTCTCCACGATCATATCATTTTGGACAATTGTGTTTCGATTCATTTCCACCAGAATCAAATAACTGCTACATGTAACTCTTGCAGTTATGTAACTGTCATCATGCTGTTGTCCAAGGACAAGCCATGGACAAAATGCCCCTCTTGCTTCCTGATTTGACAAAATGAAAATTATTATGTTACAAGATTAGCTTAAGCTTATTTTACTCTGAATTCGTTTTTTTTAATGCTTGTCTGATTTTTGCTCCAACTAACAACTTTGTTGTTATCCTAACTCCATATTGTCTGCTCTTTTTTTTTTCTGAGTTTGATGTCAGTGGTTCTTTAGCTGTATGTGTTGAATCATTTAAAAGGATAATATTTTTAATTAATTAATTTAAAATATATTTTTGAAATTAATTCAGTTTGTTTCATGATAAAGAACTTATGTCATCTATTATTTTTGACGTTTTGAACTTGAATTATTTATTTAATATGATTCATTAATTTAAAAATAATGATGATAGGTGATAGAATCAAAATTGGCTTATTGGAAAAAAAAACTTTAAATAGGAAGAAAATAAGCAGAATATGAGATAAAAGGAAGTGTTAAATGTTTTGTTTTGTTTTTGAGTTGCATATCTGTTATGAAGTGTATTATTTAGTAGTCTCTCTGGGTGTGTCGGGAGTATTGGTCGCTGAGTGTGTTTTATGTTTGGAGTTTTGGCAGGTAAGTTCCCCGAAATCAGAGTGAAGCAGAAGCAATAATGAAAGGTGACAGCATATGATTTGAGGGAAAGTGGAGCAAGTTGTTGTGTGTCTGAAAACTTTGTACATCTGAATTTGGTTGATATAAATCGTGTATGTAAGTGTGATATTGATATTGACATTGAGTGCATGTGAAGTGGTAAGGAGGATAGAATCCCAATAAAAGCGCTAGACTCAGCTGTCCCTAAAAATACTCACTTAAACAGTCAAGCCTCCTCCTTTTATTCAACTTCTATTATCCAGTACGGCAGTACTTTATCCCATCCCACGTTTCCTTTTTCTTTTCTTTCACTTACTACCTCCAACTTCCAACTTCCAACTTCCAATTACTTCCTATTCTACATTCACACTCTTTTCACAACTCTCATGTTTTTAAAAAAAAATATTCAAATCCAACTTAATTGCCCAAAATTACTTCATATTAAATTAATACTTTATTACAACTGTCTCTGAAAACTCTATCTATGAAGAGAAAAGGAAACCATTTGATAAGCTGAAAAAAATGGACCACATCATACTCAATTAAAAACAGATAAAAACGCTAAAAAAATAACATTTTATGTCACCATGATACAGCCCCCAATCCCGAATTAAATCATCACTGCTCCAACCATGTCCTCCTCCCAACACTACCATGACGTGACCATGCGAGCAAGTAGTTACGCCGGATGCACCACCTTTTCACACGTGTCACAACTGACACGTTGCATATCTCGTGAATTCTGGATCAGATTCCAGCGCTTCCATGGTTTCGGGCGCTAAAACAACCTCCAAATCAACGGTCCCTGTTCCATCTCTTCCGGGAAACGCCGAGATCTTACCGTCGAATTTGTTCGCTCTTCCACTTCTCACCGCCAGAGGTCTCCCCCACCCGAAATTGTTATCGTACATTGGAAACCTCGGAGAACTACCCATAGTGATGGATGCGCCGTCAGGGTTCCCAAGGGGGAAGCACCTGGGTTTCTGCTCCCAATCGTCTACGAAGCGCCGCACCATGGCCTCGTCGTGAGCCTTCACGTTTGAGTTCAGCTGCTCCGCGCACCACCGTAGATCCCTGGATAACACGTCACCGGCACAAGCGTACGTTGGCACGCTCTGAATCGCGTTCCCGAAGTAGTACTGTTCCAATTTTGGTTCTATTCGGTGACGGCAGTTAACCGCCATTCTGAACGTGGTAGTTTTGGAAGCAGGCAATTTCCTCGCGCGCGTAATCGCGCGCCACAGCAACGCGCACACTGATTGAAACGATGAAATCTCCATCGTTTCGGTAATCGTTTGCGGTTTCGAATTCGAGTTCACCTTGAACCAACTCTCCAGAATTGTACCGGCCTTGCCGTTGTTCTCCTTCGCGTGATGATCGTTGCTTTGCTTCCGCATCAACTCGACGCTCGTGCTGTTGTTCTCCTGACACCGACGGTTGTTCGTCTTGGCCTTCAGTTTCTGAATTGTTTCGCGGCTGAAACTGAAGATTCTCTCGCGCAGCGGCGCGTGAGAATCGAACGTGACCTGAGGACCGCCCTCCGGTAGACGGAGGACGGCGTCAGAGATCAGAATGGAGTCGCGGTAGAAGTACGGTACATTGCGGATGCTTTTGTTCGCGTTTCTGCAGAGCTGAGCGAAGGTATTGAAGAAGTTCCAGAAGGAGGTGCCATCGGTGACGGCATGATTGACGGCGCAGCCGATGAAGAGGCCGTCAGCGAGTTCGGTGACCTGAACAGCGAGAATTGGTGAGTAGTGGCCGGTGTAGCTGACTTTCCTGTCGAAGGCGAAGAAGTCTTTGAAATATTCCGGGACGTCGAGCGGGGACAGTAGGTCGCAGATGCGAATGGTGGTGGCATTGGCGTGTATGAAATCGACGCCGGCGTCGTTGCAAGCGATGTAAACGTAACCTTGGGAATCGGTAGTTAAACGGCCAGCGAGGGGTGGAAAGAGAGAAAGTGTGCGAGAGAGTGCAGATTTAAGAAGAGGAATTAAAGAGTAGAGTGGGATATTGGGTTGGGTAAAGAGACATCCCTTTTGGATATAGTGGCAGGACAACATGGGGAGGTCCGAAACAGAGAGTTTAAGGTTTCCGATAGTAGAGTTTTGGTCTGGAAAAACGGTGCATTTGGAGAGTAAGGTAGGTGCAGAATCAGAAAAAGGCATCTTGGTAGAGATGTTGTGTGTGTTATGCAAATTGGTATTGAAAAAGCAATTGGATAAAAGAGATTTTTGTCTTTTCTCTCTTCCTCTCTATGGTGTGCGTAATTGGAAGGGAAGTGAGGAGTCGGGTAGGGATGGGAGAAGACGTTGCAAGTGTCCCTATTATATATAGGCACCAACAAAGTGTCTTCATTCATGCATTTTATTTTCTTGATCCTTGAGCCTCAGTCATGTTTGCCTTCCTTATTTTATTTATTATTTATTATTTATTCTTTATTCAGAACTACCATTTTGGTGGTTGTTAATCACTCTTTTTATTTTACCCTTTTCAAGCTCCAACCTACCTTTTCCCATTCTTTGGTTAATCCTCCTCAAGTCAATTCAAATCTCTGCCAACAAACAAATTACTTATCCAAAAACGAGCACTCAAATCTAAGAATAGACGCTACAATTTTATTTTCCCCGTCTCAATTTTTTTTAAACAAATCAATATTTTATTACCGGTTTATAAAAATATGTTTTTTCAAGATTTGAAGCATTTTAAAGCCATGTACACCCTTAAAAGGCAAGAAGGAAACATGATACATGAAAATGAGAATACTTACGTTACATTTCTAAACAGGTTGCTTCCTCGCACAAATTAATCGATTATTGTAAATAAATAGCTACTAGATGTTTGAAAAAATCAATTATCATTCTGGGCACAGTCGATTATTGAATAACGAGTTTGAAAAATCAATCATCTATGGGAACCATTAATTATTGGAAGCGATACTATTAGACACTAATAATACAATCTACTCTCTTCAGTGGTGAATTTTTTTTCTATTTTTTTTTCTATTTCATATCTCATTGCCACAAAACACCTCCACTTTCAACCGTCCATCTCATTTTCTTTCCCTCAATTTCCACGACAATTCAAAACACAAGTTCTGTTTTTTCCTAACTTCTGTCAATTTAAAATACAGTGATTTCCCTATCACGGCTTCACGTTAAACTCCAAATCTAAATTAAGAAACTACACATACAAGTATCCAACTAGTTTTACAAAATATTTTTTTATACAATATTAAATATAACTTTTTAAAATGAAATGATTGAGATATAATGGACAAAATAAATAAAAAAATATTTTCCCTCAAACTCTTCCTCCATCTCTCATTCACCTTCCCCTTATCTCTCTCTCTCTCTCTCTCTCTCACACACACACACACTGTAAAACTTGTTATCTCTCCTGGAAAATGAATGATGATAGTAAGTTTTGACACTTGGAGGGGTATTGGCAGAGACACGTGGGAGTGTCTGGTGGTGGATATTATATATATTGGGAAGATTAGAGAATATAGAGATATGGTTTGGGGTATTACTTGACTTAGATATGTTAAGTGAAAAGCAAAACAAGTATCCAAAATCCAAGAAATAAAAGATGTGATGCAAATTTGGAGATTACTATGGATCTCCCAGATTTTTCTTAAAATCCAGGAGTATCGCACACCCTATGGTGGCTGGTCTGCTCTCAAGGACACACTGCAAATATATGCCGTGCGATACCTGATCTCATTTGTCTTCTTATTCCCTCTTTGCTTTTCATCATTTCATTATATCACCTCAATCCATCTTTTTTTTTTTTTTTTACTTTAAATCAAATAACTCACTCATTACCACCAAAATGATATGTTTCTTGTGTTTTAATGTTCAAATTTTAATTACATAATTTAATCCAAATTTGTGAAACACGTATTAGATGAAATTAGGTTGAGACGAGTTCAAAGACAATTCTAACTCATTCTGAAAAAAAAATTCATTTTTGTCAATTTTTAAATTTAAATCAGTTCAAATAAGATTTTCTATCATGAGAATCTAGAGTTTTATCTTTGGATAAGTGGTTGCTGTTTCCTCTATGTTTCTAGCATCTGTCAAAATTATATATGTCACAAGATATTGTTAGCAAAAGAAATCAAATAAGTCTAATGGGAAAAAATCTTATACCAAAGAATTTTTAATATATATTGTTTTCAGCTAAGAGCTTAAAAGATTTTTAATATATATTGCTTGTCCTGTCTTTGATTCAAAGCTCTTTTATTTACCATTGATTATTCATTAAAAATAATTAAGTTCATTTAATCAGGGGTAATAATTTTTTATTTTCCTTTTTTACTTTACTATTCTCTTTATTATACTGTGTTGATTTTAGTCATGAGTGAGAGTCCTTAAATTAGAACATGCACTAATTGAGTCCTTTTTCTATTTGTGTTCAAACACTCTGTTTAGAATGGGTTGTTGCTTTATTATTTCTCACAAGTTATAATTAGGTATAAAAGGTCTAGATCGAGGTCTATAATACCTAATTTTCTTATAGCTGTTTATTTATTGTACTAATTATTATGTAGGTTTGGTTATTTTAAAAGTAATAACTTGAATAGAGACTAATAGTATAGACTCCTTAGGTGATTTTAATAGTGAATAAGTGAGTTCGACTATGACATAAATTACTAAGGGTCTTTGGATTAAATATATGATTGTTTCTTGGAAAGAATATTGCATTCCCTATATTATAAACAATAGTGACGGGGCTACCAAAGGGGTTGAGATAATTCCTACCAAAACACATACCCCTTAATCTTAAGGATAGGTGAGAGACGGTTAAAGACATCAACGTTATTCCTATTAGCATAGTTCCCCAGTTTGAAGTATAAGCAAAGAGATTATTAAAGACAATAGTATTATTTTTACCAGTAGACAACCCCTCAAAGCATAAATAAAAAAATGTTTCTTTTTTGCCTTTTTTTTTCAGCATATTAATTCTGTACTGGTTGGGACTGGATGAGTTTCAGATGTCTCAGTACTTTATATCGACCAATTGACATGTTTAAAATGTATTAATAGCAAGATATGTATTAACAAGGCTTAGTCGTACGGAAGACTAGGTAGTTCGTTCTTAATCACGATTCATATACTAACCTCGGTCCAACCGGAAGAGGGTCCATCAGAGGAATATAAATAAACACAACTTCCAAGGAGAAGGTACGTTGTTATTACGCATTTATTACACTGAATACCAAACATTTACTTGAGGGTCCAAACACCTTTTGCAAGTGTTCTCCCAATCGAGAGTGAACGATAGAAGTAGAACTTGATCGAAGGTAGTGAATGAGAGTGAAGGAAGGAAGTTGATCCCGACTGAAACCTAAAGAGTTAAAAAAGGAGCAAAGAAAGATAGTATCAATCGAAGCAAAGAAATCAATTGTTCAACCAATAAGAATTCTCTCAATCCCTTTTATACGAGAACAATTTCATAAATATTAATCAAAAACTAAGGTTAACATGACATTACCATAACATGGTCCAAGATCAACCTTTGTATATATTTTCTCATGTAACTTAATATATTTATTAGATGACTTCATTGAATAACATAAATTAAAAATTAATTTGATCATTTTGTTTGGTTCATTGTCATCACTTTATTTATTTTGCATAACAAAATATTTTGAAATTATTATGTTGGCTCCATATAGATGTCAATTTTAACATGAAAATGATATATTTTGACATTTTATTGGTGTAATTGTCATTCAATCTATACTATCATAAATTAAGATGAAATGTGCGACGATGTGTTTAGAATTATTAAATAACTCGATTTGTTACTGACATTATAGGGCTCAAGGATCATGTTATTTGACTCAATGACCACACTATGAAAACTTCAGTTTTCATTCTCATTTCTCACCTTCAGTCAAACTTGTATTCTCTCGTAGTCTCTCGATCAGGAGAACATCTATAAAAGGTGTTTCAATACTTAAGTGTTCGTTATTCGGTACAGTAAATATACAATATTAACGTCCATTTTTTTGAAAGTTGTGTTTGTGATGAGTTATGTTACTGTTAGAACAAAAATAATGTATAAATCATTATTAATAATGTATTACTTAATTTTCAACTTAACCTAATTAATCATCTTATAATCTTAATAATAAAATTTTTGAAACTCATTCGATTTCAATCGGTGCAATCACTATGGAAAAAAAAAACTCACTAGAAATAGCAAACAAAATATTCGAATATTAGACAAATTACATAAATATGCTGTCCAGTACATGATGGCTGTTTTAAGTTAGATAAAACAAAAGTTGATCTGCAGTTTATGTTGTCATATTCGTAACAAAAAAAAATATTATTATCTTATAAAATACGTTTAGTAATTAATTTGTATAAGATTAAAATCCAATATAAAAAAAAATGTGAATAATAATATTGAAGTGAAGGAGGAGCGCCGACTATTTGCGTTGTGTATGTGTGGTGTGATCCCTCAAATCCCCAAAAGGTCGGCTCCTTAGAATCTCAACTGTTTAGCTAATCTTGAACTGTTACATATCATGAATCCAATATTATTATTACGGCTACTTGAACATTATTTTATCTTCATGCACTCTTTTCCTCATTTCTATATTCAAACTTAGGTTTTGGATCATCTCTTTCTCTAAAACTATACCCAGACTAACTATAGAGAATCTCCGCAACCGCCATTTCTGATTTGTCGGTTTCCGTTACCATCAATAATATCTCATACTATTAATCATTACCAAATTCCCATACTTGTATATTAATTTGTGATTTATTAGTAGATAAGTAAGGTCTGAGCACATTTTGGACTGTGGTATACTTAATTGTTTGACTACAGATAGTGTATGAATACTATAATGTTCTTCCTTTATATAATGGTATGATTAAAAAAGTATACTGGCGATGAAGAGGATTGGGGTGATTGCAGTGCAGAGGGGGCATATATTAATGTGTTCCGCCACTGTGGACAGTGGGGCTTGTGTTTTGTCCAAGTTCTGAGATCCTCTTCTTCAACATTTTTCATTACAATGTATCTTGGGATCAGCCACGTGGCTCACAGTTCAGGGACAACCATGTAGCTTCTCTGGGTTCTATGTGTGACAGTGAATTTGACAGATGCCAGGTGTGTGACAGTGCAAACCCACCGTGAACAAAAATTAACAATCTGCACAGTAAGTACGGTACTGCTATTTATGTCTTCCATCATTTTTGGACATTATTTTTTACTCAAATTTTAATTTTTTTAAGACCTTACACAACTGTTAACGACTCATTGTAATTTCTTTTAAAATTTAACTGTTTTGATAAATTTAAATCAAAAGTCCATGTGTATGCTAACATACCCCAATTCTTGTTTATGTTGGAGAACTCATAACTTTTGTTTTGTTACTTTAGTTTAATTATTGTCAAAACCACCAACTTTGATGCAATATTTAAATTACCACTCATTAAATATTCGTAATTAGGTATTCTTATGAAGAGAAGTTCTTCTCTAATATGCCTATAAAATATTAAATTAGAAAGTGATATATTACAATATACTTTTGTATTTATTTTTAATGAAGTAGTATATATGTGTTTTCTTTTCAACTAAATATGTGATGTTATTGTATAAAGAGATTGAGAGAATATTTTATTAATTGAATAATTTATTTATTTTTCTTATTTTATTTTATTTTTCTGACTTTTTACCTTTGATTCTTAGTTAAAAAAATATATGCAAAAGATGTTCTGACACTCAATTAAATGTTTGATATTTAATGTAATAAATAATAATGACATACATTTATCTTGATTGTTGTGTCTATTTAAACAGATATGATGAATATTGTTTTTCTTAGATGATATTAACATGTAGATCATAGTTAAAAGTGTATTACAAATTTTTTCATAAATTTAATCTTATTAATCATTATTTAACTTTAATGTATTTAAATAAGTCTATCAAGACATTCTGTTACCATCCTATCCGACTGGTACATATTATACATATAATTATAACATTTAACAAAGTAAATTTATCTTAAATGCAACTTGATATTTTGTTTTAAGAACTATAATAAAATTCATCTTTGGTTTTGCATTAATTGTACCTTTTGTTAATTTAATCTATTTTAATAAACTTAAAGATGTGTTAATTTAACTTATTTTAAAAATATTTGTTTATATTTTAAAAAGTAAACTATAAAATGTTCTGGAATATTCCTTGTCAATGTTCCGGAATTAAAGTTCCCTTTTGTTTTTTCCATTTGAATTTAATTTATTGTCAAAATATAGGTTGAGAAAGTCATGAAATGTTGGGTGTTTAACGAAATAATAATTTTCTTATAACTGAAATTGTTGAAAGAATTTTTTACCAACAGCTTAAATGATAAATATTAAAGATAGAAATGTTCTGAATTTTGATAACGTGGTTAAATAGAAATGGGCAGTTGGCAAAAGACAGAGGGTGTGGAATCTGTGATATAAAACAAAGCGTTGGCCGGTAATTAATTCATGCACCTTCTGCCTATGTCATATTGCTCCAATAATAATATTATTATTTTTATTACTTAATAAACAAACCAATGACTCTAGCTGACGCCATACGTCAAAAAAAAATAAAATCAATACAATAATTTTCGGTTCATTCATGAAGGTGCTGACCAAGTGTGAATGCTCAGTTTCACCATTCATCTATTTTTTTTAATCTAAATTCTTTAATAGAAATAATCTTATTTTAATTTTATTATAGGCAACACATTCTACTCCGAAGTTAGAGGCAACTAAATGATATTACCTATTATAAGTTGATCAACCATCGTGGAATGAAAAGCTACTTTTGTTCTTTTACATTTTTAATATATCACTTTTGGCAGTCAATTAATGCATTTTATACAATTTTGTAAATAAGGTATGTTATAGAGATGAGAAAGCGGACAACTAGTTTGGATTCTTCGCAGTTTGCTGAGAAAAATTATGGGATACACCAACTATTTCAATTTCTTGACCTGAGGTTTGTCTTGCATAACTTAAAATTTGTGGAAGTTAAGTGTAGCGTGGGATCAACTAACTCGTATAACCAACGTAACTTAAAAATTTCAAAATTTATTTTTATATTCTCATATTTTTTTCATGCAGTCTCTTATTCTATAAAATTATAAAATTATTCATTTCAAATTTTATGATTTGGAATACAAATTTGTATTATGGATTGTTTAATCTGGAATATTGTCAATTCGAAATATAAATTTTAACTTCTAAATTTATTGGACTATCTATAAATATATAGTCTTATGCACGACTTGATAATTTAGGTCTGAGGGGTGTGTTGGAATCCTGTATCAACTAAGGATAAAAATATTTTATATAATATAAGTGAGTGCAAATATAACCTTATAAAATCAATTTTGTAAGGTTGAATTAGACTAAAAGTTTACTTCTTAATAAAAACTAAAGTAAAAAATTTGCATAAATTAAAAAAATAAGTAATATTATGAAATAAGTAATTAAGTTTTAAACTTAGCATATAGATTTAGTTTATGTAAAAATATTATTAGCTTCCAATATATTTTAAAAATAATTGAAATAATATTGATTTGATATATTAGAAAAAAAAACAAAATAGTTGTCAATAATATAAAACATAGTGAAATAATATCAATTATAGTGATTGAAAAATTTGGAAGGAATTGAATTAGTATTTTTTTTTGGTCAGTTATATCTTAAACTTTTGCATTATAATCTTCTAATAAAGTGTTTCAAGCATAACAAATTTAAGACTCACGTGCTTGAACTTAAAGTTTTTTAAGGTCTATTTATCTTTTAGAATGTAAAACTTATCTTTCTTATAAACCGAAATTGCACAAGAGAGAAACTCAATTTGATCTTTTTTTTCATCTCCAACTAAAATGTGTTGGTCAAAGTATATTATAAAGAAAAATCTTAAAGCTTTTTTATAATTGTTGTGTCTACTACTAAGGTAAAAATACAATATTACATCTATTAATATTACAACTAATTAGGTAATATGTCTACTTTTTTTTATATTAGTTATAATCAATAACTAGTATAATTTTTTTATTTAATTATTTATTTTAATTTAAAAAACATATTACAAATTTTTCTAACATCAACTAATATAAAAAATTATTATTGTTATTATAAGAAAATGATGCTGGATAACACTTACATCACTCTTAAAATCAATATAAAATATCTAAAATAAATTATTGTAAAAACTCCCTGTTATATAGATTCAAAGGTTTTACCAATCATTTCCTAAAATGAAATGACTTGTTACTCTTGGCAACAACCCACAATCATTCTTAAGTAACATAGCATTCCACAGTCTATGTTGAATTCTCACCATCAAATAGCATTTTGCCAACAGTAAGAAAAACAACAACCAAAAAGTAAGTGGAAGCCCTTTCGAACATTGAAACCTATTTAAACCTTTTTTTATTAAGGAAATAATAATTATAAAATTATATTCAATTATTATATGTAATATTTGACGATATTGTACCCAATTATATGCAATTAATTTAATAATTATAGAATCTCATGATTAGTATCCTACCTAATTAGATTGTAATTTGAGAGAGAGAAACTCCCTATATATTTTCTATACATTACTGATGTAATATAACATAGAATAAGAAACATCTTTTCTTCTTACCATTTTTTATTATTTTCTTATATTTTTCACAAAGAACTTAAGTTGATAAAAATCAAAAGTTGTTAGTAAAGAGATTGTTCTCATCTTCATCAGCACTAGTTCTCATCTTATTTGTTGATAAAAAAAAATGATAGAGGTTATAAAATGTAAAAAATATTTTTATTATTTGTAGATTTGTAATTTGGACAAAAAGATGTCAAATATATTATCATTGCTTTTGTTGATCCATACTTTGTTTCAAACACATCAAGTCAAAGACCTCATTTTTCTTGCAACATACGTCATCGCCACATATCTTGTTTATTTGTCTATATCTTTAATGTCTAACCACTCTATTCCTTTTCCAAGCATGTATTAGTGTATTAGTGTATTAGTGTCTGTCTTCCTACTACTGAATAAATACTAAAAAATATTATTAAATAAAAATTAATTTTAAAAAAATTACTAAATTATATACTATTTTAAAAATTAAATAAATATTAATATTTTAAAAAAATATTATTAATAAATAGTTTATAAAATTGTATTTAATAGTTATTAAGATTTTAACTACAAATTTTAAGATGTAAATAATTGGTATCTAAAATCTCAGTGACTAATTAGATACAAATTTTTAAACTATCTATTGATAATAGAAATTAATTTAAATATAAATAAATTTTTTAGTCTTTAAAATAATATTTAATTTAATCAATATAACAATTAATTATTTTTATTTTTAAAATATTTTTTTATTTAATATTTTTATTATAGTGTGTGTCATAAAAATATAAAGCCAAGAATATGGGTATGCAATAATAAAAGTGGAGATAACACATGAAGTTAGTTTCAAGAAAAAATGTCTTTTCAATTATTATGTGTCATCCATATTCAGCGAGTTAGGTTTCCAATTTTTCATTGTCATATTAACAAGGCACTCCCAATTTCAAGTATTGTAAAATAATGAAGTGATGACATGAATGGCCGATATTGTCCATAAAAGAACAAACAAATATGTTAAGAAATAAAATAAATAAATAACACAATCGACAAAATCAAATTTTACACTTTTTTTTTTTTTGAAAAATCAGTTACTAAAAGTTTAGTGATGTATTCATATTATTATTCAATTACCAATAAAATAAATTTATAATATTTTCATAATAATTATTTTAAAAATTAAGTTAATATTAAATATTTATAATAATTGATTTTTTTTATCATAAGAAAGAATAAATAAAGGAAGTCTAAACTTTATACATCTTAGATAGAAAGCGCACCGCTATCTAGTTAACAACAACAACCCCTCATAAATAGCAGAAGGAAACACCAACCCAACCTACCACTAATCACTTGTTTTTAAATGAAAACATATAACCCAATGGATCAAGACACCAATCAAAAAAGAAAAAACAAGTGGAAGGAACTTTGGTAGTAACCTAAGACCGTACCTTTAGTTGAGCAAAAGAAAAAATTTCAAAATGATCAATCACTCTTCCCTTGAAAATATGTTTATTCCTATGATGTCAATCTCACTAACCAAAGCAATCCAAATATTTTCACAAGCTAAATTGACAGCAGCAGAAGCGCCAATCAAGTTAAAATGCAAGAAATGTGAAGTAGGCTCATTATGATCAACCGACTTCAACCCTATCCAAGCATAACAAAGATTCCATACTAGCTAAACAACTCTACATTCAAAGAACAAATGATTTGTGATCTCCTCTTTCTCCCTACAAAAGCAACAAATCGTACTATCCACCGCAACCCCACGTCTTGCCAGATTGATCTTGGTAGCGATCTTGTTCTGCAGAACCCTCCAAGCAGTGATGTGAGCTGAGGGTAAAGCCTTAATCTTCAAAAAATAGTTATACAAACTTGAAGAATCCCCTTCTAACAAATCCTTTAAAAAACCGTACGCAGAGTTGACTGAATATTTAACGCTATCACCATCATTGCAAACTCATTTATCATCAAAATTAATTGAGGGACTCGAAAGGTGTACAGTCTCAAGAAGCTGAGTAACATGTTCCGATTCCCAAACGAAAAGACCCTTTCTCCAAGAAAAATCCCACACCCAAACATGATTAACCCAAGCCCCACAAAAAGAGATCTTAGCTTCTTTTGATACTGACAGTGAAAACAACCTTCGAAAAAGACTTTTTAAACAGCCAAAACCCAACCAATTATCTTCCCATAAAAGTAACTCATTTCCATTACCAAACTCTCACCTGAATAGATCTTCCAAGGACGATCCCAAGACTTCTTGCTTCTAAACCTTCATTAGATCTCTCCACCAAAGTGAATCTAAGTTGAGTAGTCGTTGCTCTTTAAGACTTCTCCACCCACCATATTTAGACTCTAGGATATCCTTTCAGAGCCCTCCCTTAGTTTGACTCAGACGCCAAATCCATTTCCCTAGCAATGCCAGATTAAACAACCTAATATTGTGAATGCCAAGGCCTCCTGCATCCTAAGGCTCGCACACCTTATCCCAAGCGATCCAAACAATTTTCCTCCCCTCGAACCCCCAACCCCACAAAAAGTTCCTTTGGAGGGTCACAATCTTCTTCATAGGAAGGCATCTTGAACAAGGATAAAAAGAACAACATAATAGACGAAAGAACAGACTTGACTAAGCAAATCCTCCCAGCCATCGAGATAAATTTCTCTTTCCAGGTACTCAGTCTATACTTGATTCTATCAATTATACCGTCCCAAAACGCGTTCCTCTTCTTACACCTCCTGATAGGCAACCCCAACTACCTGAAAGGGTCTTCGTCACCTCACAATTGAGAATAGACGCAAAGCGAAGGATAAGATTTAGATCGATCCCCACCCCTCTGATTCTGTTATTTGAGAAATCCACCTTCAGCCCATTAGCAACCTTAAAACAATTCAACAAAACCCTAAGGTCGTACACACTCTTAATGTTGGCAGCGCAAAAAAACAAGGTGTCATATGCGTACTAAAGCATATTAACCTTAACCTCTTTGTACCCGACCTCGAGATCCTCTAACAAGTTTTTCTCAGTCGCTTTCCTTGAAACCTCGGCTAGTCATTCTACTGCAATAAGAAACACGAACGGTGCTAAAGGATCACCTTAACTCAGTCATTTCTTTGGAGAAAACTCATTAGTCGAGCTTCTGTTTACAAGAACAAACACTTTTGCAGATTCCAAACAAGATCTAATCCAGGAAATCCACTTCTCGCAGAACCCAAGTCTGTCCAACATGTAGTGGAGGAAATCCCAACACACCAAGTCATACGTCTTTTTGTAATCCACCTTAAAAAAGACACAACTAGCCTTTTTCCTCTTCATTTCCTCTAACACTTCATTAGCTACTAACACGTTATCCAATAAACCCATACCTTCGAGGAAAACAATTTGTCTAAGATCAATGACTTTATTCAACACCTTCTTCAACCTTGTAGACAAAATCTTTGAAATAATCTTATAGATACACCCAACCAACGAGATTGGTTTAAACTCACTCAACTCTTAAGGATTTTCTGATTACAGAATGAGACAAATGAATGATGCATTTGACCCCCTAGGCCATTTTTCTCTATTAGCAAAGTCATTTACTGTCGAGGATATCCTCCTTTAAACAATCCCAACAAAAAATTTTAAAGCCAAAATTGAAACCATATGGGCCAAGACTTTTCGAGTTGCCACAACTCCACACTGCCTCTTTAGAAAAAACACCTACGAGCATCAAGTTATCATCACTAGAAATTTTATTGAAATCTTTTTTATCCAATCTGACTTGCGACCCAAAATCTCCGTAAAATTTGGCTTTGAAAAAAATCTTTGACCTTATTTTTAACACTTCCCTTTTGAAGAGTGAGATATTGTGTAGAACTATGTGACTATTTATTGTTACAATCAAAATGTCATTCAATTAAGTTGTCATCAATTTAGCACGAGAGGACCAAACACATAGACATTATACTACACTTAAAATTGTTTAGTATAGGAAAGTTAGAATTGAGAAGATAACCTCAGAGGAGAATCCCATAAATGTGTTTCAAAGTTCTTGCCAAGATCAAAGTTCAAACGGTGTTTTGAATGGATTAAATTTTGATTTGTGGACAAAAAAAGATGATGATAGAAATTCTTCCGTGATTTGAAGTCAAAGTAAATAATTGTGACTAATCATACTTGATGAGCATTCAATGAGACAATAATACTGTTTGATGAAAAGGAACTACAAAATCATCTATTGATGATCTAGATGATATACAATATTATATTTGATTAGATGTATAAACTTTACTCGGTTAATAGAAATGTTTTTACTGTTAACCTAAAAAAAATGTTTTTTTTTGTTTTAATTTCTTCAATGATTGTCTTTTAATTGGCAATGGATTTCTTCACGTTGCAAAACTCTTCATATCCCAAACTCTATATGCAGTCTAACTTTGTCTATTTGTTTTTGTAATAATAGAAAACTTGCATATTCTACACGTCTCAGAAGTATTACAGTTTATCTAACAATCTGAAAAGTATGTTTCCAAAAGCTGCAAGAACGCAAGGTCTACTGGTTATTAGAAGGATCGCAAGCAGTGACGTTTCGTTAGAACGAAAAGCGTGGTGGTTATGATAAATGTCTGGAAGATCATCACCCATTCTTATATCAGAAGAAAAGAAAGGGTTGTTGGTTTCTCTCCTTTTATGGTAGTAGTTGTGATGATCATGGTGTTGTTGAGTTATTTTCTCGAGTCAACTGCAGTACATATATATACAATAATATGTTTGGGCAGGATTCCCACCTATAATATGCTATGGTCATTTTTCATGGTTCGTAGTGATGATGAATACGTGACTTGAACTTGGTCATTTACTGTCACAACTGCTGCAACTGCTGGGAAGAGTTCAAAATCAAAGTCTCAAAAATGGCTCCATTGATAGAGCACGCAAGCACGATGGCCTTTGCTAAAATTAATATTTTTTCGTGCACACATGTCTTCTTAGGAAGAAACATACTTCGTCGTATTATGACAACAAGATAAAAAGATAAGATGAACCACGCTTGTACCCTCCAAATGCATGCATTATGTGATGAATGTTGCATCGGATGCAATTGTCTTCTAATAACAACAGTGAACACAAAAGAGGTGTTACTGTTGTTACGTATCAGCCTTTTTTTTTTGTTTTTCTCGTCTTTGGGGAGATGAACGTAGCCTTTTGTTAACCCAATGAATGATTAAATAAAGGAATCTTGGTCTCTCTGCAGAAAATACTATAGGAAATTTTGTTCTTGTTGTTAACAGCTTAACGACTGTGACGTTAATTTAGTCTATTTTGGATTTGACACAAGCTAATAACTTCTCGACACAACACAACCAACAACTGATAGTAGTATATTTTTTTTTTCAACCCTCCGAAAAGATATGTTAAGGCCAATAATTTTGTCCGTTCAACATTTTAATCTGTCTTTATATATAACGACAATAAATTAGTACAATTGTTTCTTTTTTTCATTTTATGAGAAATAGATGTACTTTATCAGATAAACATTATATAAATTCAATGAAATTAATTTTTTTATAAATATATAACATAATTATATGTCTCTTAAATTTAATTTAAAAGTCCTTATTAAACTTGAAAAATGTATCAATAGGAATGTTGTATTCTACATCGACTACTAAAATCAGTTAATAGTTAAGTAAGACAAAATTCATCTTATAAATCAATTTTGTGTGTATGATGAATTAAACTTAAATTCAACTTTTAACATGGTATTCAAATCTATCTTAACGAGATTATGGTGAATCAATGATATCATTTGTTATCGGATCGAGATAATCTTCACCTTACCAACTAATTTTGTGATAATCAATCCGACTTAAACTCACTCCTTAATACCTAAATTTGTTGTCTAATCTGATTAAATATAAGTTAGTTTAAAGCAAGTAAACTTTGATTGCAAACGTTTTAAAAGTGAAAAAGAAAAAAAATGAAATAGAAACTAATTTTAAAAAAAAAAATAATTAGTTATTATATTGATAAAATTAGATATTATTTTAATTACTAAAAAAATATTAATATTTAAAATAATTTCTATTATTAATAAAGAGTTTTTAAATTGAAATTTAATTAACTATCAAATTTTTAGCTATCAACTACTTAAATTCTAGTTGATAGGTAAAACCTTAATAGTCAATTAAATATCAATTTAAGAATTTATTAATGATATAAACTATTTTAAATAATAATATTTTTTTATCTCTAAAATAATATATAATTTAATTAATATAATAATTAATTATTTTTATTTTTAAAATTAATTTTTATTTAATGATTTTCTATATGTATAATTAAAGTTGGCAACAATAAAGTGATGTTTAATTTATTCATATACGGACCATTTCTTTCTTCGTAGGGCACTTAGAATTCGTTATACCAGCAAATTTGTTATAACTTATTAGAATAGGGGTATCCATAACCTAAATTGGTAGTTGCGCAAATAATAATTATGATTGGTTTTAGGGTGGTTATACTTAATATATAGCTCTTAACTGAAAATAATTATAACGGGTGCAACTTCTATAACCATACTAATCTTGTTGGGGTTAAGAATCTGGTCAGACTTGAACTCGTTTTAATTCATAACTAATGTATCTTGACTTAAATTCGGCAATTAGTAATAACAAGTAGGGGATGTATTTAAGGATAAAAATAAGGCAAAAGGAAACTTTGAAACAGAAGTGAGATGTCTTGTAAATTTAATATTAAAAATTTCACATCAATTAAATATTACCATCTAATAGTATATAATTCTCATTATATACATTATTGAAAAAAAATAACATTAATAACGATTAAAAAGAGTATTTAAAGATAGTTCTAAAATGATCGTTAATTTAGGTGTAGTTATAAATAAAAATTTATAATGATCGTTCTAGAACTGTCGTTGATTCAACAAAACAAAATTAAAAAAATAAAAAATTGGCGCAAAAACGGAGGGAAGAACTCCAATGGGGGACGACTGGGTGTGGAGGTCACGGTTGGGGCAATATCACGCAGAGTTGGCGTGTTTTTGGTTCAATGTGATTGAGACAAAGGGTGAAGGTTGCGGTGTCGCGCAAGATGACACTTTTCCGGTGCGGTGCGGTTGGAGTGGGGTTACGTGACTGGAGTGATGGAGGTTGTAGTGAGGGTGAATGTTGAAGTGAGGGTGAATGTCGCGATATCGCGCGGTTGGAATGGTGGAGGTTGCGCGATGTGGTGGAGGTCGCGGTGTTGCACGGCTGGAGTGATGGAGGTTGCACGATGACAATTTCGCGGTGTGGTGGAGGTTGCGGATGGAGTGTGGTGGCAGAGAGATGAGTGTGTGCGAGAAGTGATATTGAGAAGAATGGGAGCAGGACAAAATAGAAGAGAGAGACGCACGCGTGACAACATATTTCAAAAAAATTTACTTTTTAACGATGGTTCCTCCATAACCATCTTTATATCATAACAATTTTTAATGACGGTTCTTCCAAAAGCGTCATTACAAAATTGTTACCACTTTTTTTTGCGATAGTTTTCTACTAATCGTCTTTATACAGGGTCGTGATTTTGATATTTGGTACTAGTGATAACTGATTGCAAATCTTATTTAATAAATTAATTTTATAAAATAAAGTTAAATATAAATTTTATTTTTAATTTTTTTAATATTTAACTGTATCATAACTTCATATAAGTTTAGTATAGATTAGTTTTGTTATACAACTTTTTTTTATATTATCTATTTATATAAATAATCTAAATTTTTAATTTACAGTTTATTTAATATTTTTTATGCTATTTTTATTTTTAATAATTAATTTTTAAATTTTTATTTTAATAGTTATATTTAAATTCTTATATTTATAAGATATTCAAATTTAATATGAAATAATTACAAAATAATTAGACGATTTATTTTTTAATTTTTTAAAAAATTTATGTAAACCGGTCAAGGCTACAATTCTACGGGAGAAAGCAAAGTATTAACCTGTAAGATTTTTTTTTGTCCAAGCTTGCTTTTAGTCGGTCAATGCGTAGACTAAAATAGGACATATCTGTACGCATTTGTCATCTTTTGGTATATTCCTAAAAAAAATGGTAAAAAATCATTAATTCTTTTAATAGATTTTTTAAATTAATACTAATCAATTTATGTAACGAAATTCGTTAGGAAATACCATATAATCACAAAATTTGATGTTATAACTTTTTTATACCAAATATTTCACTTAAGTTTTGTTTGGATGAGTTGATGATGTACTTTTAAAAATGATAGGTGAGTGTAGAAGATTGAATGCACTTAAAGCTTGGATTACATGATGAATTTATGTTTTTACTTTTTGTCACATGCAAAGATTTATCCTAAAGACAAATTTAAACATATCAAACTTATTTAAAGGAAAAAGGAGTAAAGTAAATTTACTTTCTCTAAAAACTCTGATCAGACAATCTTATAGTATTTGGTGTCAAATTCAATGACGGACTCCTATCGTGATTCTAATGATAGAAATGTTCAAAAAAATTAGAGAAAAGGTAGAGGAAGGAAAAATGAAAAGTTTATATTGATGATGATTCTTTTAAAATGGAACTTTAATAATTGATTTTTTCTATTTATATACCTTTTTACTTTAATAATAGAATATTTAGGTGTCTTTTAAAATATATAACTTATACTTTAAAGCTATTTTCAGGGTCCTAACATTCTCCTAACAAAAAAAATCGTCCTCGAAAATTGACTTGACAAAAATGAGATAAGGATATGTTTAAATAATGATTTCTCCTAATTTCCTAATTGCATCACAAGACTTATCAGCCCACATCACTTTCATCATACTGATGGTCTTGCCTCTGAGCTGTTTACTCTAATGATTTTCAATTGTAACTCTTTAGCCTCCAAATATAAGTATCTCCTTGAGTTGCACATCATACATCTCCAACACATGACTAAAATCAGATATATACTCTCACTGTTGAGACATATGAAAAAGATTATGTAGGTTTGTTAACTGGGGAGGTAAAGCAATCTCATACGCTACTAAACCTATCTTTCTCAGAATCTGATAAAATCCAATAAACTTTAGGAGATAACTTCCTCGATTTGCTAGTTCGTCTTATACTCTTGGTAGGTGTTACTTTTACGAATACAGGTTCTTCAGTTGCAACCCCAACATTTTTCTCCTCTAATCTGCATAAGATTTTTGTTTGCTTTGAGAAGTTTTAATCCTCTTTTGAATTTGCTTTTCCTTTGCAGTAGTCTATTGAAGTAACTCAGACCCAACCAAAACTTTCTCGCTATTTTGGTACCAGTATAAAGGAGTGTTGCATTTCCTTTCATACAAGTTGTATGTCATCCTAACTACCCAGATGATCACATACACACTTCTTCAACAAATATTCTAAAGACTAGATTGTTCTCTCAAGTTATAGTGTGAAGCCATAGAGCATGTCCAATATGTGAAGAGAAGACACACACCATATGAACAGTTGAAACACGGAAGAAAAACTGTGTATCTTGGGCATCGTAGATTTCTAAAGAAATACCAGCAAGATCGTAGATTGAGAAAAAATTTTAACGGATACCAAGTGGCCTTCAAATTTATGAAACGATAAAAAATGTTAATGTGACTTTTGAAAAAATGAAAAATAAGCAAACTCTGAGTGAAATTTGGAAGAAGAGATCAATTTTTCTTTATTTTCCTTATTGGTGTAAGTTAGATGTTAGACACTGTATAGATGTAATGCACGTAGAAAATAATGTGTATGACAGTCTAATTGGAGCACTTCTGAACATTAAAGGCAAAACCAAGGATGGTGTGAATGCATGTTTAGATTTGATTTAGATGAATATACGAGAAGAATTCGCACTGTGAGAAATTGGTAAACATACGTACTTGCCTGCAATGTGTTACACTTTGTTGAAGAAAGAGAAAACAAGTTTTTCTTAATGTCTTAAAGGTGTTAAGGTACCGCAAGGCTACTCTTCAAATGTTAAGAGTCTTGTATCTATGAATGATTAGAAACAAATTGGCATAAAGTCTCATGATTGTCACGTTCTAATGCAACAATTACTACTGGTGGCTATTCGTGGAATCTTACCAAAAAAATTTAGGTACACAATCACTCGACTTTGTTCATTTTTCAATTCGATATGTAGTAAAGAGATTGACTCTTAGAAGTTGGATGAACTTGAAGAAGAAATTATTGTTATCTTGTGTCAACTCGAGATGTTTTTTCCTCCATCCTTTTTTGATATCATGGTACATTTGGTTCTTCATCTTGTAAGAGAAATCAGATTGTGTGGACCAGTTTATATGTGATGGATGTATCCAGTTGAATGATACATGAAGATTTTGAAGGGATATGTGAAGAATCAATGTCGTCTGAAAGCTTCCATTATTGAAAGATACGTTTCATAAAAACCTATTGAGTTTTGTTCTGAGTAATTGTCAAAAGCCAAATCTATAGGAGTTCTTAAAAAATGTTGTCACTCTCGTAGATTGATAAGTAAATCTTCAAAAGGTGTGCATGTCATAAGCAAATCCAGATAAGAGGTTCTACAAGTACATTTGTATATCCTAAATAACATTGATGAGATGTTAACATACTTAGATACACACAAAGACATTGTGAAATATAAGAATCCAAGACAATAAGAAAAATGGGTGTTAATTGAGCATAACAAAATTTTCATGTCATGGCTTAAGCAAGAAATCATGAATGATACATCAGCATTTGAAACATTAACATGACTTGCAAACGATCTCAAGTTTAATGTTTTATGTTGTTCTGGCTATGAAATAAATGGTTGTTTGTTTTACACAAAGTCTCGAGATGATAGGAGTACAGTGCAAAATAGTGAAGTCACTTTGAAGGCAGAGCCTATTCAATTTTCAAATTCAAAGGATCAAAATCCTGTTGTGGGATCAATGCGTTATTATGGTGTCTTAGTAGAGATTTGGGAAGTTAATTATACAAAGTTTATTGTACCTGTTTTCAAATGCAAGTAGGTTGACAATAAGACTGGTTTCAAAGTTGATGAATTAGGAATGACTTTGGTTGACTTTTATGACGAACCATTCATAATGGCATATCAAGCAAGAAGATGAAGGTGACCTAGAAGATGAAGATACAAACAATGACATTTGTGAGATTAAATCAGTTACAAGAACGACGATCAATAAAGAGTACGAGGATGTTGTTGATGTTGTACATGCAACTCGAGATGATCATGGCGAAATCATATATATTTGTAAGTGCATGTGTTTCAGGTTTAGTTTTACAATATATAATTTTTATTATATTTCTTATTCTTGATGCTAATCATATTTGTTTGATAACATGAACATGACAGATGATGAAGTTCTTCATTCAAGAACTGGTAGAGGAACTACAAGATTAAAGAGTATGTGTAAGAAGATAAATAAATGTTAAAAAAATATTATTTTCTATTGATGTCAACAGTGGTGTGGCCACTGGGCCACATGCAAAGAATTTTAGCATTTATCTCGGAGTAGTTGCTCGTGAAAGGATCTTTATCTTAACTTATTCTTGGGATCACGTCACCAAGCACGAGAGAAACATGATTTAGCAAGATATTCTGGAATGTAATTATTTTTACTTTCTTCAATTTGAAGTTTGTTTATACTTTGTTCAATATGATGTTTGTTTATGAACTAATTATCCCAAATGTGGAATGTAGACGCATTATGATATTTTGAATGTGTAAACCTTGAGAGCGAAGGTTCTATGTTTAGTCAGTATCAAGTTTCGTCAGTTTAAATCAAAATTGACAACAACTTATATATATGGTGCAAAGAAAGGAGAAAATCCTTGTACAAAATATGCATGCCTTGATGAAGAAACTTGGCAACAGTTTGTGAAGATTCGAGAAACTGAGAAATGGAAGGTTAATATCACTTGTTTTATTTGGATGTAGTTTATATTAGCGTATTATTAACTTTTGAATGTTGATGATAAGATGTTCGGAAGAAAGCAAAATCCAATCAGGCACATAATGAGACCCCACACTTATTGTCCCATGGTTATAAGATGTTAGAGAAGAAGATGCTTGAACAAAAGATTAAAGCATGTTCTACTTCTATTGAGGAAGAGAATAGTGTATATTCTTTGAAGTCTCCATCCACACCATCTGGACATGAGAAAAGGAAGAGTGCTTGTTTAAAGCCATCAAGGACATGGACTTCTGAGGAATCACAACGAACAACTGAACGAATTGTAAGAAATATGCTCTTTATGTGTTATTTTAAATTCAATGTGTGTTGAATCTTGAAATTTTTTTTCATTTGTTGTAGGATTCTCTTGTTGAGCAAACAATTTAGGGGACTTTTAATCCATATGGTCGCGAAGATATTCTTAATGTTGTTATCGGACGACCTGGGATTTGGTCATACTTTGGACCCTCATCACATATCAAGGAACAATCGTCCATTCAACCTAGCTAGGAGTATTTGCTACAGTTACGACAATAGATAAAGGCTGAGGTAACTCAAGAGATTAGAGAAAGCTTAATGGAAGAGTTTAATAAGCGAATGGATAGGGAGTTCGAAAAGCGGTTAGAGGGTTTAGGACTCTCGCAACAACCACGTACTATGGTACAAGATTACTTGCCTCCATTAAGAAAGTCAGCACTAAATCGAGTTGCTCGGCAGTTGATCTATCGGAAGATGACTTTGGCTCAACTAGCCAATGCGAATTATATGTTGAGTATAATTCTTTTATCTGATTCGTTGCCCTAGGTAAGTGTTATGAAGGGGTCACAATGTTACACAATGTGCCTATTCCTTTTAATTTGATAAAGGTCACGTGGAGAAGGTCCCTTATGGTGATGTTGCAGTTCCTATGCCGACATCAGAGGTGACAATTATAGCAAAGGCATTACATACTTTCATTGTTTGACCTAGACATCTCATCAAACCTATATCAGACTCTACGGTATATCTTTGCACTAATAGGATTATATATCAAATATATTACATTCTAACTAATTTAATTATTTGTTTGTTTGTTGATGAGTAGCAGAAACCTAAGACAAAACTGCCTCTGCAAAAGAAGAAAAAATTCTCCATTAATGATCATGTGGCAGCATTGATGGAAGTTGGTACAGCTTTATTAATTTATAACGATAATTTAAAAATCATCGTTATAAATAACTTATTTATAACAATTTCCAAAATAACCACATTTTGAAAATCGTTTTTAATGACATTTTTAACCATTATATTAGTGTACATTTATGTATTTATTATAAACAAGGTAAATTATAACAAATATTATTAAAATATTTAAGTTTGAAAACTGGAAAATATCAACTTACATCAAAGTATTTTAAAAAAATAAGTAATCTTGATTTGCATAAGAAATTAATGCTTCCCTCCTCTAAAAAATTGAGATTAATTAAATGATGACGCCTAAACTCATGAAAGGTGCGAGAGATTGAATAGTCTTAATGCAGCACTGAATGTATCAGTTGTTGATGTTAGTGGAATTATATGTGATTAATTTTGTTTTGACAAGTTGGATCACATTGAAAACGTGGAGTGAAACTTTTAAATTTGATAGTGCGCAGTAGAATTGGGCGAAAAAGTGTTGTGAACATTGATTGATTGGTGCAGAAGAAGAGAAGATAACAGTGGGAATGGAGATATGGATCTCTGTGTCTCATTCTCAGCTCCAAAGTGCCCAGTTATCGTCACCCCCACTCATGTCGGCAACGCATTAATGGAAGAAAGTGATGGATATTAATTAAAAATATTTTTTCTTTTCTTATTATTATTTATGATCTTCTATGAGCATTTATTACAATAAAAAACATCGAAAAAGGAAGAGTAAAAAACATGAGGACATGGAACGTTAGAAGACCAGGGGGAGGGAATTCCACGTTGTATGTTCATTCTTGTAACATCATTCACTTCACTTTGACAGTGTTGTAGTAATTGCTGCATGCACCTTCCTACCTTTCCAAATTCAACTCCCTTTCCCCTTAATTTATCATCATCACCTTCTATATGTGTTGGGTGGTGCTGATTGGAACACATTGTTATGTACTCCCTATTAATAATTGCTACAACTGAAATCACAACTACACCTTCCTAACTTTTTATATTTCCCAATACAAAAGTTTCAATTCAGGAATCTATATATCAAGCTTTAACTGTGATGCATTTCATAGATTTTCAGGTGGAATTAATTCTAATAGGAAAACGATATAAAACTATCTAATTAGAGATTGCATATAAATTTTGTTTAATTTTAGATCAAAGTTTTGTTAAGGAATTATTTCTATAAAATATATTGTTCTCATTATTAGAAGAAATATTTCATTAGAAAATTATGGTGAAAAATTATTAGGAACACTTTTTTGAAAAAAAAAACAATTTCTTACATAATTTATGAATATACATTAATTTGATGACAATAGTCCTTTAACCAATGTACACTGCTAAGAGAGAATGAATTAGTATAATTTTTTTTCCAGTTAAAAATACTCATTGAATAATCTAAATAACAGTATTTTAGAGGCCATTTTAATATCTTTAAAAGAAAAAATGAAAACATATAAAAAATAGAGATAAAAAGGGAAGTAGATGCCTCTTTATTTATTTATTGACCTGTCTTCATCTTGATCTCGATTTCGGTAAATTAAGGGAAATATATGTATTTAAATTATATTTGTTTTAATCTTAAATAACGTAGGAACTATTGAAATTAAGAGAAAATATTATGTTTAATTGTCTTTTTGATTTTAGTGGTGGAATATAAGACATATTAAAATAAACTCGATGATTTAAGAGAAGAAGATATATTTAAATTATTTTTAACTTTTAACTCTTAGATGAGACTATTTAACATATTGAAATACATTATTTTATAAATTTTGTATTTTTTTACTAAGTAAAGTATAATATGATATGAAAAACCAAATCAGAAGACTACACTTTATCTACATTAAGTCATTTTTCACTAGACTCTGTATATCTGAATATAGTGGAAGGAAGTTGAATGAATATATGTAGAATGTTTATTTATGTTCTTCTGTCTAATTTAGTTTTTCAAATTATATTATACTCAACAAAAATAATGACAACTTTTAATATAATATAATATGAAAATAAAGAAAAATATGCTTAATAGAAAATAATATGATTTCTCGATAGTTAATATTATTTGAAAAAAATATTATATTAGAAATCTTTAGATGTCGTTTGCACTTGTACGTCTCTTATGTGATAGGTAACGAACTAATTTATATTAATTTATTTGTGTACTATTTTATTATGTAATGATTGTTATGATCATTCGTGATATGAAGAATTCGTTTTATAAAATCGTCTACAAACTGTATAAAAAAAGTACAAAAGGATGTTTATTTTGTAAAACATTTTTTATAATTATTATTATTGTGTTTTGTATATAAATTGTGAATGTGTGTAATATAGTATGGATAAATATAGTATGTTAGAGTTTCATTTCATCCTTAAAGTATCTTGATTAACTTTTTAATATTAAATTTAATGAAAAATTTAACTGGTATTCCTGAAAAATGGACTAAAAGATAAACCAATGACTTTTTTTATTCATAATATCATCAATGTAAGTTAATCTAACTATTTTCCTTTATTTACATGAACTATTTATTAGTCTTTCTATACCTTAATAAGACGACACTGCTTAATCAAACTAAAATTTATGAATAAAAAATTGTAACTACTGAGTGCAAATATTTAAAAGAAATTAATCTTATACAACTTATTCTAGAATAGTTGGTGAGAATGGAGTGGGTTTCTAGCACATATATCTATAAAAAGAAAGTTTTAGTGTATAATGTTATTTTAAAGGGACGTGTATGAGTGGGGATTGTATTATGTTTTTGATGAACACAATTTTTTTTTGTCATGTAATGGAAATTGTCCTTTTGATTCCCCGTGGTGTATCAAAATTGTCATCTTTCTTTTTTATTCTATAATAATTAGGTCAAAAGCAGAAAACAAAGATACTTATAGTCTTGAGGGCTGGCTAACGAGTGCAATGTACTGAAAGGATGTTGGGTTGTTAATTCATTTCAACACTTTATCTGATAAGCCAACTTTATGTTGTTCCTGAGTATTTAGATTTGGTCTGCAACATGCACTTAGGTACTCACAAAACATCCAAACATACCCTCAAATTAATAATGCAATTTGATTACGACATAAAGGTAAGACACTACGTGATTATGTTGCACGATAATTATTCACATAATAGAAAATATATCATCTTAAACAAATAACTTCTTCTCCTTTAGACCTGACGGTTTCTCGATCTTTCAATTTGGGTTTGAGTTTTCGATTACATTGTTCATTGATTTGGGTTTGAGATTAGATGTAAGCTATAGACTCTCATTGACTGGACTGGATCAACTGGAACTCTCGATCTTTTTTTCTCAGTATCAACTCTCGGGTAGGAGTGTAGGCCCCCGATGATAAAGTTAGAATCAATTTTAGTTAATTACTAGATAAAATTCACTCTACTTACCTCTTAGGTTGATCACTTATAGTATTTTCTTATTGGGCTTTAGACCCAATTGAGTTTTTACTCTTCGTAACTTATATTTATTAAACATATTATACGTACTTGAGCTTATTTAATGGACTTTACTATAGTATTTTACTATTTAATTATTTATTATTTTTACTTAGTTTTCAGTGTTATTGTTATCCTTTCAACCTTTTGGTCATTTTGGCCTATACATTACAATATATAATATCATGATCAAATTTAGTTTATGCTTCTGAGAAAAAGAAAACAATCAAATGATTATATAGCTATTTATATCATTAACTATGAATTCAGATTATATAAATTGACGTAATTATTATTTTATACCAATTGATTTTGTTTAAGAATCATTAAATGGGCAGTCCATTCACATATTGTGTCTATCTGGAATGACTTTTTTTATCATTTTTATATTATTAATTTTCTTATTTGTAGGGTGTATTTATTTCACTTTGTGATTTGAGTAAATTTTGTTATTTTTTATTATTGGTCATTAATTTTGATTGTCCACGAAATTATTAATTGATATCAAGAGAATCATTGACAGAGATATTATGAAAATTATTGATCGATATCTATCAAGCATAAATCATATTGAATTGTAAAGGGTGTCGCGATAATTCTCCATTAATAAGTAATATCACTGAAGATATTTGAAACTATTTAATAATAAATTATTTGTTAATATGATATCAAATTTATCTTTAAAATTTGATAGATTTATCTACTCACAATTGTAGCGTTCTCAAATAAACCATGAAAATGTAGACTTAGATATGAAATACAAGACTTATAAATTTTCAATCCTTTATTTCTTTTTTATCAAAAAGCATATTGATTAACAGAAAGATGACAAGGGTAGCATATGATGACGTGTGTATTGAGAGTGTGGAGGAATAATAGGTTGTGAGTGGCGAACCCAAAACATTATTCAAACCAGAAATGGTAAGGCAACAGAAGAGACAAAAGAAAAGATGAGGTGAGAATTTGGAAAATATGCGGTTTTGTTGGAATACAGGTTCTTCCCATTTTAAACAGGTACATTGTAATCAATCAAATTTAGTCTTATGAACTCCGGTGTTGAGAAAAAGGATAAGGAGTTGTTGTGCTCCTTGTGTCGTGGTTGTGGAATGTATACATGAAAGACAAAATGGCCTCAAAACTCAACGACTGAATAATAATATGCAATAGGCTGCTATACTTTCCAAGAGCATTTCAGGGCATCTCCACTCCACATAATTCCAAAACTCTAAACTTAAATATTACAATTTATAACATATTTTCACACTAAAAAAAAAAACCACTATCATCTACGGATTTTTATCCACAAACTTTAATCCATAAGTAAATTTAGTATTACCTACGAATATTAGTTACGAACAACATTGTATACGGATATTACTTATAAATCTGAATCCGTAGGTAAATTCAGCATTACTTACCAATTATTATCCACGGATTTTATTACTTCCGAGTTTTTACCCACAAATCTCTATTACATACCAATTATTATCCACTAATCTTTATTACCTACAAACTATTATATACATAATATTAAAAATATTATTATAATATAATTAATTATAAAATCATAAATAATATTCATATATAATAATAATAATAATCATAACTAATAAGTATAACATATTAATAATATTATAAAATTAATAATATTAATATCATAATATAATTAGTATTATATTAATAATA